>Ga0307505_10001078_pt1 | contig 24134 bp, 32 predicted proteins | sample 23_S_MG_FD_202183 | JGI IMG/M metagenome (GOLD analysis project Ga0307505, IMG submission 202183) | Soil microbial communities from Populus trichocarpa stands in riparian zone in the Pacific Northwest, United States - 23_S | ecosystem: Environmental > Terrestrial > Soil > Riparian zone > Trees...
GTCGATGGAGCTGGGCGTCGATGATCTCGGTGAGCGAGGGGAGCACGTGCTCGGCGAGATCCACCAGGTAGTAGAGGGCAGATCGCGCTTCGTCGACGACTGTGGGCCGCTCGGTTCGGAGCTCGTCGGTTTGCCATATCTGGTCGATCAACTCGGCCGATCGGCGATCGATGAGGTCGATCTGAGCCTGCTTCTCCGTCCCTTGCCTGCGATCGATCAGCTCGGCGACCTCGCCCCGCTTGCCCAGGATGCTTCGTCTCGCCGTTTCGGTCGGGTGGGCCGTGAACACCGGTCGGACCTCGAAACGGGCGACCACCTCGTCGAGAAGGCTCTGTTCCACACCAGACGCCAGGATCTTGTCGACCGTCTGATGTAGGTAGCGATCGTCGCTCGCCATCTCTTCGATGCGGTGCACCTGCTCGGCGACGTTGGCCAGATAGAAGTATGTGGTGAAGGCGCGCACCAGCGGGATCACTTCGACTGTGTCCAGCTTGGCGAGAAGAGCGTGGAGATCCTGGTTGGCGGCGGCGCTGCCTCCCCGGCGCGCCGACTTGCCGAGAGAACGGACCTCTTCGACGAGATCGAGCAGCTCCTGGCCGTGCTGGCGGACGAGCGCATCCCCGAGCTGGTTTCCCAGTCTCCTGATATCGGCGCGGAGGGCATCGTCCCTGGTGGTCACGGGGTGAGAGGCTAGGTCAACCGCAGGCGGCGTCGGCCGTGAGGGCTCCCACGTCATCGGATGCGCCTGGATTCTCGATGACCTCACGCACCGCCTCCCGGATCCGTTTCACGTCCGGCACCGCGGCGCCCTCGACGGTGCGGCCGATCCGCCACCTGCCGTCGAAGCCGATCACCCTGATGTGCTCGCTCTCGACGCGCGCCGACAGGCGGATCAGGTCGGGAACGGTCTCCAGAGGGACGTCGGTCGTCGTGTTGGTCTCGATCACGGCGAGGATGTCGGAGAGTCGCGAGACGAGACCCATCATGTCGGCATCTCGAGCCATAGAGGCGATGATGCACCGTTGCCGGCCCATCCTGGAATAGTCCGAAGTCCCGTACCTCGCCCGGGCGTAGGCGAGGGCATGACCGCCATCGAGTACTTGTTCCCCCGGCTCGATCCTGACCATCTCGTAGCCACCGCCTTCGGGGTCGTAGAGGGGGCCGTCTATCGGCCGGGGGACGTCGAGGCGTACCCCACCGAAGGCGTCGACCAGCTCGGCGAAGCCGGTCAGGTCGACCAACATGTAGTGGTCGATCTCGAGACCTGTGATGTTCTCGATCACATCGCGGGTGGCGGCAGCACCGGGATCGGGCCCGTCGAAGCCCTCCGGGTTTCGATTGCCCCACCCGTAGACCGCGTTGAGGAGCCGCACCGGGACCTCTGTCCCATCCTTGAAGGTGACACCGCCGTAGTTCCGAGGGATACCGATGAGGGCGGTGTCACCGCTGACCGGGTCGATGGAGGCCACCATCATGGTGTCGGTCCGCAGACCCCGTCGCCCCGGGCCGGCGTCTCCACCGAGAAGGAGCACATTTAGGCGCTCCTCACCGAACGGGCGCCACAGGGGCACCTCGGAGCGTTTGATGACCTCGTTTGCGTACTCACCCGGCGCCGATGCGACAGGAGTGATCACGAACTCAGTCGTGGTTGTCGTCGGCACCGTCGTCGTGGTGGTGGGGGCCGTTGTGGTCGTCGACGCAGCCGCCACCGGGGCATCGCCTTCAGGGAACACTTTGAGCAATGAGTCCCTGGTCTCCAGCCCCACCCAGGCGATGGCGGCGTGGGGGATGGCCACGATGACCGTCAGGACCAGCACGGCGAACCAGCGTCGGCCGCCGCCGGCGAGCCAGGCGTGGCCCGTCGAGAAGAGCCGAATGACGAGGAAGGCGAGGTTGGCCATCACAACCGCGAGCAGGACGTCAGGGTCGGCTGCCCAGGCGGCGACCTCGATGGGCTCTACGAAGAGGAAGATGGTGAGTCCGGTGATTACGAGCATCCCGGAGATGAAGACGAGGACCTTGCCGACCACGATCCGCTCGGTGACCATCTGCCCCCATCCAGGGACGAGGGTCGACCTGAACGCGGCCCCGAACGACGATGGTCTCCGCTTCTTCACGCCCACACAACGAAAACCCGAGTGGGTTGGTTTCAGGCTGAGCTGATCAGCTGTACGCGACCAGCCGCGCTGCTGTCTCGAAGACGCGGGGGTCGGGGTAGTCCTCGCAGTAGTTGTAGTAGTAGGCCACTTTCACCACTCCTTCGGGATCCACCACGAACTCGGCGGATTGCATCCAGGGGTCGTCGACCAGGCTCCTCCCCATCTCCCGTCTCTCGGCTTGGAACGTCTCGCCGACCTCCCTGGACAATGAGCAGAACTCGTCGGGAGCGTCGTATAGGGACTGCTCCTTGGACCAGTGGGAGAGCCCAAAGGCGCGATGGGTCCGGTAACCCGGGTCGGCCAGCACCGGTGGCTGCAGACCGTACCGCTCCTTGTATGCCACGACCCGCTCTCGTTCGCCGGGGGCGACCACGACCACGTTCAGACCTGACGCCACGTAGCCCTCGTACTCGTCTTCGAGTCTTCGGATCCGCTCCAACCCGCAACCGCACCCCAGATGTCGCCACAGCATGATGAGGGCCGGGCCATCGGTCCACGACTGGCTGAGTTGGACGGGTTCACCGTCCTCGTTCGTCAGATCCATGTCGGGTGCGAGGCCGCCACGCCGGATCGGGTCGCCTTCGTGGGTTGGCCCGGCGAGCCAGTTGTCCATCCAACGCCGCTCTGCAGAGAGGACGAGTGCTGCGATGTCGCGATCGGTCATGAGAGCCTCCTTCGAACGACAAGCTACGCGCCGATCAGTCGTCCTCGCGCTGTTTGTGGACTCGTCCCTCGGTGCCTTTCAACGACACACCGGACCCGGCGCCGTATCGGACCATGGTCATCTCGGCGAGGATGGAGACCGCCACCTCCTGGGGCGTCTCGGCCCCGATGTCGAGCCCGACGGGGGAGTGGATCCGCTCGATGTCCTCGTCGGCGAAGCCCAGTTCCTTGAGACGCTCGACACGCAGACCGTGAGTGCGTCTCGATCCCATGGCGCCGATGTACTTGGTGTCGGCCTTCAGAGCCGCCTCGAGGGGAGGGGTCTCGTGACGAGGGTCGTGGGAGAGGACGACCACCCAAGTGCGTCGATCGAAGGTGAGCTGGTCCATGAGGTCGCGCGGCCATCCCACGAGGAGCCGATGTGCCGACGGGAATCTCTCCTCGGTCACGAACGGTGCGCGGGAGTCGACCACAGTCACCCGGAACCCCATTTGGGTGCCAAACGACGTGAGCGCCTGGCCGATGTGGACGGCTCCGAACACGAGCAGGTCGGGGGGAGGGGCCAGGGTCTCGATGAACACAGAGTGTTCGCCGTATTCGAGAGCCCGATGTTGCTCGTGACCCATCAGGGTCACGGCATCGGAGAGCACATCGGCGCCGATCTCGTCGGGGAGAGAACCGGCGACGATGGTGCCGGAACCGTCGATCACCGCCTTCTCTCCTACGTACGGCCCGTCGACGACGGTGGCAATCGAGCCGAACTGCTCGGCATCGAGGATTGCCTGGATTGCTGCGTTGACTTCTGTCACCAGGGCTCGATGAAGACGTCGATGGTGCCGCCGCAGGACATCCCGACTTCGAAGGCGTCTTCGTCGGCGATACCGTAGGTCACCTTCTTAGGCTTGCCGGTCTCGATGACTTCCTGGGCGTGGAGGAAGACGTCGTTCTCCACACAGCCCCCACTGACGGAGCCCTCCATGTCGCCCGAGGAGGAGACGAGGAACTTCGATCCCTCGGGTCGGGGTGCGCTGCCGTGGACCTTGATGACCGTTGCCACCGCCACCTTCTTGCCTTCGTCGACCCACTTGTCCCGCATTGCCAGCTGACTTCTCATCGCAGTGTGAACGGTAGTGCGACGGCCCCACTGACGCAGGGTCGTCCTGCCTAGAGTCGACCCATGTTCGGAGTCGCCCTGACCGTCGAGGCATGTCTGCAATCGGGGACCAGAGCCGACGTCGCGTGGGTCGTCGACAGCGACGGGCTTCAGGTGGGTGACTGGGCCGATGCAGTCGTTTTCACCCCAGGGGGTGGTCGGACGGGATCGCTCCTTTCGGGCGCACTCGATGGGAAGCTCGCCGAGTTGGCCGGTCTAGGGACCACCGGGAGACTCGTCGAGGCCGAGGTAGGCCCGGTCGACGCTCTCATCGCCGAGCTCGATTCCGAGGGCAGGGCAACGTGCCTCATGGTGCCTGCCGATGTCCTCCCCGAGGCGACCTGGGGCAAGGCGATTCGCCGTGAGCCGTTCACACTCGTGGTCGAGATCGCAGGCGACGAAGTCGTGGGGTCAGAGTTGGTGGACGCCGGCGAGGCCGCAACTTCAACGTCGGTCGTCGAGAGCAACACGATCACGTCCACTTTCGTGGCAACACCCGAGATCGTGATCGTCGGGGCAAACCCCGTCGTCGATTCCCTGGCCGGGATGGCCGGGATCCTCGGTTGGCGGCCCCGGCTGGTCACGGATACCTCGATAGTGGGAGGGCTCATCGCGCCACTGTCCCCGAGGGACATGGTGGTGGTGGCAGGGCACGACCTGGAACTAGCGGGTGCCGCTCTGGCCACGGCCCTGGACAGCCGGTCGGGGTACATCGCCTCATTGGGGAGCCGGAAGATGCAGGCCGACCGCAACGATTGGCTGGCCTATCGAGGCGTGACCGATCTAACCCGCGTCCACGGGCCGGCCGGATTGGACATCGGGGCGGCTACACCTGCCGAAATCGCCGTCTCCATCGTGGCCGAGGCGATCGCCCAGATCAGGTCGTGACCATGGAGACGAATCGGCGCTCCCGTTACACTGTGGGGGCACCAGGTGCAATTGCCATGAGGAGATCCTGATGACCGTCCACGACGACACAACCGCTGGAGTGCTCGACTCGGTATGGATGGTCAACCACGACCACTTCGATCTCGACGAGGACTGCAGCCCCAGCAAGCCCTGCCGCAATATGAAAGGCGTGACCTTCGACGGCTATGCCGAGCCTGGCAGCGATATCGGAGCCGCCTGGCGGGCACAGCTGGCGAGGGAGGGCAAGCTGAGCACCTCCGGCGAGTCCCTGCGCGATCTGGTCCTTGGACAAGACGAGTAACCCCGGCGACGGCGCCCATCGGGGCCCCTCCGGCGTATCCGAACTGACCGAGAGGCTGAGGCTCGACGGATATCTGGCCGACCGCGGCCTGGCCACGGCCACATACGTGGCCATGACTCTGGGACGTCCCCTTCTCCTCGAAGGCGAGGTAGGTGTGGGAAAGACCGAGCTAGCCAAGGCGCTGGCCCGTGTTTTCGACCGGGAGCTCATTCGGCTGCAGTGCTACGAGGGCATCGACACCAACCAGGCGCTCTACGAGTGGGACTACGCCCGCCAGATGCTGCAGATACGAGCTCTGTCCGAACGGGATCTCGCCGACGACGGGAGCGTCGATCAGCTGTTCGGCCTCAAGTTTTTGTTGGAGCGGCCGCTGCTCACCGCGGTCCGTGCCGGCGACCGCGCCGTCCTCCTCATCGACGAGATCGACCGCGCCGATGACGAGTTCGAGGCCTTCCTCCTCGAGCTGCTCTCCGACTTCCAGATAACCATCCCCGAGATCGGGACGATCAAAGCGGAGTCCCCGCCATTGGTGATCCTGACCTCCAACCGCACCCGGGAGCTGCACGACGCCCTCAAACGCCGCTGTCTCTATCACTGGGTGCCCTATCCGGACCCGGAGCGGGAGATGGAGATCGTGCTGACCCGGGCCCCGGAGGCGACCGAGGCGATTGCCAGAAAGGTCGTGACGGCGGTCAACCGGCTGCGCGGGCTCGACCTGGCCAAGCCACCGGGTGTCGCCGAGACCATCGACTGGGTGGCCACCCTCGCCGTGCTCGACGAGAGCGATCTCGACGCCGACACCGCCAGGGACACACTTGGCGCCGTGATCAAGGAGCGAGACGACCTCGAGTTGGTCCTCGACCGTCTCGACGAGCTCGTCGCCGATGGCTGACGAGCTCCTCGAATCGATCCCGGCGGCTGATCGGGTCCCCTTCGTCGAGATGATCGTCGACTTCGGCGATCAACTCCGTGAGGAGGGTCTGCCAATCGGGTCGGGTGAGTTGCTGGCTTACTGCGGGGCCATGGCCTGTCTGGAGCCCGGCGATCTCATCGATCTCTATTGGGCGGGATGTTCCACTCTCCTCACCAAGCGCGAGCAGATCCCGATCTACGACAAGGTGTTTCGCAGCTTCTTCCTCGGATATGAGCCGAATGTCCCCGACCCTCTCAGAGTCGCGCTGCGCACCGATGTCGAGAACGAGGCTGTGATCGAGGTGCCGGCGGTCGAGCCGGGCGAGCCGGGAGGGGAGGAAGAAGAGGCAAATCTCGGGCTGGTGGCGTCGGACATCGAGATCTGGCGCGACAAGGCTTTCACTGCATGCACCGATGAGGAGCTGGCTGCCCTCCGTCGGATCATGAATCGCATGAGGCTGATCCCGCCGCGCCGCCGCACCCGGCGCACCCGTCCCACCAATGCCGGAGATCGTCCCGACCTGCGGCGCACCCTGCGCGCCACCATGCGTCAGCACGGGGAGCCGTCCCAACTGCTTTGGAGGGAACGGAAGGCGAAGATCAGGCCACTGGTCTTGATCCTGGACGTATCCGGCTCCATGGCGGAGTACTCCCGCAACCTTCTCCAGTTCGCCTACTCGGCGAGGCGCGCCAGCACCAGGGTCGAGGTGTTCTGCTTCGGGACGAGACTCACGCGAATCACACCGGCTCTGGAACGGCGTCGCCCGGACGACGCCCTCGAAAGGGCCGCCAAGGCAGTTTTCGACTGGGAAGGCGGAACCAGGATCGGCCACGCACTGGATACGTTCGTGCGGCGATGGGGGCGACGTGGCATGAGCCGCGGAGCCATCGTCGTCATCTGCTCGGACGGGCTCGATCGTGGCGAGCCCCGGGTCTTGGCGGAGGCCATGGAGCGGCTGGCGCTGCTCTGCCACAAAGTGGTCTGGGTCAACCCACACATCGAGGATGAGGGTGAGCCCAGACTCAACACCCTTGGGATGATGGTGGCGGCGCCGCACATCGACCTGCTCCTCTCCGGCCGCGACCTTGCCAGTCTCGAAGAGCTCGCTGAGCGTCTCCCGGCCCTGCGTTGATGGGGGAGGTGCGCTGATGAAGTGGAGTGTCTCGCTGGTGGCGGAGGGCGACCGGGAGGTGGAGCTCGACGAAGTCGTCGAGCTGGCTGACGCCGTGGCGGGTCACGACGGCGTCGCAACGGGCATGGGCACCATGTCATATGGCGCCCAGATCCTGGTTGACGCAGACACCAGCGAACGCGCAGTCGAGATGGCCATGACGATTTTCAACGAGGCGGTGCGGCGGGCGCGGCTCCCCTCCTGGCCGATCGTGAGTGTGGAGACGATCGGTGACGAGGAGGAGATGGACTGGTACGACGAGATCCCCCCTGGGGTGGGTCTTGGGGAAGAGGGATCGGGTTGATCCGGCTCGGCTCTCTCGCCGGCTACTCCTTCGAGGGGCCTCGGCTCCTCGCCGGGTGGACACCTCCCGGTGCGCCGGCCGTCTACGCCATCTTGTACCGGCCCGATCTCGAGACTCGGCCGGAGCGGTACGGCGTCATTTACGTCGGCGAGTCGGCGGATCTGTCAAAGGAAGGCCTCCCTTTCCGACATCGAGCAGCGAAGTGTTGGCTGGCCCGGGTGGATGGTGACCGTTTCCGGTTGCACATCTGCACACTCGAGGCTCCGGGCGCCACCGAGTCGCATCGGGAGCAGATCAGAAGGGAGTTGGTCGCGACCTACGAGCCCGGTTGTAATTCCGACCACTACGACCCTGCCTGGCGGGAGCAATGGATCGGGGAATACACGGCGCCGACCACGGGACCACTGACCACCGGTCGTGACCCGTCGAAAGACAACGCCGGCTGAGCGCTATTCGGGCCGGTAACCGACACCTTCGTGCATGCGGGAGCGACGACGGCCCGAGGCGGGGGCGGCCGGTTCTCTCACCGGGACCTGCTCGGCATCGTATGTGGCCCCGACGACGATTCCCTCAGCCATGTCGTAGAGCAAGGGGAGGGCGCCGGCAACCACCCCACCGGTTCGATTCACGTGCTCCAGGTTGCCCTCGATGGAGGAGGCGTTTGCGTTGATCTTGGCGACGAGGTCGTTGCACTCCTCGAGATTCGCGGCGACGCGCTTCAACTGGCCGCCGACTATCCACAGGTAGATGGCCAGCCCTGCGATCAACAAGACGATGTCGATCACGGTGAAGATCACCAGATCCCTCATGAGCGCACCTTTCCGAGGACCCGGCCCAGAAAGAGGTGATGCTCGAGCCCTTCCGCCAGGACCAGGTCGACGCCCGCCGCCGTGGTGTCGAGCAATGCGGCGTCGGCTGTGTTGGCCTGGGCCTGGGTGAGTGTGGACTTGATCTCGATTACCCGGTGATCGATTCGGCGGACCAGGAGCACGAGGATCGTCAGCAACGCGGCCACAGCGACGACGACGGCGAGCCCGGCCCAGTTGGCGATCTGCCAGAGAGTCTCTTGTGATTCGGTTAGTGCGAACGTCATCTCAACCCCCCAGACGTCCCCGGCCCCGCTTGAGGCCTTCGACGACGTTGATGGCCATCGTGTTGGTCGTTGCCAAGTCGGCGAGGGCAGCGGTGTTGTGCACCGACTTCTGGAGGCTTTCGTTGATCAGCCCCGCCTCGTTTCCGATCTTGCGCGCCAGGACCAGGATGGGGACCACCAGAGCCACGACCACCAGCACGACGACTATTCCGATCACGTAGCCGACCAGCCAGCCGGTGTTTCCTTCGAACAGTTCACTCATCCAATCCTCCTAGATCGACTCGGCGAAGTCGCTGACCGGCTTGAGGTTGGCATTGACCGAGGTCACCACCGCCGGGACGGTGCTCGTCTTCTCGGCTACCACCTCGACACCCCCCGTGAGGGTGCGCAGGGTCTTCAGGGTGGCTGATAGGTGCCCGATGACCCGGATCAGCCCCAGGGCGGCGGCGGCGATGATCAAGGTGGCGATCACCAGGGTGACGATTGCTGCTGCTGGCATGGCTCTCCTCCTCTCCTCAACCCAGGAGCTTTGCGACGGATCCGGCGTAGCGGACGGCACCGGTCGACACGTCGGCGATGGTCTGGTCGGTGGTGGCCAAAAGCTCCGGCACCCGGTCGACCTCGCCGATCAACTGAACGCCACCGGCGAGGATCTCCTCGGATGCCAGGCGTATGCGCTCGTTTGCGGCCAGCACCCGGTTGAGCAGGGCGACCAGCACCGGCACCACCACAATGAGCAGGATCGCGTTTCCTATCCACCACAAGGTCATCTACGTCCTCCTCACACTCGGCTCGGCTCGTACGGGAGGAAGAACCTCCTGGCGACACGTTTCAGTGCCATCAGGGCGGCCTGCAGACCGATGGCAAGGCCGCTGGCGCTGCCGGCTGTCGCCATTTCGGTTGGAGAGATGCCCTTGTCGAAAGCATCCAGCCTCGACTGCATGTTGGTGGCGAAGTCTTTCATCAGGACCTGGGAAACGTCACCGATCATGCCCCGCCCGTATTGAGCAGCGGCACCGGACAGCTGGAGGTCCTGTTCCACCTCGAGCCTGGTCCCGCCTGCTGTGGGCACGAGTCTCACCGAGAGCCCCAGTGCGGCCTGGCCCCTGCCCTTCTCGTCGGCGCCCGAGGCGTCGATGATGATGGTCTTGTTGGCGTCATCGCGATGGGTGACATCGGCCGTGCCGGCGAACTGCATCTTGACCGGGCCCATGTTGATGCCGACACTGCCGGCGTATTGGTCGGGGCCGAGCTCCTCGTTGAGCTCGGCGCCGGGAAGGCATGCCGCCACCTGGGGCACGTCCTGGCAGAACTCCCAGACCTTGTCGATCGGCTGATCTACCTCAATGGAGTGTTTGATCAGCATGCTGGCTCTCCTTCACGTACGACTCGGGATCTTTCTCAAAGGCCGCCCGGCACCCGGGACAGCAGAAGTAATAGGTTGTGTCCTGGTAGACGAACGGACGACTGCTCTCGTCGGCCGTCACCGTCATCCCGCAGACGAGGTCGACGGCGGTACCCGGCACCTCCCCTGTGTCGGTGGCGCTGGTCACAGGCTCGCGGCCGAGCCCGCCCTCAGCCCGCAGCCCGACCAGCTCAGCCAGCACGGAGACTGCGATCTCGTTGTGTGTCGTGTGGCCGAGGTCGATGCCCACAGGGAACCGGACCCTCCCCAACAACTCGGGCTCCAGCCCACGATCGGCGAGGTGGGCGAGCACGGCTTCGCCCCTTCTCTGAGATGCGACGAGACCGACGAAGGCCGGCTCGGCGCGGACAGCTCTTTCCAGGGTCTCTTCGTCGTCGTGGCCCTGGGTGGCGACGATCACTATCGCGTCCCTGTCCAGGCGATCGGCCTTGAACTGCTCGGAGTCGACCAGCTCTGCCCGCCATCCAAGGACCGAGGCGAGGTCGACCAGGGTGGTCGCCATCGGCGAGCGTCCCACGACGACGAGACCGGGGGCCGAGAGGACCGGCTCGACGTAGACCTGCAAGGCACCTTCCGACTGGCACGCCATTGGCACCGCGACCATTCCCTCGGGGACGTGTCCGAAGTCCTCAGGAGCCCCGAGCAGGATCAGCTGTGGCTCACCCTCGGCGATGATCCGCTGGGCTTCCCTGATCACGACGGGCTCGGCACACGCCCCGCCGATCCAGCCGTGGATCTCCCCGTCTGCTGTGACGATGGCCCGGGCTCCTTCGTGTCCCGAAGAGGGAGCCTGACGCCAGACCACCGTGGCCATGGCGAACTTCTCACCCTTTTCGGTGAGCTCGCTCGCTAGCTCCAGGATGCGCCAGCCGTCGGCCCCTCGTGGGCTCATGCCTCGGCCCTCACCGGGGGCGCGCCGCTCACGTCCTGGCCGGTCTGGAGGGCCTGGTAGACCCGATCGGGGAAGACGGGCATGTCGATGTTGCGCACTCCGCTGCCTTTGAGGGCGTCCATGACCGCGTTGACGAAGGCGGCCGGGCCGCCGACGGCGGCGCACTCGCCGATCCCCTTGGCTCCGATCGGGTGGTGGGGGCACGGGGTGACCACCTCGTGGAGCTCGAAACCGGGGGTCTCCCACGCCGTGGGAAGGAGATAGTCGGTGAAGTTGGCTCCAATGCAGTTTCCCTCCTCGTCGAAGGTGATGAACTGCATGTTGGCCATGGCGTAGGCCTCGGTCAGCCCACCCATGATCTGGCCCTCGACGATCATCGGGTTGATCCGCACCCCGCAGTCATCGACCGCCACGACCCGCATCACGTCCCAGACACCTGTCTCGGGGTCAACCTCGACCGTGGCGATGTAGCAGGCGAACGGCCAGGTGAGGTTGGGCGGGTCGTAGTAGGCCACGTTCTCCAGGCCCGGCTCCATGCCATCGGGCATGTTCGAGTAAGCGGCGGCGGCGCACTCCTGGATGGTCACGCCCCGATCGGGCTGGCTTCTGACGTAGAAGCGCCCCAGCTCCCACTCGACATCTTCTTCCGAGATCTCGAGGAGGTGGGCGGCGATCTTGCGTGCCTTCGCTTTGATCTTGCGGGAGACCATCGCCACAGCTGCCCCGGCGACCGGGGTGCTCCGGGAGGCATAGGTCCCCATGCCGAAGGGGGCAGTGTCGGTGTCCCCCTCTTCGACGACGACGTCCTCGGCGGGAATGCCCAGCTCGTGGGCCACGATCTGGGCCCAGGTGGTCTCGTGACCCTGTCCCTGGGACTTGGCCCCGGTGCGAAGGAGAGCCTTGCCGGTCATGTGGATCCGCAACTCGGCCGAGTCGAACATCTTGATGCCGAGGATGTCGTACTCCCGGCTGTTCCCTGCTCCCAGGGGCTCGGTCATGGTGGAGATGCCGATTCCGAGGAGCCGGCCCCGTTTGGCTGCCTCCTCCTTCTCCTGGAGAAAGCTCTCGTAGCCAATCGCCTCGAGACCGACGTCGAGGCACTTGGCGTATTGGCCGGAGTCGGTGAGGAAGCCGAATGGGGTGCGGTGGGGGAAGTCGTCGTCACGGACGAAGTTCCTACGCCGGAACTCGGCCTGGTCCATCCCGAGGTCGTCGGCCGCGGCCTGGACCATGCGCTCCTGGAAGAACATGGCCTCGGTCACACGGAACGAGCAGCGGTAGGCGACGCCTCCCGGTGCCTTGTTGGTGTACACCCCTCGCGCCTGGAGGTGGGCGGTGGGAATGTCGTAACACGCGAAGGCTGAGTGCATGAGCCCGATCTTGAACTTCGACGGCTGGGCGTCGGAGAAGAAGGCGCCATGATCGGCGAGGGTGTTCATGCGAACCCCGAGGATCTTTCCATCACGACGCAGGGCAAGCTGGCCCTTCAGGTAGACGTCGCGGGCAAACCCGGTGGAGATCAGGTTGCCGGTGCGATCCTCGATCCACTTCACCGGCCGCTCCAGAAGGATCGACGCCAGGATGGCTGCGACATATCCGGGGTAGACCGGCACCTTGTTGCCGAATCCGCCGCCGATGTCGGGAGCGACGATGCGGATCATGTGCTCGGGAAGCTCGGCGACGAGCGCCACTGCTGCCCGGATGATGTGGGGTGCCTGGGTGGTCAGATAGACCGTGAGCTTCGAGGTGGATCGGTCGAAGTCGGCGACAGATCCGCAGCATTCGATGGGTGACGGGTGAGAGCGGGGATAGTGCATCTCGATCTCAGAGACCACGTCGGCCTCGGCGAAAGCCCGGTCGGTCCCTTCCTTGTCACCGACCTCCCAGTCGTAGATGACATTGTCGGGTTGGTTCTCCTTGTCATCGCGGATAACCGGGGCGCCCTGGGCCAGCGATCGGGTCGGGTTGACCACCACCGGTAACGGCTCGTAGTCGACGACGATCGCCTGACAGGCGTCTTTGGCGATGTAGGGGTCGTCGGCGATCACACATGCGACTTCCTGGCCCTGGAACCGGACCTTGTCGGTTGCGAGCACGGCCTGGGTGTCGTAAGAGAGAGTCGGCATCCAGGCGAGGTTGCGAGCGGCCATCGTCTCCCCGGTCAGCACCAGACGCACTCCGGGCATCGCCCATGCCTTCGAGGTGTCGATCGAGTTGATGCGGGCATGCGCCAGCGGGCTTCGCAGAATCTCCATGTGAAGCATCCCCGGCAGGGTTATGTCGTCGAGATAGCTCCCTTTGCCGCGGACGAAGCGGTTGTCCTCCACCCGGCGCCGACTCGTGCCCAATCCACCGATCTTGATCTCATCGAGCGCGGTCACGTCGTCACCTCCGACTCTGAGCCTTTGCCGTCATCGAGCTTCTCCGCCGCCCACATGACCGCCTTCACGATGTTCTGGTACCCGGTGCAGCGGCACAGATTCCCGCTTATGGCCCACCGGATCTCGTCTTCGGTCGGGTGCGGGTTCTCCTCGAGGAGCGCCTTCGACGTCAGCATCATCCCGGGTGTGCAGAAGCCGCATTGCAGCCCGTGCTCCTCCTTGAAGCCTTCCTGGATGGCATGCAGCTCGCTGGGCCCGGCAAGGCCCTCGACTGTCATCACCTCGTGACCGTCCGCCTGGACGGCGAGCATGGTGCAGCTCTTGATAGGCGTGCCGTCGAAGAGGACGGTGCAGGCCCCGCAGTTGGTGGTTTCACAGCCGATGTGGGTGCCGGTCAGCTTGAACCCCTGGCGGAGGAGGTGGACGAGGAGGAGTCGGGGCTCGACTCTGGCCGAACGCCTCTCGCCGTTGACCGTGATGGTCACCTCGCGAACAGGTACCTCGTCGGCGGGGGTGGGTGAGATCTCCTCGTAGAGACTGGTCATTTCAGGCGGCCTCCTCTCCCGAAGTCGTCAATCCGGTGAGCAGCCGCCGAGTGAACACCCGGACCAGCTGGCGTTTGAAGTCGGAGCTGCCCCGGTGATCGGTGTGGGGTTGGGCGGCGGCCGCGGCGAGGTCGGCCGCTTCCCCGATCTTCTCGGCAGACAAAGGCCCGTTCACGAGGACGGCGGCAGCATCGTCGGCTGCGATGGTTGACCCGCCGACTCCGGTCAGCCCGATGCCGGCTCGAACCACCCGGTCGCCGACCCGATCGATGGCGACGGCGACACCTGCGGTGGCGAAATCACCGACGCGTCGCTCCAGTTTCAGATAGCCGCCTGTGGCGATTCCCTGGGGAGGGGGCACGACGGCCTCCACTGCTATCTCGTCGTAGGCGAGCGTGTTCTGGAACGGGCCGCTCACCAGATCGCGGATCGGGATCGATCGCCGGCCCTGTGGTCCGTAGGCGACGACGGATGCATCGAGGGCGAGCATCACCGATGCCCAGTCCCCCTGGGGGTCGGCATGACAGAGAGAGCCGACCAAGGTCCCACGGTTGCGCACGATCGGGTCGGCGACCACCGGGGCCGCTGCCATCATCGTCGGCTGGTGTTGGGCGAGGAGCGTGGAGCGCTCGAGGTCGGCATGACGACACAACGCTCCGACCCGAATGGTCCCGTCGGTGTCGCGCACGTGGTAGCCGAGATCCGGGATCTCGTTGATGTCCACCAGCATCTCGGGTGAGGCAAAGCGAAGCTTGAGCATGGGGACGAGGCTCTGACCACCGGCCAGGACCTTGGCGTCGCCACCCCCCTCCGCGAGGAGGGCAGTCGCCTCGTCGAGGGTGCGGGGTGCTTCGTACCGGAGTCGTGAGGGGTAGATGGCGGCCTCCTGTTCAGTCTGGGTGGACGTCTCGGTCGTCCCGGGCTTCACCGTGGCGGGTGGCGGACATCGGATCGGGGATTGCCACGGGCAGCGATTCGTCGCTGGGATCAGGGCGTGGCTCCTGGTGTGGCGGCCACGGTCCCTGGACGGGTTGGCCGGCCACCTTGAGGTACTCGATCACCTGTGGCCAAGCCCAGATGGTGGGGCTCTTTCCGGTCTTGGGGGCGTGCTCGACGAGCTCGTAGAGTCTGGGATTGCCTCGTCCGCCACCGGCTGCATCGTTGGTCATGGTGTCTCCCGCCTCTGGCCCCGACGACCCCCGAGGGCGAGCGGACAAGACGGTGGAACCGAACTCACCAACAACCTCCTCATGCCAGACCCAGTCCGAGTGAACAGTGTCACTGGCCACGCGAGCCTACACAGCGGGTCTGATGGGGGGAGCCGCGATCAGGATAAATTCGGCCGGCGGGGAGAGGGGTCTCTCATGACCGCCTGCTGAGAGAGTCGAGCAGCCTCACCACCCCGCGCAGGTCCATCACGCTCGCCGCCGGGAGGAGATGGTCGATGTGGGGCAACACCGCCTGCATGCCCCGGGTCGCCGGGCGATACTCCTCGTGTGCCGCCAGCGGGTTGAGCCAGATCAGGCTGTGAACCGTACGGGCGAGTCGGGCCACCTCATGGCGGAGAAGCTCCGGATCTCCGCAGTCCCAACCGTCGGAGAGGACGAGGGCGACCGGCCTTCCCCTCGAAAGTCGACGGCTCCACAACCTGTTCCACTCGGCGAAGGCATCCCCGATCTTGGTTCCACCCGACCAGTCGCGGACGCTCGTCGAGACCCTGGAGAGCGCCGTCCTGGTATCCCGCCGTCTCAGGTCCTCGGTGACCCTGGTCAGCTCGGTGGAGAAGGTGAACACTTCGACGTGGCCCAGGCGACGTTGTGCGGCATGGGCGAACACGAGGAACATCTCGGCGTACTTCTCCATCGAGCCGGAGATGTCGGCGATGACGATCAAAGGCCGCTGACGACGACGACGCTGCCTCCGAACCATGGGCATCAGATCGCCCTCCGGGCGGACGCTTTGGCGAAGCGTGCGCCGCAGGTCGGGGTGCGACCCACCGGCCGAGCGAAGCCAACGTCTCGTCTTGACGTCGCTGGGCTGCCACGTCATCGACATGACGAGACGCCGGGCCTCGGCGAGCTCGTCGTCGTCGAGTTCGGCGAAGTCCCGTGTGGCGATGTTCTCCGTCGCAGATGCGCCACTCCGGGAGCTCGTCTCGGTCTCCGGCTCCTGCCCTATCGACTGGAGCACCGGGGTCATCGCCATCGTGGTGGCCAGCCGGGATTGCGAGCCGGTGTCGGTTGAGGAGAGTCCCCTCCCGTCGAAGAAGTGGGTGAAAACCTGGTCGAACGGGACCCGATGGTCCGGGTCGGTGATGGCGAGTGAGCGCAAAGCGGCGTAGACGTGCCCGCGGTCAGATGCCCCCACGAGAGAGATGGCGCGAGCCATGTCACCGACCTGATCGGGAGTGACGGTCAATCCACGGTCCCGCAACGCCCCGGCGAATGAGCTGAGATCCCTGACCGGGCCTTTCATGGCATCAATGGGTCAGGGCGTCGACTCCGGCACGTCTCACCGCGTCGATGTCGTCTTTGTACTTGAGAACGACCCCGAGGGTCCGGTCGGCCATGGCAGGGGTGAGGTCTCCGTCGTGGAGGAGCTTGAGCGATTGGGCCCAATCGAGGGTCTCGGCGACCCCAGGTGGCTTGAACAAGTCCATCTCGCGCAGCCTCGACATGGCAGTTGCCAGACTCGATGCCAGCTCCTCGTCGACGCCGGGCACCTTGCGGGACACGATCGCCGCCTCGAGATCATGGGTCGGGTAGTCGATCCAGTGGTAGATGCACCGTCTCTTCAAGGCGTCGTGTATCTCCCTCGTCCGATTCGAGGTGAGGATGACAATTGGGGGGTCATCGGCGGCGATGGTCCCGATCTCAGGGATCGTCACCTGGAAGTCGGAGAGGAGCTCGAGTAGGAAGGCCTCGAACTCCTCGTCGGCGCGATCGAGCTCGTCGATGAGGAGGACGGGCCGTCGACCGTCCCGGGCCGCTTCGATCGCCTGGAGCAGGGGTCGTGCGATCAGGAAGTCGCGGCTCATGATGTCGCGCGCCGTTGCCCGCCCTCCCTCGCCACGAGCTTCGAGAAGGCGGATCTCCATCATCTGGAGGGCGTAGTCCCACTCGTAGAGGGCATGGCCGACATCGAGACCCTCGTAGCACTGGAGACGGATCAGGTCTTCCCCCGCGATGGCGGCCAGGACCTTGGCCACCTCGGTCTTTCCGACTCCCGCCTCACCCTCCAGGAACAGCGGACGACCCAGTTGCAGGGCGAGGTGCAAGGCGACGGTTAGATCATCTCCGGCGAAGTAGTCGTGGTCGTCGAGCGCGGCCTGGAGGTCCTCGATCGTGTTTGGGATCACCTGGACAGGTTAAGCCTGTCGCAACTAGTCGTCTTCGCAGAACGGGGCGATCTCGGCGATGTAGTCGGCGAGTGGATCGAGTCCTGCCGCGACCCGTCTGTCATCGACGGTTGCTTCCTCAGCGATCGGCGTGGCGGGCTCCGGTCCGTCCGGACCGCAACCGATCTGCGTTCCGTAGAGCTGCGGCTCACCTCTGCCCACCAGCACCCGGTCTTCGAGGTAGGCGAGGTTGCCGGGCGAGGCCTGACCTGCCGCAACCGCATCCCGCAACAGCTCCAAAGCTTGGGCCTGGAATTCCGGGTCGAGATCGGAGTGCTGGGCGATCGCCCACGCCGCATCCTCACCATCTTCACCGACCAGGTCGAACGTCGGCCAGCCGAACTCATCGATGATCTCTTTGAGGCGCTCGGTTCTCGCCATGTCACCTTCGGCGTCTGTCCCGCCGAGACGACCTGCTTGATCTCGTTCGAGCATGGCGATCATCTCGGCGTGCAGTGCCGGGTTGAATTCGACTGGAGGCGAAGACGGCGGTGCAGAGGCTTCGGAGCTCGACGAGGGTGGCGATGACGGGAGCGAGCTCGGTTCGATTTCGACGACTGTGGTGCAGCCGGCCACGGAAAGGAACGCAAGCATCGAGACGGCCAGCCTTTGCATGACCTCAGGCTTCAGGTGTGAGGTCTTCACCCGCCGGCTCCCACAACTCGATGCGATTGCCTTCGGGGTCGTCGAGATGGGCGAAGCGGCCGTTGGGGAACGTCTCCTCCGTGACGTCGACCTCGATCCCGGCGCCGCGCAGTTGGGCCACCATCGCGTCGAGGTCGGTCACCCTGAAGTTGATCATCCACTGCCTGGAGGGATCGAAGTAGTCGGTGTCGAGGTCGAAAGGGGCGAATACCGTCGGTCCCGTCTCTTGCCACCAGGACTTCTCGTCGTATGACTCCGGTGTCTTCTTGACCCCGAGGTTGATCTCGTACCAGTCAGCAAGCTCACCAGGGCTCGAGGAGCGGAAGAACACGCCGCCGATCCCGCTCACCTTCTCCATCATCGAACCTCCTCGATCACGACGTTCCCCTGAGCATGGAGTCGATCATGGAACGGGGCTCCCAGACGCCGTCTTCCATGTTGGAGAGGAGCGTCAAAGTCGTCCCGGTCGACGGGTAATGCCTGAGCACGGCGCTGGTGCCGGCGTTGATGCCTTCCTTCTCGTAGAACAGGAGCGAGCCCGCGGTGTCGAAGGTGAACTCGAGCCCGTATCCCATGTGGAGAGTCCCCCCACTCCCTTCGGAGTGTTTCACCTGAGGGGTCAGGAACAGCGTGGTCATCTCGGTCCCGAGTAGCTCGCCGTCGCGAGCTGCGGTCAGGAATCGATCCAGGTCTGCCACGGTGCTGTGTGCGCCGCCGGACGGGGTCCCGATGGGCATGTAGCTGTAGATATTGCGAATCCATTTGCCCTCGACGAGGTCGGCGCCCTCCGCGACACGGGGCTCGACCACGTCCATTGAGAAGAAGCCGGACTCCGTCATGCCCGCCCGCTCGAAAATACGAGTCTGGACTCTCTGCCGATAGGAGTCACCGGTTGCCTTCTCGACCATGAGACCCGCCAGGTCGAAAGCGACATTGCAATAGCGGCAACCCTGACCCGGAGCGAAGTTCCCCGGCCGGTCGATGAAGAGGGGCAGCATGTCTTCGACCTCGCGAACCAAGTAGCTGGTGTGGTGGCGCCAGACCTCCGAGTAGTCCTCCCCAGCCTCCTCATCTGCGTCGTCGCCGATTCCCGACGTATGGGTGATGAGGTGGCGGAGCTCGGCGTCAGGGTGGATCGCCGTGCCCTCGAGGCCGAGATAGCCGACTGCCTTGGTGTCGAGCGACAACGCTCCTTCCTCGACGACCTGCAGTGCGACCACGGCAGTGAACAGCTTTGTGATCGACGCAGTGTCGAATCTGGTGTCGATCGAGTTGGGCACACCCCAGGCGCGGCTTGCCAGGCCGTACGCTCTTTCGAACAGGGTTGTGCCCTCCCGGCTGACCCGCACCGCCCCGGAGAAGAGGTCTCGTGCCGCTCGGTCTTCCAGATAGGACTGCAGTCGCCCGGTGTCCACTCAGCGCTCCAGCAGCTGAATCTCGTTCCCGTCGGGGTCGATGAACGTGTTGAACCTCGCCGTGCCCGAGTCTGTCAGATCGTCTTGCGCCTCGATGCCCAACTCGGCGAGACGGGCGACTTCTGCCTTGAGATCGTCGACTCGGAACGAGACGACGGCCGTCGACGGCCCTTCAGACCTGATTCCCTGGTGGAGTGCGAACCTGGTCTCCCCATCGACTGTCATCACTTGCCAGGTGTCGTAACGGGGCCCCGGCTCGAATCCGATCGCCCGATACCACCCGAGCGATTCGTCTAGATCGGTGACCCAGATGAAGACGGTGTCTACTTGGAGTGTCACAGGCCATAACCTAGACGGTGATGTTCGACACACTGACGCAACGATTCGAGTCTGTATTTGCGACTCTTCGGGGGAAGGGCAAGCTCTCGGAGAAGGACATCGACTCCGCGTTGCGAGAGGTGCGTCTCGCCCTGCTCGAGGCTGACGTCAATGTAGCCGTAGTGAAGGCATTTCTCGCTCGGGTCAAGGAGAGGGCCGTCGGCGAGGACGTCTCAAAATCGATCACCCCTGGCCAACAGGTGGTCAAGATCGTCCACGACGAGTTGGTGGCGACACTCGGGTCGGATTCCGTGGGGCTCGCCAAGACCTCACCTCCCCTGGTGATTCTCATGGTTGGCCTGCAAGGGTCAGGAAAGACCACCACGGCCGGGAAGCTCGCCCAGATGCTCAAGAAGCAGGGCAGGCGACCGTTGCTCGTGGCAGCCGACCTGCAGCGTCCGGCCGCCATCGACCAGTTGGAGACCCTCGGTGCTCGTATCGAAGTGCCCGTGTTGGTCGATCGGAAGGGGAAAGCGCCCAAGCTGGCCAAGTCGGCATTGAAAGAAGCGGCCAACACCGGGCGCGATGTGATCATCGTCGACACGGCGGGCCGTCTCCAGATCGATGACACCTTGATGAAAGAGCTGGCGGCCGTGCGCAAGGCCATCGACCCCGATGAGGTCTTGTTGGTGGTGGACGCCATGACCGGTCAGGATGCAGTCAACGTCGCAAGCGGGTTCCAGAGTCAGATCGGGCTCACCGGAGTGGTGCTCTCCAAGCTGGACGGTGATGCCCGAGGTGGTGCGGCGATATCTGTCCGCGAAGTCACCGGCGCACCGGTGAAGTTCGCCGGCGTCGGGGAGGGTCTCGGCGATCTCGAGGCGTTCCACCCGGAGAGGATGGCCAGTCGCATCCTCGGTATGGGAGATGTGCTCACCCTCATCGAGAAGGCCGAAGGTGTCTTCGATGAGAAGGAGGCCGAGAAGGCGGCCAAACGGCTCCAGAAAGGGGAGTTCACTCTCGAAGACTTCCTCGCTCAGTTCGAGGCGATGAAGTCGATGGGGCCTCTCCAGGACATCCTTGCTATGCTGCCCGGGTCCGGATCGCTCCTACGTGAGGTCGAAGTTGACGATCGCGACCTCAAACGGGTCGAGGCCATCATCCAGTCGATGACACCCGAAGAGCGCCGGGCTCCCAAGGTCATCGGCGGCAGTCGCAAACGCCGGATCGCGACCGGGTCGGGCACAACGCCCCAGGACGTGAATCGGCTTCTCAAGCAATTCGCCGAGACGCAGAAGATGATGAAGACGCTGGCAGGAAGCAAGGGCTTACCGTCACTCGAAGCCTTGACCGGTGGCCGGCGGATCAAGAGATGAGCATTGTAGAGGTGAGATAGATGGCAGTCAGAATGAGACTGATGCGGATGGGCAAGACGAAACAGCCCGTATATCGCGTCGTCATCATCGATCAGCGTGCTCCCCGTGACGGGCGCTACATCGAGCAGATCGGGCGTTATGACCCCCGGCACGAGCCGTCGTTGGTCGAGATCGACAACGAGCGCGCAGCCGACTGGCTCGCCAAAGGCGCCCAGCCGTCGGAGACCGTTGAGAAACTCCTCAACATCTCCGGGGCGATGAACACGATGAAGATCAAGACCGGCGGCATCCACGTTGTCGGGGTGGAGAAAGACGAGGCGCCGACGGAGTCCGCCCCTTCAGATGGGACTGATGTCGCGGAGGCCTCGACGAGCGAGGATTCTGACTCAGATGCGTCTGCGCCGGGCGGGGGGTCCGAGGGGGGTCGTCCCCCCTCAGATAAGACGGAGGAGGAGTGAACGTGGCAAAAGGGGAGATCGTCGAACGGGTCGTCACCTATGTGGTGAAGAGCATCGTCGAGGACGCCGAAGCCGTGCAGGTCACCCTCGTGGAGCAGGGCCCCGACGAGTTCGTGGCCGAGGTGCGCACCGCCAAGCCCGACATGGGTCGGGTGATCGGCCGCCGGGGTCGGGTCGCCAAGGCGATTCGGGCGGCGGCGAGTGCAGCCGGAGAAGAAGAAGGAATCAGCGCTGGGGTCGAATTCCTCGACTGAGCCACCCCGGGTTCGTGTCGGGCGGCTGGGCAAGCCCAACGGTCTCGATGGATACATCGGCCTCTACGCCGATACCCCCGACCTGGTTCACTTCGAGCCCGGGTCCAAGGTCTTCGTGGATGACACTCCGCACGTCGTGGGTTCGCTGCGCCAGGGCAAGAAAGGCGCTCAGGTTTTGTTCGAGGGCATCTCGACCAGAGCCGAAGCCGAATCGATCAGAGGCGCACAGGTCTACGTGTCCGAACGCCGTCAGCTCGACGAGGGTGAGTACTGGCCGGGAGATCTGATCGGCCTGGAGGTCCGCCCGGGCGGGGGAGAGGTGGTCGACGTGGCCCATGGCCCTGCCCAGGATCGACTGGTGGTGCAACGAGAAGGGGCGAGATTCGAGATCCCTTTCGTCGCCGCCCTCGTGCCTGTAGTCGATGTGGCCGCCGGGTATGTCGAGATCGTGGAGATCGACGGTCTCAGCTGACGCTCAGGTCGATGGTCAGCCCGTCGAGACTGCCGTCCTCCGGGCTTCTCTCGCCGGCGAAGATGGAGACCTCGCCCGGGGGAAGTGTCAGATCCATCCTGAACTCACCCCACGCCGTGTCCGATTCCGCTGGAGTTGCGCTCGTCTCGATGACCAGCGTCCCGGCCTGGGTCACCACGATCATGACGTCGCCTTCCGAGGTGCGCGCGTAGCCAACCAACTGAGTGGTCGTGGCCACGTCGGCTTCCGTCGTCGGAGACACCAGCACCACACCGTCGGAGTGGCTCGGGCTGCCCTCCATCTGAACAAATCCGGGCCGCAGTTCGACGCTCAGTCTCGCCGGTGAGGCGAGTGCCGTCGCCCGAGCGGCGGCCGGCGCTGCCAGGTGGAGATCGACGAACATGCCTCCGTCGAGGGCCTGCACGACATAGAGCCGGTCCACGAGATCGGTCTCGACGAGCTGGTCGATCACCACGGAGCTGTCGACGTCGATGCTGATCCGGATCACTTGAAACGACTCGAGATGGTCGATCTGCACGTCGGGAGTCGTTGTCGCCGGGGCACCCTCTGACGTCTCGAAGTCGAAGTTGAAGGTCTCACAGCGGTCGCTCTCCTCCCAGGAGACCCTCCCCAGCCGGGCACTGTCTGTGCCCGAGCCATCGAGGTCGGCGATCCCGCCTCCTTCTTCGAATTCGCCGGCGCCCGGGCAGTCGACGACCGGGGGCAGCGTCGAGGTGGGTGTCGGGCTGGTGGATGAGGTGGTCGCGGAGGTCGTGCCCGGTGCGCCCAACTGTGCACACGCCGAGAGCACCAGAAGCATCGAGACGGTCACGGCGCCAGCCTTCATGTGGCCGACAGTAGACCGTGTCTTTGCCGCGATGGCCCACTAAGTTTGAGTGCACGTTCAAGAATGAGGTTCTCATGCCGGATGCTGTGATCGTCGCCACCGCTCGTTCCCCGATCGGCCGGGCGTACAAGGGCTCACTCGTCGAGGTCAGGGCCGACGACCTCGCCGGGTTCGCCATCGATGCCGTCATGGGGAAGGTTCCCGAGGTGGACCGATCCTCAGTGGACGACGTGATGCTCGGCTGCGGGCTCACCCATCACGAGCAAGGCTTCAACCTGGCCCGTCCTGCCTCACTTCTCGGAGGGATGCCTGACTCGGTCCCCGCAACCACCGTCAACCGTTTCTGCGCCTCCTCGCTACAGACCATTCGCATGGCCTTCCATGCCATCGAGCGGGGCGAAGGTGACACCTACGTGGCCGCCGGATCCGAGTCGGTGAGCCGCACCTACGGGAAGGCTATGGATTCTGACGACCTCAACCCCCGATTCACCGACCCGACCCGGGAAGACTTCGTCAACAGTGTCTATATTCCGATGGGGAACACAGCCGAAAACGTCGCCAAGCGACACGGGATCACCCGGGAGCGTCAGGACGAGTTCGCGAAGAGGTCACAAGATCGGGCTGTCGAGGCACAGAAGAACGGGTTCTTCGAATGGGAGATCGCCCCGATAGACCTGGCCGATGGGCGGACCATCCGCGACGACGACGGCCCGCGCCCGAACACCACCCTCGAGAAGCTGGCGGAGCTCCCGACGGTGTTCGACCCGGAGGGCACGGTCACTGCCGGGAACTCCTGCCCGCTCAACGATGGGTCGGCAGCCGTAGTGGTGATGTCGGAACAGCGGGCGTCGGAGCTGGGTCTCCAGCCATTGGCACGCATCATCGCCTCCTCGGTGGCCGGTCTCGAGCCGGAGTACATGGGAATGGGTCCCGTGTTCGCAGTCCGCAAGGTCCTCGACCAGGCGGGCATGTCTCTCGACGACATCGATGTGATCGAGTTGAACGAGGCCTTCGCCGCCCAGGTGCTGGCCTGTGTCGACGA
>Ga0307505_10001079_pt1 | contig 24127 bp, 29 predicted proteins | sample 23_S_MG_FD_202183 | JGI IMG/M metagenome (GOLD analysis project Ga0307505, IMG submission 202183) | Soil microbial communities from Populus trichocarpa stands in riparian zone in the Pacific Northwest, United States - 23_S | ecosystem: Environmental > Terrestrial > Soil > Riparian zone > Trees...
CCTCACGCATCGTCTCCCTGATCGAAGAGCGGCATTTGCGCCGGATCGCGCTTCGGCTCCGCGAGTCCAAGATGCCGGAACGCGTGCGCCGTCAGCATGCGGCCGCGCGGCGTGCGCTGAAGGAATCCCTGCTGCACGAGATAGGGTTCGATGATCTCCTCGATCGCATCGCGCGGCTCGGAGAGTGCCGCGGCAATCGTCTCGACGCCCACCGGCCCGCCGCCGTAATTCAGTGCGATTACATTCAGGTAGCGCCGGTCCATGGCGTCCAAACCGCCCGCGTCCACTTCCAGTTCCACGAGCGCACGATCCGCCGCCTTCGCATCGATCGTGTCCACGCCGTCGACAGACGCGAAGTCGCGCACGCGTTTCAGCAGGCGTCCGGCGATGCGCGGCGTGCCGCGCGCGCGCCGCGCAATCTCTCGGGCGCCCTCACGCGACATCCCGATACCGAGCACTCGCGCCGCGCGGGTGACGATCGTCTCGAGTTCCTCGGGCGTATAGAAAACGAGCCGGATTGGAATGCCGAACCGCTCGCGCAACGGCGTCGTGAGCAGGCCCGAGCGCGTCGTCGCGCCGACCAAGGTGAACTTCGCCAGATCGATCTTCACCGAACGCGCCGACGGTCCTTCGCCGATGATCAGGTCGAGCTGATAGTCCTCCATCGCCGGATAAAGGATTTCTTCGATCGCCGGATTGAGCCGGTGAATCTCATCGATGAAAAGGACGTCGCGATCCTCCAGGTTCGTGAGAAGCGCCGCTAAATCACCCGCTTTTGCGATGACCGGACCTGAGGTCGCACGGAAATTCACACCGAGCTCGCGCGCCACGATCTGCGCCATCGTTGTCTTCCCGAGGCCCGGTGGACCGACCAGGAGCACGTGATCGAGCGCTTCCTTGCGCCCCCTCGCCGCTTCGATGAACACGGAAAGATTTGCGCGCGCCTGCGGCTGGCCGATGAATTCGGAAAGCTTCTGCGGCCGGATACTCTGATCCGGAGCGTCGTCTTCGCGGCGCTCTGGGGTCAAGAGGCGCCGGCTCACTTCGCCAACTCCCGCAATGCCTGGCGAATGAGCTGCTGCGTTGTCGCCGCATCGCCCGCCGACTGCGCGGCTGCAGCAACTGCCGCGCTCGCCTGGATTTCTCCATAACCAAGATTGACGAGCGCCGACACGGCATCGCTGACCGGCTGCGGCGCTCGCTTGTCGGCAAGTTCGCCCGAGAGCCGCACGACGGCAGGATCGACGCTTGCGAACGCCGGTGCCTTGTCTTTGAGTTCTGTCACGATCCGTTGCGCCAGCTTCGCACCAACGCCCGGTGTGCGCGCGACCGCCGCTTTGTCGCCGAGTGCGATCGCATTCGCGAGCTCTGTCGTCTTAAGGGTCGAAAGCACGGCTAGCGCCACGCGCGCGCCGACACCCTGTACTTCCGTGAGCAGTTTGAACCATTCACGTTCGAGTTCGCTCACAAAGCCATAGAGGCGGATCTGGTCTTCGCGTACCCAGGTTTCGATCGAGAGCGTCGCCGCCTCGCCCGCCGGCGGCAATGCTTGCAGCGTGCGTGCGGAGCAATGCACCAGATAACCGACGCCATGCACGTCGAGCAGGATCGAGTCGTCGCCATACGTGTCGATCACGCCGCGCAGCTTGCCGATCATCGGGCACTCCCCGCAGCGATGCGAAGCGCGGGTGCAGAGCGGTGATGCGCGTGACAGATCGCGATCGCGAGCGCGTCGCAAGCGTCTTCCGTTTCCGGATCGGCCTTCGGCAGCAGAACCCCGATCATCATCCGGACCTGCGATTTCTCCGCACGTCCGGCACCCACGACGGATTTCTTCACGACGGTCGGCGCATATTCGGCGACGTGCAAACCCGCCTGCGCCGGAACCAGGAGAGCGATCCCCCGCGCCTGCCCAAGCTTGAGCGCGCTACGCGCATCCGCATTGACGAACGTCTCCTCAACCGCGGCTTCATGCGGCGTGAACCGCATGAGCACACCCGCAAGTCCCTCGTGCAGCGCTGCCAGTCGCGCGGCGAGTTCCGCCTTCTCGTCCGGCACGATGGTTCCGCACGCGACGAAGGAGAGCGTGTTGCCGAGGCTCTCCACGACGCCCCATCCTGTGCGGCGCAGACCCGGGTCGAGACCGAGAATTCGGACCGTTGTCGTGCGATTCGGGCGCATCGTCTGTTGATAACCCTGCCGGACGCTGTCGCCTAACGAGTGCCCACCGCGGTGCGAGATCGCCGTCCGCGCGCTTAATTGCTACAGAAAATCCGGTCCGCTGGTATCCCCTTCGAATGGATTTCCCCGATTCCTCGCACTTTTCCGCTCTCCTTGCGGATCCACGTTTCTATGCGGTCTTTGCTGTCACCGTTCTCGCTGGCGTCGTGCGCGGGTTCTCGGGCTTCGGGTCGGCGCTGATTTACATCCCACTCGTAAGCGCGATCTACGACCCCAAGGTCGCCTCCGCCTCGTTCATCCTGGTGGACTTCTTCTGCACCGCGCCGTTCGCCTGGCGTCTCTACCCGATCACGAACAAGCGCGAGATTTGGCCGCTCACCTTTGCTGCCGCGCTTACAATTCCCCTTGGCGCAATGCTGCTGCGCTACGTCGATCCCGTCGTCTTGCGTTGGATGATCGGCGCAGTGATCTTCCTGCTGCTGGCCGTTCTGGTTTCCGGGTGGCGATTTCCCGGCAAGCCCTCAACGCCGCTCACGGTCGGCGTCGGTCTCCTCTCCGGGATATCGGGCGGTGCGGCCAATCTCATCGGCCCATTCACGATCGTTTATTGGCTGGGAAGCCCGACCCCCGCTGCCGTCGTGCGCGCGAACCTGATCGTGTTCTTCGCGCTTGGCGGGGTCGTGATCGTGCTCTCCTATATCTGGCAGAGCCTGTATCCGGCGAACGTCGTCGCGCTCTCGCTGATGGTAGCCGCAGCTTATGTGCTGGCCTTGAACGCCGGCGCGCGGCTATTCCGCGCTTCCTCCGAGGAAACCTATCGAAAAGCCGCGTACGGTATCGTGGCCATCTCGGCGCTGATCAGTTTGCCGATTTTCGATGGTCTGATGCGTTGAACGTCAGCCACCCATCTTCGCCACCAGCGAATCCGACACCTCGAAATTCGCATAGACGTTCTGAACGTCGTCGTTGTCTTCCAGCGTCTCGATGAGTTTCAAAATCTTCTCACCGTCGTCGTCCGCGACCGGCACTGAATTCTGCGGACGCCACACGAGACCGCTCTTGCGCGGCTCACCGAACTTTCCTTCGAGGGCCCGCGCAACCTCGTGCAGGCTTTCCGGCGAAGTGACAATCTCGTGCCCTGCCTCATTCGAAACGACATCGTCGGCGCCTGCATCGATTGCAGCCTCGAGCATCGCGTCCGCGCTCGCCTTCGCGGCATCGTACTCGACCGCGCCGATGCGGCTGAACATGAATGCGACCGCGCCCGTTTCCGCGAGACTTCCACCGCTCTTGGTGAAGGTCGCGCGCACTTCGGAGGCGGTGCGATTGCGATTGTCGGTCAGCGCCTCGACGATGATAGCAACGCCACCCGGGCCGTATCCCTCGTAACGGATCTCGTCGTAGTTCTCGCCTTCACCGCCCAGCGATTTCTTGATCGCGCGCTCGATATTGTCCTTCGGCATGTTCTCGGCGCGCGCGGCGAGTACCGCCGCTCGCAGCCGCGGGTTCATGGCGGGGTCGGGCAAGCCGAGCTTCGCGGCGACCGTGATTTCACGGCTCAATTTGGCGAAGAGCTTCGCCCGGGCCGCGTCCGCGCGGCCCTTCTTGTGCATGATGTTCTTGAATTGGGAATGGCCGGCCATGGCCGAGAAACCTCTGCTTCCGAAGAATTGGCGCTCTTATAGTTTGCCCGATTTTTCCTGTCATCCGGCCTGTGCGGGCAGGTTCTTGCCGACCCACCCGGCCACCGCTTTCGCATAGCCTTCCGCGATCGGCCCGCGCAGCAGGAAGTGGTTGCCGCCCTCGACCCAGATCAGGTCGCGCTTGGGCGCATTCTTCAGGCTCTCATAGATAGCTTCACCGTTCGGCGGCAATGCAATGTCATCGGCCGTGCCGTGGATCACGACCGCGGGGATCGTTACTTCGTGCCCGAATTTTACGGTGCTCGCGTCGCTCTCCTCGATTGTGCCGAAGATGTCGACATAGACATGCGCCGCGAGATCCATGTCGCGCCCGGGAAACCAGTCCCTGTACGTCAGCATCTCACGACCACGGCCCTCCTTGATGAGGGCGCGGCACTTCGCGAGGTGAGCGTCGAAGTCCGCTTTCTTTGCAGTATCGAAGCGAATTTGCGCTTCGAGATAAGGCGACTTGATTGAAGCGACGAAACCGAGTGCCATGATCGCCGCGTCCTTGGTCTTGCGCCAGTAATTGATGATCCGCGGACCGCCAAGACTCGTGCCGAAGAGCGCGATCTCGGAAAGTCCGCGTGACTTCGCGAGTGCCACCGTCGCCTTGATGTCGGCGACATAGTCCTCGAAACGCGCGAACAGCATGCCGTGCAGACCGGCAGTGCGCAGGTTCGTAACGAGAAGTGCGTAACCGATTTCACCGAGCCGCGCTGCCATCGGGCCGTAATCATGGATTCCGCTGAAGCCGCCGGTCATGCCCGGCACATAGATCACGACGCTCTTCGTCAGCCGCTCCGGAAGATAGAGAAGCGCGTTGAGCGTGATCTTGTCGTCGGTATCAAACAGCAGAAATTCCGCGCGCGGCGCGCTCGAATCCTTCAGCATCGTTTCCTCTAGTCCCAGAATGTCGGGCGCGTTTCGTGTAATCCGGCTCCAATGCGCACGGGCGCCGCGCGAAGCGCGAGTCCCGTCTTGTCGTCGGTCTCGACCGCAAGGCCGGCCAGCATGCCGGGACCCGTTGCCGCTTCGAAGCGGGTCGACGGCATCTTGGTGACGAAGCGCCGCAAAGGCTCGTCCTTCACCATGCCGATCACACTGTCATAGTCGCCGCACATGCCGACATCGGTGATGAAGGCGGTACCGCCGCGCAGGATACGTGTGTCGGCGGATGGAACATGGGTGTGGGTTCCGACGACGACGCTAACGCGTCCATCGAGGTGATGTCCCATTGCCTGTTTCTCGCTCGTCGCCTCGCAGTGCATGTCGACGAGGATCGCGTCCGCTCCTTGGCCCAGCGGAATCGCGGTGATCTCGCGTTCGATCGCTGCGAATGGATCGTCCATCGCGTCCATAAAGACGCGTCCCATGAGATTGACGACAAGCACGCGCGAGCCGTTCTTGGCCGGAACGACCACAGCGCCGCGTCCCGGAGTACCACTGGGATAGTTGAGCGGACGGATCAGGTGCGGCGCGCGCTCGATGAAGACCATCGCCTCCCGCTGGTCCCAGGAGTGGTTGCCGAGCGTGATGGCGTCGGCTCCCGCATCGATCAACTCGTTGTAGATTGGCTCGGTGATGCCGAAGCCGCCCGCCGCGTTCTCGCCGTTGATGGCAACAAAATCGAGGCGCCAGTCCTCGATCAGGTTGGGCAGGTGCTCCGTAACGACGCTGCGGCCAGAACGTCCGACCACATCACCCAGAAACAAAAGGCGCATCCGCTCACGCTCCGCGGCAGTCGATCAATTCCTTTTCCGTTAGCACGAGATCGAGTCGCTCGTCGTGCGGAAGTATCGGCACGTCGGAGGCCTCCTGCACTGCGAAAGCAAGGCCTATCGTGGTGATGGGCTTTCGGGCCCGCGCGTTCGCGATGGTCATGTCGTAATAGCCGGCACCGTAGCCGATCCGATGACCCCGCCGGTCGAATACGGCGAGTGGAACCAGCATGACGTCAGGATCGATTTCAGGCGCGCCGGCATCAGGCTCGCGAATGCCCCACTGACCCGCGATGAGTTTTTCGCCGATCGTCCACGAACGCAGGCGTAACGGCTTTCCCCGTCCGTCGATCGCGGGAAGCACCAGCCGCGCCCCGGCATCGGCGTAGCGGCGCAAAAGCGGAAGCGGGTTGATCTCGCTGCGGATCGGCATAAAACCCGAAACGACGAGCCCGTCGCGCGCCGGCACTGGCAACGGGCGCGCTGCAATCGTCTCGGCAGCGGCTTGTCGTACCTCGGCTGGAAGGGCGTCGCGCCGCGCGAGGGCCTCGCTGCGGAGTTTCGCTTTCAGATCGGAAACGGCGGTCGTCATCGAATACGAGTGCGGAGCCACGATGGCCGTTGAGACAGCGATCCCGGGAAACCTACGAAGTAGGTGGGCGCCATATATCCAAGCCCACGGGCGAGGATAGGAACAGCTCCCATTGGGATCGATAAGGCCCCGGGGAAATGGTCTCTGACGCACCCCGCAGCCCCGCGCCATCAATGTAGGCGCTTATCCGCGGTGCCGCCAGTCGTTGTTTGCTGGAAATCAGCCAAGCGCTGCGCCGGGACCCGGACGCCCGTTAAGGCTGTGCGCGAGCTGCTCGATGCGCTCGGCGGCATTCTCGATAGCTTCGGCAACCACCCGCTCGTTTGCCTCAAAGCGGTCGCCAAGCACCGCGCGCGCTTCCTTGAAACTCTCGATTTCCTGTTCGACGGATTTGACGCTGCGCTTCGCTTCGGCGAGTTCGTCGGCCACCATCAGCGCCGCCATCACCGTGAGGCGCGTGTCTCCGATCTCGCCGAAGGACTCGCGCAGCCGCGCAATGCGAGCATCCAGCTCGCGGGCGAGACGCGTGAGATGATCTTCCTGTCCGTCGTCGCAGGCCATCCGGTATACGCGGCCGTTGATCGTGACACTCACTTGCGCCATCGGATCAGTGCTCCTGTGTTGAGAGCACGGTGCGGATGGAATCTACAGCCCGGTCGAGCCGGCGTGAGACTTCACGGTTGGCGGATTCAAGGTCGACGGCGTGCGCCCGAACCGTATCGAGTTCCGCCGCAAGCTTGGATCGATCGCTGCCAAACGCCTGAAGCTGCGCTTCGAGAGCGTCGCGGTGACGATCTTCCTCGTGCCGCCGGTTCACGGCAGCCTCGAGCGTGTCCAAGGCAGAATTTAATAGGCGGGTCGCCCGTTCCAGCGGCGACTCATCCCCAGTTTGCCGCATCGCGAATCTCACTGACCAATTGTGCAGTAAAGCGGCCCAAAGCGGCCCACGTCAACGGTGATCCACGCTCCCGCGAGCAATGAAGTGCCGGTCTGCGGGGCCTTGTGGCGCATGTCCCTACCCGCGACTCTCAATCGCGACTCGTGATAGAGAGCGGCACCGTTCAAGCAATCAATGTTCCTCAGCCGGAGCGCGATGGCGGATATGGACCGCAAGACTCACGACCTTATGGCCAACGCGATCCGCGCCCTCGCCATGGACGCCGTCGAGGCGGCGAAGTCCGGCCACCCGGGCCTGCCCATGGGCGCCGCCGATATCGCCACCGTCTTGTTCACAAGATTTTTGAAGTTCGATCCGACGGACCCGCGTTGGCCCGACCGCGACCGCTTCGTCCTCTCCGCCGGCCACGGCTCCATGCTGCTTTATGCGGCACTCCACCTCCTCGGTTATCCGGACATGACGATCGAGGAGATCAAGCGTTTCCGTCAGCTCGGGTCGAAGACCGCCGGCCATCCCGAGTTCGGACATGCCTCCGGGATTGAAACCACGACCGGCCCCCTCGGCCAGGGCCTCGGCAATTCGGTCGGCATGGCGATCGCAGAGCGGTTGCTCGCGGCGCAATTCGGCGACGACGTCGTCGATCATTACACTTATGTGCTCGCCTCGGATGGCGATCTCATGGAGGGCATCAGCCAGGAGGCGATCGCCCTTGCCGGCCACCTGAAACTTGGCAAGCTCATCGTCCTGTTCGACGACAACGGCATCACGATCGACGGCAAGCTCTCGCTCTCCGACTCGACCGATCAGGTTGCGCGCGTAAAGGCGTCCGGATGGAACGCGGTCCGCATCGACGGACACGATCCGGAAGCCATCGCAAACGCCATTGAGGCGGCGCAGAAGTCGGACCGGCCGACGCTCATCGCCTGCAGGACGCAGATCGGCTATGGCGCACCGACGAAAGCGAACAGCGAGAAAAGCCACGGCTCGCCGCTCGGTGCGGATGAGGTCAAAGGCGCGCGCGAGAAGCTCGGCTGGAGTCACGCAGCGTTCGACGTGCCGGCCGACGTCATGGGATTGTGGCGCAAGGCCGGAAGCCGCGGATCGGAAGACCGCAAGGCGTGGGGCTCGCGCCTTGCCAAACTCGATAGCGCGAAGCGCGCCGAGTTCGAGCGCCGCATGTCCGACAAACTGGCGCCCTCCTATTCGGCCGCCGTCCGCAAGGTAAAGGAAACCGCGAGCGCCAAGCTCGAAGAGATGGCGACGCGCAAGGCTTCCGAGGTCACGCTCGAAGCACTCGTCGAAGTGCTGCCCGAAATGATTGGCGGCTCGGCCGACCTCACGCCGTCGAACAACACCAAGACCAAAACCATGAAGCCCGTGACACCCGGCGATTTTTCCGGCCGGTTCATCCATTACGGCATTCGCGAGCACGGCATGGCCGCCGCGATGAACGGCATGACGCTGCACGGCGGACTCATCCCCTACTCCGGCACGTTCCTCGTGTTCGCCGACTACTGTCGCCCGTCGTTGCGCCTTGCGGCGATCATGGGTCAACGCGTGGTTCTCGTGTTCACCCACGACTCCATCGGAGTCGGCGAAGACGGTCCGACGCACCAGCCCGTCGAACATCTCGCGGCATTGCGGGCGATCCCGAACATGCACGTTTTCCGCCCGGCGGATCTCACCGAGACCGCAGAATGCTGGCAGCTGGCGCTTGAGACGAGCGGCGGGCCCAGCGTGCTCGCGCTCACGCGCCAAAACCTGCCCGCCGTACGCACGCGCTTCGTCGAGGAAAACGTGTGCGCGCGGGGCGCCTACGAGCTATCGCCCGCGAGCGGCAAGGCCGACGTTTCGCTCTTCGCGACCGGCTCGGAAGTCTCGCTCGCCATTGCCGCCCAGGCGCAACTGGAAAAGCAGGGCGTTCCCGTGCGCGTTGTGTCCGTCCCCTGCTTCGAACTGTTCCGCGCCCAGACACCGGCCTATCGCGCCCAGGTGCTCGGCAACGCCCGGGTGAACGTCGGTGTCGAGGCCGCCATCCGCATGGGGTGGGACGAGATCATCGGCGTCGATGGCGCCTTTATCGGCATGTCCGGGTTCGGTACGAGCGCGCCTGCCAAGGATGTCTACAAGCACTTCGGCATCACATCCGAAGCGATTGTGGCCGCGGCGCTTGCCGCCCTGGGGCGCGACGACGCAGGCATTAAGGCTGCCCGTCACTCGTGACACCGAGCCGCTGACAGCGCCTCAAGAGCCGTCTAAAAGTATGCCGCAATTGACGGGAGAGGAAGCATCATGGCCGTGCGCGTGGCAATCAACGGGTTTGGACGCATCGGGCGAAACATTCTGCGCGCCATCGTCGAGTCCGGCCGGAAAGATATCGAGGTCGTGGCGATCAACGATCTCGGCCCGGTTGAGACCAACGCGCATTTACTTCGCTTCGATTCGGTGCATGGACGCTTTCCCGGCGAAGTAAAAGTGAGTGGCGACTCCATCGACATCGGCCGCGGCGCGATCAAGGTCACGGCGATCAAGGATCCCTCCCAGCTTCCGCATAAGGATCTCGGCGTCGATATCGCGATGGAGTGCACCGGCATCTTCACCGCCAAGGACAAGGCCTCCGCGCATCTGACAGCCGGCGCCAATCGCGTGCTGATCTCCGCGCCGGGCGAGAATTCCGACCTCACCGTCGTCTACGGCGTGAACCACGACAAGCTGACCAAGGATCACAAGATCGTCTCGAATGCTTCCTGCACCACGAACTGTCTCGCGCCGGTTGCAAAGGTGCTGAACGACGCGGTCGGCATCGACAAGGGATTCATGACGACGATCCACGCCTACACCGGCGACCAACCGACGCTCGACACGATGCACAAGGACCTTTATCGCGCGCGTGCTGCCGCGCTCTCGATGATCCCCACTTCAACCGGCGCGGCGAAGGCCGTCGGCCTCGTATTGCCGGAGTTGAACGGCAGGCTCGATGGTGTCGCGATCCGTGTACCGACGCCAAACGTCTCGGTCGTCGATTTCAAGTTTGTCGCCAAGAAGAAAACGGACAAGGACGAAATCAACGGCGCGATCAAGCGGGCCGCGGAGCAGCAGCTGAAGGGCATTCTCGGTTTCACCGACTCCCCGAACGTGTCGATCGACTTCAATCACGATCCGCATTCGTCCATCTTCCACATGGACCAGACCAAGGTGATGGACGGCACGCTGGTGCGGGTCATGTCCTGGTACGACAACGAGTGGGGCTTCTCGAACCGGATGGCCGACACGGCGGTCGTTATGGGTAAGCTCGGCTGACGTCGTGGCGGCGTTTCGGGCGTTTAATTCCAAGACTGTCCGCTGGCGCCCCGCCAAAGGTACCGGCATCGAACACCTGACCGTGGCGACGGAGAAGAATGCGATCGTCGCGCGCAGCGTCCTGATCGGCGAGTACGAAGGGAAGCCGTTCGGGGTCCGCTACCAGGCGACCTGCGACAAGCGCTGGACCACGCGGGAAATCGCGATCGATACGGCCGACGGCCGCCGCTTCCGTTTCACTTCGGACGGACGCGGCCACTGGCGTGACGAAAAGCGGCGGCGCCCGGAATTCGACGGCTGCATCGACATCGATCTCGCCGGCTCGCCGTTCACGAACACGCTGCCGATCCGCCGGCTCAGCCTGGACCGTAAGCACGGGTCAACCGAGTTCGCGATGCTCTGGTTTCCGTTCGACACGTTCGAGCCATTCGTGGACAGGCAGCGCTACACCTGCCTGAAATCGCGCTGCCTCTATCGGTTCGAGGCAGTCGACAATGACTTCTCCGCGGACCTGCCCCTGGACGACGACGGCTTCGTCCTCGACTACCCGACGTTGTTCAAGCGAGTTTCCTGATCATGAACGCCTTTCGCACCCTCGACGGGATGGATCTCCGCGGCAAGCGCGTGCTGATCCGTGTCGATCTCAACGTACCGATGGAGGGCGGCAAGGTCAGCGACGACACGCGCCTGCGTGCGGCGGCGCCCACGATCCGTGAAGTTTCCGAAAAAGGCGGCAAGGCGATCCTGCTTTCGCATTTCGGCCGGCCCAAGGGGCGCGACGAGAAACAATCGCTGAAGCAGGTCGTGCCCTCGCTGTCGCAAGCAATCGGCAAGCCGGTCGTCTTCGCCAAAGACTGCATCGGCGAAGAAGCCGAAAAAGCGATAGCCGCCATGAAGCCGGGCGACGTCCTCCTGCTCGAGAACACGCGCTTTCACGCCGGCGAAGAAAAGAACGCGCCGGAGTTGATCGAGGCGCTCGCAAAGCTTGGTGACATCTATATCAACGACGCTTTCTCCGTGTCGCACCGGGCTCATGCTTCCACCGAAGGCGTCGCCCACAAGCTGCCGGCCTATGCCGGGCGCTCGCTGCAGGCGGAGCTCGACGCGCTCAGCCGCGTTTTGGAAACACCGGAAAAGCCCGTCGCCGCCATCGTAGGCGGAGCGAAAATTTCGACGAAACTGGAATTGCTCGGCAACCTGCTGTCGAAGGTGAATTTCCTGATCATCGGCGGCGCCATGGCCAATACGTTCCTCGCCGCACAGGGCAAGAAGGTCGGCAAGTCACTCGCCGAAACGGATATGCTCGACACGGCGCGCAGGATCCTGGGGGACGCCAAAGGCAAGGGCTGCGAGATCGTGTTGCCTGTCGATGCCGTCGTCGCGCAGAAATTCGAGGCCAACGCGCCTTCACGGGTTGTCCCGGTCGACGGCGTCGGCGCCGAGGACATGATCCTCGATATCGGTCCAAAAAGCGTCGAGCATGTCGTCGCGACGCTGGCACGGACCAGGACGCTCGTCTGGAACGGCCCGTTTGGAGCCTTCGAGATGGAGCCCTTCGACGCCGGCACCGTTGCCGTTGCCGAAGCGGCCGCGGAGTTGACGGCGGCGGGGAAACTTGTGTCCGTGGCCGGTGGCGGCGATACGGTTGCGGCTCTGAACCACGCCGGCGCCGTTAACCGTTTCACCTATGTTTCCACGGCTGGTGGCGCTTTTTTGGAGTGGCTGGAGGGTAAGGCGCTTCCGGGCGTCGAGGTGCTCCGGCTAAAATAAGCCCACGCATTGCCGAGATACGGCGCTATGCATTTCCACAATCGGATCGACAGGAGACGACGATGAATCTCGACGCGCTCAACAAGGTGGCGCAAGCCATGGTGGCGCCGGGCAAGGGAATTCTGGCCGCCGACGAGAGCTCGGGCACCATCAAGAAGCGCTTCGACGCGATCGGCGTGGAATCAACCGAGGAAAATCGCCGCGACTATCGCGAGATGATGTTCCGCTCGGCTGAAGGCATGAAGGCCATCTCCGGTGTCATTCTTTACGACGAGACGATCTGGCAGAAAGCAAAGGACGGCACCCCGCTCGTCGAGATTATCAAGAGCCAAGGCTCGATCCCCGGCATCAAGGTCGACGAAGGCACGAAGCCTCTGCCGAACTGCCCCGGTGAGTTGATCACCGTCGGCCTCGACAAGCTCGCCGATCGTCTTCCGAAGTATTACGAACAGGGCGCGCGCTTTGCGAAGTGGCGCGCGGTGATCGACATCGCACCGGGCATTCCGAGCTATACCGCGATCCACACGAACGCGCATGCCCTCGCGCGCTATGCCGCGCTTTGTCAGGCATCGCAGATCGTTCCGATCGTCGAACCGGAAGTACTCATGGACGGCGACCATGACATCGACCGTTGTGTCGAGGTCACGGAGTTCATGCTGAAGGAAACCTTCCAGCAACTCTACTATCAGCGCGTTCCGCTTGAAGGCATCGTGCTGAAGCCGAACATGGCGATTGCCGGCAAGAAAGCCGCGAAGCGCGCCGGCGTGCAGGAGGTTGCAGAGAAGACTGTGCGCATGCTCAAGGCCTGTGTACCCGGCGCGGTTCCGGGAATTGCGTTTCTTTCGGGCGGCCAGAGCGACGAGGAAGCGACCGCCCATCTCGACGCCATGAACAAGATCGGCGGCCTTCCCTGGAAGCTCACATTCTCCTATGGCCGCGCACTGCAGGCGGCTCCGCAGAAGACCTGGTCTGGAAAGAGTGAGAACGTAGCCGCAGCGCAGCGTGCCTTCGCTCACCGTGCCAGGATGAACGGCTTGGCGGCGCTCGGCCAGTGGAAGGCCGATCTGGAGAAGAAGGCCGCCTGATACAGCCCCGGAATCGCCGCCATCCCGCGGCATCGATCTAAGAATGGATCAAAAGACGAAGCCGCGCCTTGTTCTGATCACGCCCGAGATCACGGACGCAGAGGCATTTGCGCCGACGCTCGCATTGGCGTGCGAAACCGCGGACGTCGCGGCCGTAATTGTCAGGCTCGCGCCCGCGAATGATGCTGAACAATTTGTACGCATAGAAATGCTTGCCGGCGCCGTACACGGTATCGACGCTGCGCTGCTGCTCGATGGGTGCGCGCATCTCGTTGCGCAGGCTGGTGCTGACGGCACTTTCGTGAGCGGCGACGCGATTGCCGCGGCGCGCAGTTCAGTAAAGAACGATCATGTTGTCGGCGCGGGTCGTCTGGAAACGCGCCACGATGCCATGACCGCCGCCGAAGGCGGCGCGGACTTCGTCCTGTTCGGCGACAAGACCGCTGAAGGAAAGCGGCCAATGATGCCGTCACTGATCGAGCGCGTCACGTGGTGGGCGGAAGTATTCGTCATCCCCTGCGTCGCCTATGCCGCGCATGTGGACGAGATCGACCCGTTGGTTCGCGCAGGCGCTGATTTCGTGGCGCTTGGCGAGGAGGCTGTGTGGAGCGCGACAGATCTCACGGCATCACTCGAAGCCGCCAACCAGCGGCTCACCATCGCGGAGCACGCGTGATGAGAGCGCGGTTGATTCTCATCGCGTCTCTTGCAGCTTCGATTGTCGCTCCATCATTCGCGCAGGAAAAAGCAAAAGAACCTGCGAAACAGGAATCGGTTTCCGCGGAGCCGAATGCCGACCTCGCCTTCGGCGCCTTTCAGCGCGGCCATTATCTGACGGCCTACGCCGAAGCCACGCGCCTCATTGAAGCGAATGCAGATCCGAAAGCGATGACGCTCGTGGGAGAAATTCTCGCCAACGGACTCGGCGTAAAGCCGGACGAGAAACGCGCCGCCTATTGGTATGGCCGCGCCGCGGAGGCCGGCGATCGCGAAGCGGGCTACGCGCTGGGCCTTCTCAACCTCGAAGGTCGCGGTGTCACTCGCGACCGCGCTGAGGCGGCCAAGCGTTTCCGCGTTGCGGCCGAAAACGGTCACGGCGCCGCCGCCTATAACCTTGCCCTCCTCTACATTGAGGGCCAGGTCTTCCCGCGCGATGTAAGTGAGGCCATCCGCTGGTTTACCGCTGCAGCGGATCAGGACGTCGCCGACGCTCAACATACGCTCGCGATCCTGTACCGCGACGGCGATGAGGGCGTGCCGCGCGAGCCCGCCAAGTCCGTCCAATGGCTCGAGCGCGCGGCGAAACTCGATCACATCCCGGCCATGGTCGAGCTCGGAATCGCGTTGTTCAACGGCGAAGGCGTTACCCGCGATGAAGCGCGGGCGGCGAACCTGTTCAAACAGGCCGCCTTGCGCGGCAACCCGGTGGCGCAAAACCGCTACGCCCGGGTACTTTCGGCCGGCCGGGGCACCGCGCAGAATTCTGTCGACGCCTGCCTCTGGCACAGCCTGGCGCGCGCGCAGACGATCTCGGACCCTCAGCTTGATGGTGTTTGTGAAACGCTCGCTCCGGCCAACCGCGAAGCGGTCGCCAAACGCCTCGAAAACTGGCTGAAGAGCGCGGCGGACGATCGCTCTTGACGCAACCCGGCACCGGCTGGCACGTGAGCGCGCCGCTACACGAGGAAACCCTATGAAGCTCAATGGCAACGAAATCCGTCCCGGCATGGTGATCGAGTATGACGGAGGCCTATGGGTTGCCGTGAAGTCGATGGCGGTGAAGCCCGGCAAGGGACCGGCGTATAACCAGGTAGAGCTCAAGAACCTGATCGATGGGCGCAAACTCAATAACCGCTTTGGCTCCGACGAGCGTGTCGAACGAGCTCGCCTCGAGAACAAGGACTTCCAGTTTCTCTACCGGCAGGGTGAGAACCTTGTCTTCATGGACATGGACAGCTACGAGCAAATCGAGCTGCACGAAGACTTCGTCGGCGAACGCGCGGCGTTTCTTCAAGACGGCATGAAGGTCACGCTGGAAATGCATGAGGAACGGCCCATCGGCATACAACTGCCGGCGCAGGTAACGCTTGAGATCGTGGAAGCCGACGCCGTCGTGAAGGGGCAGACCGCGGCCTCGTCCTACAAGCCGGCTAAACTCGAAAATGGTCTGCGGGTGATGGTACCGCCGTTCGTCACCACCGGCGAAAAGATCGTCGTCGATACGACCGAGATGACCTACATCCGCCGGGCGGACTGAACTACAGCCTCCCTCGAGGGGCGGGACCCAAACCATGATCCGCTCCCCGATGATCACCGTGATGGAACAGGCCGCGCGCAAGGCAGGCCGCACGCTCGTGCGCGACTTCGGCGAAGTCGAAAACCTGCAAGTTTCGCTGAAGGGGCCCGCAAACTTCGTATCCGCCGCGGACCGGCGCGCCGAGGAAACGATTCACGCGGAGTTAGGCAAGGCCCGCCCGGATTTCAGTTTCCTCATGGAGGAACGTGGGTCCGTTTCGGGCAAGGATTCAAGCAACGTATGGGTGGTCGATCCGCTCGACGGGACGACGAATTTCCTCCACGGCATCCCCCTGTTCGCCATCTCCATCGCCCACGTGAAGGATGGCGTGCCGCAAGCCGGACTCATCTTCAATCCGGTGACCGACGAGCTGTTCGTGGCCGAACGCGGCAAGGGTGCGTTTCTGCAAAACCGTCGCATCCGCGTTGCCGTACGACGTGAATTGGCTAACTGCGTCATTACCTGCGGCATTCCCCATCGCGGACGGGGCGAGCACGCCCGATTCCATCGGGAGCTGGCTGCCGTCCAGACGCAGGTCGCGGGCATTCGTCGCACGGGCGCCGCGGCGCTCGACATGGCCTGGGTCTCTGCGGGCCGCTTTGACGGTTTCTGGGAACGCGGACTGTCAGCGTGGGATCTCGCCGCCGGGCTCGTAATCCTTCGCGAAGCGGGCGGTTTCGCCACCGATATCGACGGTGGCGAGGACATTCTCGACAAGGGCTCGGTGGTAGCCGGCAACGAAGAGATTCAGCGCGCACTGCTCGCACTACTGCAATCCGCCTGACGCCGCCGTCTTTTCGCCGTCACCGCCCGGCATTCCCTTTCCGCCAGCCTGTGCCATATTCGGCGGGCGGAACATGGACGAGGCCCCATGGCGCGCGATGCAGAACTCTTCGTCAAAGTTTCTTCGCCACGGATCTATTTGCTCCGGATGGTCGTCTTTCTCGTTCTCGTCGCCCTGCTCGCAGTTCTCCTGTATCGGCAGATTCTCTCAGCCTTCCTCTCCAATCCCGGCCTGAACGGCGTCATTCTCGCCGCGCTTCTCGTCGGCATCATCATGGCGCTGCGCCAAGTCGTGCGCCTCTTCCCCGAGGTGCGCTGGGTCAACACCTTTCGTCTCGCCGATCCCGGCATCACCGTGAATCGCTCGCCGGTGCTGCTCGCGCCGATGGCCGCCCTTCTCGGCAATCGCGTCGGCCGCATGGGCATCTCGCAGACCACCATGCGCAGCATTCTCGAGTCGATCGGGACTCGCCTTGACGAGTCGCGCGACGTTGCGCGCTATCTCACCGGACTTCTTGTCTTCCTGGGCCTGCTGGGCACCTTCTGGGGCCTGCTGGAAACCATTGGCTCGATCGGACAAGTCATTACGACGCTTGAGGTCGGGGGCGATTCAGGCCGCATCTTCGAGGATCTTAAATCCGGGCTCGCAGCACCGCTCGGCGGCATGGGTATCGCCTTTTCGTCATCGCTGTTCGGGCTCGCAGGCTCGCTCATTCTCGGCTTCCTCGATCTTCAGGCCGGTCAGGCGCAGAACCGTTTCTATACCGACCTCGAGGACTGGCTCTCCACGACGGTGCGCGATCTGCACGTCAGCGATGCGGCAGCGGGCGATCGCCCGAGCGAATTCCTCCCGAGCGCGCTCGTCGATGAGTTTGCCGCCACGATCGATCGTTTCGAACGCACGCTCAAGACGCGCGACACCGCCGACCCGAACGCCATGGCCAACCTCACCGCCGTCATCACCCGGCTTGAAACCGCATTGAAGCCGATGTCACGGATGCCGGAATTTCCGATGGACCAGATCGCGGGCGCAATCGAGAAGCTCGAGCGCGTCGTCGAGGATAGCGGTGGTCCGCGCGCCACGGGCGCCATGGTCAAGCTTGCAGAAAGTCTTCAGGCACTGGTGCAGCATATGCGTACCGAGCAGCAGATGTTGCGCGACTGGGTCGAGGCGCAGTCTCATCAGCAGAACGACGTGCGTGAATTGCTCAAGCGGCTGACGCGCGCACAGGCCGGCGAGAGGATCTGAGCCATGGCTATCGGACGCGCGCGCGGCCGCGAGCGCACGGTCGATTATTGGCCCGGCTTCGTCGACGCGCTTGCCACCCTGCTTCTCGTCTTCGTTTTTCTGCTGTCCGTCTTCATGCTGGCGCAGTTTTTCCTCAGCCAGGAAATCTCCGGCAAGGAAAACGTGCTGAACCGGCTTACGGCACAAATCCGCCAGTTGTCGGAAATTCTCGCCCTCGAGCGAGCGAACAGCGGGTCGCTTGAGGAACAGATCGCGGCGCTACGCTCCAGCCTGCGCTCGGCCGAAGGCGAGCGCGACAAGCTGCGCGGCGCGGGCGGCGGCGTCGATGTGAAGGCGCTCGCCACGGAGCTCGATGCAGAGCGCAATCTGAGCCAGCAGCAAGTCTCGCAAATCGCACTGCTCAACCAGCAGATCACAGCACTTCGTCGGCAGCTCGCGGCGCTCGAAGACGCGCTGGAGGCATCCGAAAAGACCAATCGCGAGAGCCAAAGCAAGATCGGAGACCTCGCTCAGCGCCTGAATGTCGCGCTCGCGCAGCGCGTGCAAGAACTTCAGCGCTATCGCTCGGAATTCTTTGGTCGGTTGCGCGAGATCCTCGGCAACCGCCCGGAAATCCGCGTCGTCGGCGATCGCTTCGTGTTCCAGTCCGAGGTTTTCTTCGATCGCGGATCGGCCGCGCTCCGGAACGAGGCACGGCCCGAACTCGACAAGCTTGCGGCCGCCCTTCTCGATCTCGAAGCCAAAATCCCGCGCGACATTCCGTGGGTGTTGCGCGTGGATGGACACACCGACACACGACCGATCGCCACTGCTCAGTTTCCCTCGAACTGGGAGCTGTCCGCGGCGCGCGCGATCTCCGTCGTACAGTATCTGATCAGCCGCGGCCTCAAGCCCGATCGGCTGGTCGCCGCGGGCTTCGGCGAGTTCCAGCCGCTCGACGGCGGTGCGACGGATGACGCCTTCAGCCGCAATCGTCGTATCGAACTGAAACTCACCGAGCGTTAGCGCACCTTACATGCACAGCGAAGTCCGGCTCCGGCCCTACCGTCCTGACGATTTCGATGATGCGGTCGGCATCTGGATGCGCGCCTGGCAGACGGCAATGCCCGAGATCGCCTTCGCCAAGCGCCTCGAGTGGTGGCGCAGCCGCTGGCAGAACGATCTCGTTCCCCATAACACGATCACGATGGCTGATATTGGCGGCCACGCGGAAGGCTTTACGGTGCTCAATCCGGAGACCGGTTGGCTTGATCAGCTCGCAGTCGAGCCGGTTCTCTGGGGCCACGGCATTGCGGACAAATTGATGGACGAAGCGAAACGTATTTCTCCACGCGGTGTTCGGCTTGACGTCAACCAAACGAACGCGCGCGCGATCCGCTTCTACGAACGCATCGGGTTCGTTCGCGCCGGAGAAGGTGTGAACAAGCACTCCGGTGCGGCGACGTATATCTATGAATGGAAGCCTTCGGACTAGAACGGCCGCCGGCCTAGAGAAAATAGTGCGACTCGCCGGCCGAGGCGCATAAATGGGTAGAGGATACGCGTCACCGCTCGAGACGAGAACAATCCCGCAAACATCCGATTCATCGCGTCGGATCGACTCGACAGCATCGACAGCATCCAGACGGCATCGCTGCCATGGTGCACCTCACCGTCGATATCGGCGATCATTCCTTCGTTGAGATTGAGACCATAGCCTTGCGCGTCTTCCGGATGCGCCCGCGCATCGATCAGCTTGACGTCGAAATTCTCGCGCAGCCGGAGCAATCGGACATAGCGGCTGCAGAACGGACAGTCGCCGTCATAGACGATGCGTAACGGGCGCATTGCCCTGCATCCTGTCCATAAAATCATGAACGACTTCCGGCCTTATGACGACCAGATACAGCACGATCATGGTGATCGAATAAGTATCGACCGGGAGCATCATGTAGAAGATTGCATGCAGCGCGATCGCAACCGGAATCGCCAGCCACTGCATATTCCGGACATGAATGGCGAATGCCAGAAAGTACTCGATGACGACGACGGTGACCGATGCCGTCACCAGGAACGGGGGCCAAAGAGCGACCTCCTCGAGCGGCCGGCCCGAATAGTGCCAGACCATGATCTGCTCGAGCCGCTCCCCCGATAAAAACGCCCAGTCGGACTTATCAACGGCCGTCCAAAAGTACAGCGCCGACATTTGCAGCCCGATAAGGCGAGTTGCCCATAACCGGCCGGACTCAGCCGGCGGCGCAACGCCCGCCAACTCCGCACGGCGCACGGCCAGATATCGATCGAGCGAATATGACCGGTCACACGGCGTGCAAGACAGAAAGAATACGGAGATCATCAAGAGATAGCTGTGATGCGAATTCCATCCGAACTGATCAGGCGAGAAACCGAAGATGAAGTACATCACGGCGAGCGTCGCAGCCATCAAGGCCGTCGCAGCGCGCGAACAATAACCAACCAGCATCAGTCCTGAGAGCGCGAACAAGTACCCGCCGAGCATGAAGTAACCGCTGCTCTGCGCGGCGAAGAACCCGACCTCGCGGCCATAACGAGCGAGAATGATGGATGCCAGTGCGATCCGCAGAAGTCCGACGGCACGCGTCGAACCTTGATGCTCTGTGCACCAGGCGAGCGATTGGCTAATTCTGGACATGGGCAGGATGTCCGCAGATATCTTCGCCGCGCAAATCTTGCCAACCTCGCCGGGTGCCGACACGACCCGTGAAGGAGAGCTTCACGTTGTGCTTGGCGCAGTAGGCTTCGGCGAACTTGCGCAGGTCCTGCTCTTTTTCCACGCGCAAAGGAAACTGCGTACTCAACATCGCCGGATAGCGATCTGATCCGTACACCTGCAGCGGCGAGAGCCGTGTCACTGCACCGTCACTGCCGACCGCGTCAAACTCACCGCTGAGAATGCCGACACCGACGGCCGCAAACATCGACCAGGGTCGCACAAGCCGGTGATGTATGCCGAAAACTTGCGTTACGACCGGTCCGAAGACGATCAGGATCGCAAACACGCAGAACACGATGGTTCGCACAATGCGGCCAGAGTCGCCCTCCGCACGAGCCGTGCTTCTCGCCGGAAACGCCAACTGATTGGACATGGCCTGCAATGCCGCTGGAAGGAGGCGGCAGTATCCCCCAGGGCACCTAACGCTTGGTTTACGCGCCTTTTGAACCGAATTGCAGTTCGGCAAGGGTTGAGTAGAGGCCACCGGCAGCAACAAGCTGTGCGTGCGTGCCTTCCTCGACAACACGGCCCCGGTCGAGAACGATGATGCGGTCGGCGCCCAGCACCGTCGCGAGCCGATGCGCGATCACGAGCGAAGTACGCCCCTCCATCGAGCGCTCCAATGCCTTTTGAACCAGCGTTTCGCTGGCAGCGTCGAGTGCGGATGTCGCCTCGTCGAGGAGAAGAACCTTTGCATCGCGCAGCACTGCGCGTGCGATTGCAATGCGCTGTCGCTGCCCGCCTGAAAGCGTCACTCCGCGCTCGCCGATCTGCGTATCGTAACCCTGCGGCAACTCGCGCACGAACTCGTCGACCAGCGCAAGCACTCCCGCACGCTCGACGTCGGCGTCGGTGGCGTCGCTGCGCCCAAGCCTGATGTTTTCCCGCACGCTCGCTGCAAAGATCACTGCGTCCTGCGGCACGAGCGACAAACGCTCGCGCACCAGTACCGGATCGGCGGACGCGATTTCGACTCCGTCGAGCGCAATACGCCCTTGCTGCGGATCGTAAAAACGCAAGAGAAGGTGGAAGATCGTGCTCTTGCCCGCACCGGATGGCCCGACGATCGCGACTCGCTCGCCCGGGGCGACGGAGAAAGACACACCGTCAAGCGCCCGTGCCTCAGGACGCGTTGGGTAGGAGAACGTAACGCCGTCAAAAAGAACTTCACCACGCTGAGTGCCGGGAAGCGTCGTCGGCTTTTCCGGCGCGCGAATCTGTGGCGTCACGTCGAGCAGCTCGGCAATTCGTCCGGCCGCACCCGCCGCCTGCGCGATCTCACCCCATACCTGTGATAGCTCGCTCAGCGCACCGGCAGCGAACACCGCATAGAGCACGAACTGGCCGAGCGTACCCGCGGACATGTGACCCGCGAGTACTTCCTGCGCGCCGGTCCAGAGAATACCCACGACGCTGCCAAACACGAGAAAGATGATCGCCGCCGTCAGCCAGGCGCGCGCTTTCGTGGAATCCCGCGCGGCCGCAAACGCACGCTCGACCGTCGCCGCAAAGCGGGAGCCGACCGATCGCTCGCTCGTAAACGCCTGCAAGGTACGCGTCGCACCGATTGCTTCCACCGCGTAAGCGGACGCATCCGCGAGGGTGTCCTGCGCGTGACGCGACCGCTGCGTCACCTGGCGGCCAAATGCGACCAGAGGCAGCACGATGAGAGGGATGACGATCAACACGAGGCTCGAGAGCCATGCGCTCGTGACCACCATCATGATCGCGGCGCCGACAAACAGAACAAGATTGCGCAGCGCGATCGATGCCGACGAGCCGAAAGCCGACTTGATCTGGGTCGTATCGGCGGTGAGACGCGATGCGATCTCTCCGACGCGTTGCGTATCGAAGAAGCCGGCTGAAAGAGTCAGAAGATGCGCGAAAAGCGCCGTGCGAACGTCCGCTACCACCCGCTCGCCCAGCGTGATGACGAGGTAGTAGCGCATCGCGCTGGACGCCGCGAGCACGCCCGCCACGACCAGCATCATCGCGAAATACTGATCGATGAATCCCGCGTTCTCGGCGCCGAAGCCGAAATCGATCATCCGCCGCACCGCGAGCGGAACCGCGAGCGTGGCGAGCGCTGCGACCACGAGCGCAATGATCGCCGCGGCAATCCGGCCGCGATAGCGCAAAACGAACGGCACAAGCGCGAGCAGCGGCTTCAGGCTGCGACGATCCGCCCGGCCGCGTGCATCAGCCGTCTGGGCTGCGTTCTGGCCGGCCGGTTGGGCCACTGCTGGCGCGACTTGAGTCAAGGTCCGATCTCGGGTATGAGGCGCGCGAATTCGAAGGATTTTTGCGCCATGAAGCCCGACATTCACCCAGATTACCACGAGATCAAGGTGGTGCTGACGGACGGCACCGAATACACGACGCGCTCGACTTGGGGCAAGGCGGGCGACGTTATGAAGCTCGATATCGACCCGAAGACCCACCCGGCCTGGACCGGCGGTCAGCAGCAGCTGATGGACCGCGGCGGCCGCCTGTCGCGCTTCCAGAAGAAGTTCGGCAGCATCGGCAAGGGCTGATCGAGCCTCGCCCAACGATTGAAGCCCTCGCCTCGCGCGGGGGCTTTTTGTTTTCTAGCGGTCGCCGAAGGCAGCGCGCAGCAGACCGATCTGGCGTTCGACAGGATTGCCCATGTCTTCCACGGCCTTGCGCGACTGCTCGTAGAGCAGACCGTCGAGCCGCATGACACGCTCATGCAGAAATCGTGACTGGTCGATCAAAGCGCGCAGACGAAACGGCAGTGCTGCAAGTGTTTCTTCGTGCGGCAGATCGTAGGCGGAGAGCTTGACCTTGGTCTTCTCCTTGCTCGCCTGCTCGCGGGAAAGCTCACCCTCATTGACCGCGCGCTGCAGCAGCAGCCACGAAGCGATCTGCATCAGGCGGGTCGTGAGACGCATGGACTCGGTTGCATAACCGAGTGCCGCGGAGCGCGACAGCTGTTTCGCTTCCTCGCGTCCCGGTCCGTCGAGATAAGCAGCCGCTCCTTCCACGAGCGTCATACCTTCCCGGAAGAGCGCTCCAAACGCTTCCCCGGCGGCCATTCGCTGTGCAAGCACGACCGGGTCTTGCGGACTCTTGGACGCACCGGACATCGGGAACTCCGAACGCAAACGCTACGATCCCGCGAAATTTGTACAGGATTTGGCAAGACTGAAGCCTGCCGCCAGCGTCCTGTAAAGCCTCGTCTTGCGACAGCGTTACCTCGACCGACCTGCGGCTTTGGCCGCGTACTGTCGATAAAAAAGAGCCGCCCATAAGGCGGCTCAAGGTTTTCACAGGGAGGCGTCAAATCGAGTGGACAGGAGCCACTCAGCGTCCAAATGTTGGACAACCTGATAGTGAGCTGGAAACCTTAACTCTTGGTTAATTTTCTTGGCGCAGCCGCACCTGCTTCGCGGCCCTTCGTTTCAAGGCCCTGAGGTCACCGCTTGAAGACGCTATCCGCCGCGCTTCGCGTCGCCTCTTTTGCCTGAATAGAGGCGTCCAGCCGCGCGATTTCGGCCTTCAGCACCTCGATCCGCTCCCTCAATTCGCTGACCGAAAGGAGCGTGAGATCCTCGCCGAGCTCGTGCGCCTTCTTCTTGGGACGGAGCGGTTCTTCTTCCATCAGCGCCTCCTCGCGTCGGTGAAAATTTAGGCGAGCCGGATGCCGTTGTCATGGCCGTGACGGAATCGTAGGAACAGTGCATTCCTGTCCCGGAGCAGCAGATGACTACGCCCCCGAGCCGCATGACCGCCATTGGAATCAAGACCCCGGGCGGTCCGGAAGTGCTTGTGCCCGAGGAGCGCCCGGTTCCGTCGCCCGGCCCGACTGAAGTGCTCGT
>Ga0307505_10001080_pt1 | contig 24107 bp, 25 predicted proteins | sample 23_S_MG_FD_202183 | JGI IMG/M metagenome (GOLD analysis project Ga0307505, IMG submission 202183) | Soil microbial communities from Populus trichocarpa stands in riparian zone in the Pacific Northwest, United States - 23_S | ecosystem: Environmental > Terrestrial > Soil > Riparian zone > Trees...
GCCGCATCCCGGCGATCTTCGGCCTGGTGGGCGCGATCAATATCCCGATCATCCATTACTCGGTGATCTGGTGGAACAGCCTGCACCAGCCGCCGAGCCTAAGCACTGGTGGCTCGGCGATGGCCGGGCCGTTCCTGTGGGGGCTGATGGCCGCGACGCTCGGCTTCTCGCTGCTGTTCGGCGGGGTGGTGCTGGCGCGGATGCGGGCGCTGCTGGCCGAAGTTCAGGCCGAGGCGCGGCTCAGGCGCAAGGCGCTGGAGGCCTGATGCGCGAGGCACTAGACCCTTGGCTGTTCGTCAACGCCGCCTATGCGCTGACGATCGGCGCCACGCTGGCGCTGGCGGCGTGGAGCTGGTGGGCGATGCGCGCGGCCGAGCGGCGGCGCGACGAGGGGCGAAAGTGAACACCGCGCTCAAGCCTAAGCACCAGCGGCTGGTGCTGCTGGGGCTCGCACTCGTCGCGTTGATCGGCGCGGCGCTGCTGGCGGCCTCGGCGCTGCGCAACCAGGCGAGCTACTTCTACGTCCCGAGCGACATGGCCGCCGATCCGCCGGCAGCGGGCCAGGCGGTGCGGCTCGGCGGCATGGTCGAGACGGGCTCGCTCAAGACCCGCGCCGACGGGGTGACGGTCGATTTCGTCGTCGGCGACGGCAAGGCGCGGGTGCCCGTGGTGTTCACCGGCATCGTGCCCGCCCTGTTCGTCGAGGGCTCGGGCGTGGTCGCGGAAGGCTCCATGCGGGCCGACGGCACCTTCCTGGCCACCGAGCTGCTGGCCAAGCACGACGAGAACTACATGCCGCGCGAACTTGAGGACATGACCGCCGAGCAGAAGCGGCGCGCGGTGGCGGAAACCCAATGATCGCCGAATTCGGCCTAGCCGCGCTGTGGATGGCCGCGGCGCTTGCCGGGCTGCAGATGCTTGCCGGTTTCGCCTCGCTACGCGGTGAGGACGAGGAGGCACTCGGCACGCTCGTGGGCCGATCGCGGCTTTCAGTGCTGAGGGCCGTGAAGGCCGCCTTGTCACGCGGCGATGGTGACGACATTCTCGCCGCGCTGGTGCGCCCCGCGGCGGTCCTCCAGGCGCTGCTCTGCGCGCTGTCGTTTGCAGCGCTGCTGCTGCTGTTCATCCGCACCGACCTGTCGGTCGCGCTGGTGGCGCAGAACTCGCATTCGGCGAAGCCCTTCATCTTCAAGCTCGCCGGCACCTGGGGCAACCACGAAGGCTCGATGCTGTTGTGGGTCACGGTGATGGCGCTGGCCGGGGGTCTGATCGGCCTGCTCGAGCGCCGCCTGCCTGAGCGGACGATGCTTGCAACGCTTGCCGCGCAGGCCTTCGTCGGCCTTGGTTTCTACGCCTTCCTGCTGATCTCGTCGAACCCGTTCGAGCGGCTGCCCGAGCCCGCCGCCGAGGGCATGGGCCTCAATCCGCTGCTGCAGGACATGGGCTTGGCGTTCCATCCGCCGACGCTTTACTTCGGCTACGTCGGGCTCTCGATCGCGTTCAGCTTCGCGGTCGGCGCGCTGCTGACGCGGCAAGTGACGCCCGATTTCGCCAAGGTCATGCGCCCATGGGTGCTCGGCGCATGGATTTTCCTCACGCTCGGCATCACCGCGGGTTCGTACTGGGCCTATTACGAGCTCGGCTGGGGCGGCTGGTGGTTCTGGGACCCGGTCGAAAACGCCAGCCTGATGCCGTGGCTGGCGGCGACCGCGCTGCTCCATTCGGCCAGCGTGCTGGCCTCGCGCGACGCCTTGCGGGCGTGGACCGTGATGCTCGGCGTGGTCGCGTTCTCGATGAGCATGATCGGCACCTTCCTGGTCCGCTCGGGCATCCTCACCAGCGTCCACGCCTTCGCGGTCGATCCCGAGCGCGGCACCTTCATCCTCGCGCTGCTGGCACTCTACATCGGTGGGGCGCTGCTGCTGTTCGCGGTCCGCGCGGGGACGATATCGGAAGGCGAGCGGTTCTCGGTGATGAGCCGCGAAGGCGCGCTGGTGGTCAACAACGTCGCGCTCTCGGCGATCCTCGGTATCGTACTGCTCGGCACGCTCTATCCGTTGCTGACCGAGGCGTTCGGGGTGCGCGTTTCGGTGGGGCCGCCCTATTTCAACCCGGTCGGGGCGATCTTCTTCCTGCCGATGCTGGCGGTGCTGTGCGTGGGGCCGCTGCTGCGCTGGCGCAGGGACAGCTTCGAGCGGATTCGGAAGCCGGTCGTCGCGGTCGCGGTCGTCGCGCTGGCGGTGCTGGCCGGAGTCTATTTCGCCGCCGGAATCGCCCTGCTGCCGCTGCTCGGGATGACCATGGCCGCGGCGGTGGCGGTGGCCAGCGTCATGCCGCTGCGCGGCCGCTCGCTGCGCCGCCTGCCGCTGCCGGTGTGGGGCATGGTGATCGCCCATTTCGGCATGGCGGTGGGGCTGTTCGGGATGGCCGCCGACAGCGCCTTTAGCCGCGAGAAGCTGGTTGCGGCGCAAGTCGGCGAGACGGTCGAGGACGGCCCGTGGCGGGTGACGCTGGTTGCCGTCGAGCCGGTCGCCGGGCCGAACTGGACCGCGCTCGAGGCGACCCTCCATGCCAGCTACCAGGGCGGCGCGCCGCATGTGGTCCACCCGCAGGCGCGCAGCTTCTGGACCCCGCCGCAGGAAACCAGCGAAGCCGCGCTGTTGACGCGCTGGAACGGCCAGCTTTACACGGTGATCGGCGGCGAGGCCGAAGGAGGCCGCTGGCAGCTGCGTCTGTGGTGGAAGCCGTTCGTGACCTGGATCTGGTACGGCGGCATTCTGATCGGGTTCGGCGGCTTGCTGGCGCTGATCGGGCGGCTGGCCGGCGATCTAAGGCGCCGCAGCGCGCAGGCGCAGATCGCGCTGCGCAAGGGGCCGGCGGCATGACCTGGCTGCGCTGGATACTGCTGGCGCTGGTGGCGGGGCTGTTTGGGCTGTTCGCCTACATGCTCACGCAGCCCAAGGACGAATTCGTCGAAAGCGCGATGGTCGGCAAACCGATGCCGGCGTTCGATCTGCCCGCGGCGGTGGCCGATCGCCCCGGACTGTCGAGCGCCGATCTCGCCGACGGACAGCCCAAGCTGCTCAACGTCTTCGCCAGCTGGTGCGTGCCGTGCGCGGCCGAAGCGCCCAACCTGGCCCGGCTCGAAGCCAGCGGGGCCAATATCGTCGCGGTGGCGATCCGCGACCGGCCCGAAGATGTCGCCGCGTTCCTCGCCGCCTACGGCAATCCGTTCAGCCGCATCGGCAAGGACGATATCAGCGCGGTGCAACTGTCGATCGGCTCGTCCGGCGTGCCCGAAACCTTTGTCATCGATGGACGTGGAGTGATCCGTTACCAGCACATCGGCGACATCCGCGACAGCGACGTCTCCGTGCTGCTCGCCGAATTGCGGGAGGCGGGGGCGTGAGAATGCGCCTGTTCCTCGCGCTGTTGGTGGCGCTGGCGGCTCCCGCCGCGGCGCAGGACCTGCTGCCGCCCGCGCCCTACGCCTATCGCCAGATCGCCGACCCGGCGCTCGAGGCCAAGGCGCAGGCGTTGATGGAAACGCTGCGCTGCCTCAAGTGCCAGAGCCAGTCGATCGCCGACAGCGATGCGCCGATGGCCGGCGACATGCGCCACCAGGTGCGCAGCCGCATCGCGGGGGGCGAGGATCCCGAGGCGGTGCGCGCCTGGCTGGTCGAGCGCTATGGCGATTACGTCAGCTACAAGCCGGCGATGAGCGCGACGACCTGGCCGCTGTTCGCGATCCCGCTGGTGCTGCTGGCGGTCGTGGCGCTGATTCTGCGTCGCCGGCTGGGGCGCGCCAAGTGACCTGGCTCATGGCGATCGCCCTGGCGCTGGCTGCTTTCGCACTGGGCGCATTCGTATTCGGCGTGAAGCGGCAAGGGTGGACCACTTTCGCCGCCGCGCTGGCGCTGGGCCTCGCCGGCTATGCCATGCAGGCCAGCCCAGGCATGCCGGGCGCGCCGTCGGCGGGAGCACGCGCGCCAAGCGAGGTCGACTGGGCCTTCGTCGATGCGCGCAAGGAGATGGTGGCGAGCGGCCGCCGCTCGACCGACGACAAGATGATCGTCGCCGATGCGCTCGCCCGGCAGGGTCAATATGCCAACGCCGCGGTGATGCTGCGGGCGACCGTTTCCGAGAACCCCAATGATGGTGAGGCCTGGCTGGCGCTCGGCAACGCCCTGGTCGAGCACGCCGACGGGGCGCTGACCCAGCCCGCGCTGCTCGCCTGGCGCCGCGCGGCCGAGGCCGATCCGACGAGCGCCGGGCCCGGCTATTTCCTGGGGATGGCGCTGATCCGCCAGGGCAGGCTGATGGAAGCGCGCGGGGTGTGGCAGGCGACGCTCGAGACCGCGGCCGCAGACGCCGCTGGGCGTGCCGCGCTGGTGGAGCGCTTGGCGCGGCTCGACGAACTGATCGCGAACCAGGGCGTTGTCCCGCAATAAGATGCGCGCCCCCGCCACATTGCGAGGCCACGACGCCGCTGCTAAGCGCCGCGCTTCGTCGCGCATGACTCGCGAAAGAGGCCAATGAGCTCACTATCCGGGGAACAGCGCACCTCCGCCAAGGTCAAGCTGGCGGTCGGGGCGATCGGCATCGTCTTCGGCGACATCGGCACCAGCCCGCTCTACGCCTTCCGCGAGACGTTTCGCGGGGCGCACGAGCTGGCGATCGACGACCTGCACATCCTCGGCGTGGTCAGCCTGATCTTCTGGTCGATGACGCTGGTCGTCTCGATCCAGTACGTGACGCTGCTGATGCGCGCCGACAACAAGGGCGAGGGCGGCTCGCTGGCGCTGGTGGCGCTGCTGTCGCGCAAGATCGCCACCGCGAAATACGGCTGGCTGGTGGTGCTGCTCGGGGTGTTCGCCACGGCGTTGTTCTACGGCGATTCGATGATCACGCCGGCCATTTCGGTGCTGTCGGCGGTCGAAGGACTCGCGGTCGTCGATCCGCGGATGAGCCAGTGGGTCATCCCGATCGCGCTGGCACTGCTGGTCGGGCTGTTCGTCATCCAGAAGCGCGGCACCGCCAAGGTCGGGGCGCTGTTCGCGCCGGTGATGATGGTCTATTTCACCGTGCTCGCGGTGCTCGGCGTGTTCCACATCGTCCAGAGCCCCGAGATCCTGCTGGCGCTGAACCCGTGGTACGCGGTGCAGTTCTTCATCATCGACAAGTGGCTGGCGTTCCTCGCGCTCGGCTCGGTGGTGCTGGCGGTGACGGGATCCGAGGCGCTCTATTCGGATATGGGCCATTTCGGGCGCGGACCGATGCGGCTGTCGTGGTTCGGCTTCGTCATGCCGTGCCTGCTGCTCAACTACTTCGGCCAGGGGGCAATGATCGTCGGGCTCGACGGCGCCGCGGCGGAAGAGGCGATCCAAAATCCGTTCTTCTTCCTCGCACCCGATGCCCTGCGCCTGCCGCTGGTGCTGCTCGCCACGGCTGCGACCTTCATCGCCAGCCAGGCGGTGATCACGGGCGCGTTCTCGATCACCCACCAGGCGATCCAGCTCGGTTTCGTGCCGCGGCTGTCGATCCGCCACACCAGCGACGCGCATCACGGGCAGATCTACATCCCGGCCATCAACTGGGTGCTGATGGTCTCGGTAATCTTGCTGGTGCTGACCTTCCGCAACTCGTCGAACCTCGCCGCCGCCTATGGCATCGCGGTGACCGGGGCGATGCTGATCGACACCTGCCTGCTGGCGGTGCTGGTCACGCTGGTGTGGCGCTGGAAATGGTGGGTGGCGGCGCCTGTGATCGGGATCTTCTTCATCGTCGACGGGGCCTATTTCGCCGCCAACCTGACCAAGGTGGGGGACGGCGGCTGGTTCCCGCTGCTGGTCGGCGCTTTCGCATTCACGCTGCTGACCACCTGGGCCAAGGGCCGCCGGCTGATGCGCGAGCGGATGAGCGAGATGGGCCTGCCGCTCGAGATTTTCGCCAAGTCGGCGCGCAACAGCACCGCGCGGGTGCCGGGCACCGCGATCTTCATGAACTCGGGCTCGCACGGCACGCCCTCGGCGCTGCTGCACAACATCAAGCACAACAAGGTGCTGCACGAGCGCGGGGTGGTGCTGACCGTGCAGATCGCCGACGTGCCTTATGTCGATGCGGAGAAGCGGTTCGAAATGAGCACGATCGGCGACGGCTTCTTCCGGGTGATCCTGCACTATGGCTTCATGGAAGAGACCGATATTCCGGCCGCGCTCAAGGAGATGGCGGACTGCGGCGCGCCGTTCGAAATGATGCAGACCAGCTTTTTCCTGTCGCGCCAGACGCTGCTCAGCGCCGACAAGCCGGGCATGGCGGTGTGGCGCGAGCGGCTGTTCGCGTGGATGATGCGCAACGCCGCGACGCCGATGGAATTCTTCCGCCTGCCGACCAACCGCGTGGTCGAACTCGGCAGCCAGGTCGAAATCTAGGTCGGATCGAGCCGGTACAACCGGACGATCCCGAAATCCTTGGCCAGCGCGCGCTCGCCGAGCGGGACCGGCTCGAGATCGTCGACCCCGTCGAGGACCAGGGCCGAGGCGAACGGCTCGGTGCAGTAGACGTGGCCGATCGCCGTGACCGGCTCGATCCGGGCGGTTCGGTTGACCTCGCCACCGTACCACAGGTCGGCTGCGGTGACCCGGTCGGAACCGACGTAGATCGGGCCGTAGTGCAGGCCGATCCGCATCCCCGACTGCGCACCTTCGGGGGAAAGCGCGGCGGGCAGCCCCTTCAGGTCGTGCTGCAGCTGCGTGGCCAGGCGCGCGGCGGCGCCTGGCTCGTCGACGATCGCGTAGATCGCATCGCCCCAGGTGTTGCGGAACTCGACGTGCCGGCCGAACCGGTCGAGCGTCGCGCCGATCCGGCCCATGACCTCGCGCATGAACAGCGGCAGCTCGCGCTCGCCGAGCCGCGAGAAGCCCTTGTAGTCGGCGAACAGGATCGAGCGGATCTCGCGCCGCACATGCTCAGGGGCGACTTGCTTGGGCGGGAAGCGCAGATTGCGCGCCACCGGCCCGGCATCGACCGTGACGGTGCGCTTGCCGAGCCGTTCCCAGATGCCGATGTCGGCGGCGGTGCCGGCAATGCCGGTTTCCGAGAACGAGCGGGCCGTGTTGGACGACACCGCAAGCTGGACGGCCTCGGCGCCCAGTTCGCGCGCCCGCAGCGCCGAGAGCCCCATCGCGAAGCGTGTGTTGTAGGCGAACTGGTTGTCGTCATCGACATAGGCGAGCGGGGTGGCGAAATGCACCGCGTGGGCCGCATCGCGGCATGCGAGGTAGCGCGGCAGCCATGATTCGCCACCGCAGAGCACCGATACGGCGATGAAGTCGTCCTCGGCGAAGGGCAGCACCACGTCGAGCCTGCCGCCGCGCGCCAGCATCGCCTCGGCGATAAGGATGTCGGCCCCGCAGGCTAGCGGGCCATAGGCCTCGCGCGCGTCCAGCTCGTCGAGCGTGGCGGCAATCCGCCCGGCCAGCGCCGGCTCCTCGGCGCCGTCCTCCTCGAACATCAGCCCGGTGTAGACTATGACCGGCGGAGGTGACGCATGCCCCATTGCCGCCCCCTAGCAACAAGCCGGGCGCGAGTCTTGCCGCCGCTTGCGCGGGTCAGTGGGCCGAGCGCTTGAGGGCGATGACGTTGGAGGGCGGCGCGGGCGTATCGTGAAGGCGCTGGAGCAGGGCTTCGTCGAGCGCCGTGTCGAACCCGAGGCCGATCGAGCCCTGCTTGAGCCATTTCAGCCGGGCCGGGATCGGGCCCACGTCGCCAAGCCACAACTGCATCGGTTCCGCCTTGGTCACTCCGACCGAATCGCCCTGCAACCGGCAGCCCTCGGCGCTGAGGTCGGTCACCAGCACGTTCTCGATCTGGCGATCCCCGACCTGGAAAGTGCCGGAGATAGCCACCGAGTCGCGCAGTTCGGTGCGCGGAACTTCTGTGCGCGATAGCGTTCGCGGTCGTCTCGATCTTGCCATGGATCGACGCTAGGCCTGACCGCTTAACGATCCGTTTCGCTAACAAGTGGCGAGGCCGCTAACCGTGCAATCCGCTAGGGACCCTCGCACACGGTCTTAACGGCTCGCCGCCATGGTTTCGCGATGAGTTACCATCGGGCCGCAAGCGCCCCCCTTCCGATCGAACGCCGCGCCGCCGGGCGGGCACGCGCCGACTGCCCGGCGAGACTCCACACCCCGGGCGGGGACTGGACCGGCCGGCTGTGGGACCTGTCCGAATGCGGGGCGCGGGTCCAGCTCGACAATCCTCCCGTGCAAGGCGCCATCGCGCTGCTCAGGTGGGGCGCGAACGAGGCGTTCGGCCGCGTCGTCTGGTCGACCGAGGACATGTGCGGCCTGGCTTTCGAACGACCTGTCCCGCGCGCGGTGGTGGCCGAAACGATCGGCGAGCCGGCGCCGCCCCCTGCAGCGCCCGCCGCCACGCTCGGCAACATCCCGGCCGGCAAGCGGCGCTCGCGGCTCGGCCTGGTCGGCGGCCTCGACGTCCAGCCTGGCTAACCGGGGCGCCCCCGTAGCGTCAGCCGAGGTTGGCGCTGACCATGGCATAGGCCATCGGCAGCGACAGGATCACGTTGGTGCGGCTGGCGGCGAGCGCAATGGGTGCGGCCTTGGCCTTGGCCTCGTCGCTGGCCTCGACCAGCCCGAGAATCTTCTGCTGCGCCGGCCAGATCACGAACCACACGTTGGCCGCCATGATCAGCGCCAGCCACATGCCGATGCCGATGAGGTTGTAGCCGTCGGCGCCGGTCCCCCCGAAAGTCAGGGCCTGGACCAGATAGCCGTTGTGTCCGGCGATGGAGAGGCCGGTCAGCACGGTCATCAGTGCACCGTAGCGGAAGAAGAACAGGACGGAGGGGGCGATAAAGCCGGTGACGCCCTTCTTCAGTTCGGCCGGCACCTTGGGCATCGTCGGCACCTGGACGAAGTTCAGGTAGTATAGCAGCCCGATCCAGACCACGGCGAAGAACAGGTGCAGCCAGCGGAGCACCGCGTTGGCGAGCGCTTCCGCGCCGCCGCCCGTCCAGCCGCTGAAGGCGTAGATAAGCGCCACCGCCAGCACCAGACCGGTCACCAGCACGAGATGCAGATTGCCGAAGAACTTGCCCATTACGCTTCCCCTGATTGTTCGCCTGGAACGCGGTCTAGCGCCTTGCAGGCCCCCGCGACAAGCCCGGGGACACGCGGGCTCAGGCGGTGGGCGGCGGAGTGGTTTCAGCTTCCTTCGCGTCCTCGGCCGCGAAGCCGTGACGCAGCAGCATCGGCAGCTGGGTGAACGTGAACAGGAAGCTCAGCGGCAGGAACAGCCACAGCTTGGTGCCGAGCCAGTCGCCGAAGCTGAGCGTCATCCGCAGCGTTTCGTTGAGCGCGGCGAGGGCGAGGAAGAACACGCCCCAGTTGCGCGACAGCTTGAGCCAGCCGGCTTCGCTGAGCCCGTCGAAGGCGGCCTCGAGCAGCGTCTTGAGCAGCGCCTTGCCCTGCCAGTAGCCGGCCAGCAGGATCGCGCCGAAACCGACGTAGATGATCGTCGGCTTGATCTGGATGAAACGCTCGTCCTGGAAGAAGATGGTGAGCGCGCCGAAGCCCACGATAAGCACGGTCGACAGCCACAGCATCGGCGAAACCTTGCCGAGCCGCCACTTCGACACCGCCAGCGCTGCCAGCGCCGCGACAATGAAGGCGCCGGTGCCGCGGATCACCGCGAGAATTTCGCCCGCCGCATCGTCGCCATCCGGTTTGTAGAGGCGGTAGGTGACAAAGAAGATCAGCAGCGGGCCGTAATCGACCAGCACGTTGAGCCAGCCGGACTTCGGCTTTTTCGCCTGCACCTCGGCCATTACGCCACTCCTGCTATCACGCGCGCGACCAGGTCAGGGTCGAACGGGCGCAAGTCGTCGATTTTTTCGCCCACGCCGATGGCGTGGATCGGCAAGCCGTATTGCTCGGCCGCGGCGACCAGCACGCCGCCGCGCGCGGTGCCGTCGAGCTTGGTCATGATCAGGCCGGTGACGCCCGCGACCTCGCGGAATGTGTCGATCTGGGCGAGCACGTTCTGGCCGTTGCTGGCGTCGAGCACCAGCACCACGTCGTGCGGCGCCTCGGGGTTGAGCCGGCCGAGTACGCGGCGGATCTTGGCCAGCTCGTCCATCAGCTCGCGCTTGTTGTGCAGCCGCCCGGCGGTGTCGACCAGCAGCGCGTCGATGCCAGTATCAGTAGCGCGCTTGACCGCGTCGAACACGATGCTGGCCGGATCGCCACCTTCGGCGCCGCGCACCACTTCGACGCCGGCGCGCTCGGCCCACACCGCGAGTTGCTCGATCGCCGCCGCGCGGAAAGTGTCGCCGGCCGCCAGCAGCACGCCGTAGTCGTCCTCCTTGAGCCAGTGCGCCAGCTTGGCGATGGTGGTGGTCTTGCCGCTGCCGTTGACGCCGATCACCAGGATCACCTGCGGGCGCGGGAAGGCTGTGATCTCCAGCGGCCTGGCGACCGGACGCAGGATCGCGGCGATCTCGTCGGCGACGGCCTCCTTCAATTCGCGCTCGGTGATGGCGAGGCCGAAGCGCTTGTCGGCGAGCTTTGCGCGGATACGCGCCGCCGCGCCCGGGCCGAGGTCGGACAGGATCAGCGCATCCTCGACCTGGTCGAGCGTCCGGTCGTCGAGCTTCGCCGTGGCGATCGTGGTCGCGATCTTGCTGACGAGCTTGGCGGGGGCCGGCGCGGGGGCCGGTTTGGCGACCGGTACGGGAGCCGGTGCAGGCGCGGGTGCGGGTGCGGGTGCGGGTTTAGGGGCCGGGGTTGGTGCGGGCTCAGGCTCAGGCTCAGGCTTAGGCTCAGGCTCTGGCACAGGCTCTAGCACAGGTGCTGGTGCGGGTGTCGGGGCCGGGATGTCGTCGGCGATGGGTTCGGGCGTGTCGTCAACGGGCTCGGGAGTGAGGGTCGCGCCCGCAGCCGCCGCGGACAGGCTTTCGCTGAGCTTGTCTGCGGTCTTGCGGAAGCCGCCGAACAGGCGCTCGGTCCAGCTCTTCTTCTCGCTCATTGCAGCAGGCCCCCTTCGAGCCGCGAAGGGGTGATGGCGAGGATCGTGCCGCGCGGCGTGCCGGGCGGCACCATGACCCGCGATAAGTTCTCCGCATGGCCGGTGCCGTCGCTTTCCGCGAGGACCGCGAGTTCGCTGCCCACCAGGCTGGCGAGCCAGGTCTCGCGGACTTGGGACACTTCGGCACGCAGTTGCGCGGCGCGCGCCTTGATCGTCGCCTTGTCGAGTTGCGGCATCCTTGCTGCTGGCGTGCCGGGGCGGGGCGAATAGGGGAAAATGTGCCCGTGAACGATCCCCAACTCACGCACGATCGAGCGGCTGGCATCGTGCATCGCCGCGCTTTCGGTCGGGAAGCCGGAGATCAGGTCGGCGCCGATGGCCAGGTCGGGCCGCCGCGCGCGCAGCCGCTCGACCAGCTGCACTGCATCGGCGCGCACATGACGCCGCTTCATCCGCTTGAGGATCAGGTCGTGGCCGTGCTGCAGCGACAGGTGCAAATGCGGCATGACCCGCACCTCGCCGGCAAAGAGCTCGAACAGCGCCTCGTCGATCTCGACGCCGTCGAGCGAGGACAGCCGCAGCCGGCGCAGCTCGGGGAATTCGTCGAGGATCGAGCGCACCAACGCCCCAAGCGACGGTCCACCCGGCAAGTCATGCCCCCAGCTGGTCACATCGACCCCGGTCAGCACCACTTCGGGCGCGCCCCGGTCGAGGTGCCGCACCACCTCGCGCAACACTTCGGCGACCGGCAGCGACCGGCTCGCGCCGCGCCCCTGCGGGATCACGCAGAACGTGCAGGCATGGTCGCAGCCGTTCTGGACCGCGACGAACGCGCGCGTGTGCCTGGGCGGCACCGCAACGGGGCGGGGCGCGACGTTCCAGGCGCGCGCATCGAGCTTGCGGGCATTGGCGACGAGGCCGTCGACCTCGGGCATCGCGGCGAGCTGCTCGCGCTCGATCTCGGCGGCGCAGCCGGTTACCAGCAGTCGTACATCGGGCCGCGAGCGGCGCGCCTTGCGGATCGCCTGGCGGGTCTGGCGCACCGCCTCGGCGGTCACCGCGCAGCTGTTGACCACCACCACGTTGCTGGTCCCGGCCAGCAAGGCACGAATGGTCTCGCTCTCGGCGATATTCAAACGGCAACCGAGCGAAATGACCTCAGCGTTCACGCGAACTCGCCCCAGTCGAAAGTGCCGCGGAAGCTCTCGGTGGCCGAACCGGTCATGGTGATGCGCCCGTCCTCACCCCACGAGATCAGCAGCGGTCCGCCGGGGAGAGTGACCGTGACTTCGTTCTGCACCAGTCCGCGCCGCATCGCCGCCACCGCGGTGGCGCAGGCGCCGGTGCCGCAGGCGCGGGTCAGGCCGGCGCCACGCTCCCACACGCGCAGGCGGATATTGGCCTCGTTCTCGATCGTCGCGACGTTGACGTTGACGCGCTGGGGAAACAGCGGGTCGCGCTCGATCTGCGGTCCCAGCCGGTCGAGCTCGACCGCATCGCAATCCTCGACGAAGAACACCGCGTGCGGGTTGCCGACGTTGACCGCGGCGGGCTGCTCGAGCTCTTCCCAGCCGACCGGCATTGCCAGCGTGTCCATCGCATAGGCGAGCGGTATCGCGTCCCACTCGAAGCGCGGCTCGCCCATGTCCACCGCCGCGCCGCCTTCGCCGGGCTGGACCGCGAGAATGCCGCCCGGCGTCTCGATCTGCGCCGGCATTCCATGCAGCAGCGCCACCGCGCGGGTCGCATTGCCGCATGCTTCGACCTCGCCGCCGTCGGCATTGAAGATCCGCATGCGGAAATCGGCGGTCGCGGATTCCTCGAGCAGGATCAGCTGGTCGCAGCCGATCCCGGTGCGCCGGTCGGCCAGCGAGCGCGCCAGCGCCGCGGTGACCGGCGGCAGCGGCTGGGTGCGCGTGTCGAGCACGACGAAGTCGTTGCCCAGGCCATGCATCTTGGTGAAGGCGGCGCGCATTGGCGCCAACTAGGGGTGCCGAGCAGCTATCGCAATGGCGGAGGGATCAGCCGGCCTTGCGGCGGGCTGGCGTTTCCGGCTCGGGCTCGCCTTTGCTCGTACCGAGCAATTTGAGCTCTGCCAGCCGCGCGCGGGTGGCCTCGGCATCTTCGGGATGGCCGTAGAGGTAGCCCTGGCCCTTCAGCGGCCCGACGTTGCGCAGCGCTTCAAGAATGGCGGCGGACTCGACCCCTTCGGCCGTCACCGGCAGCGACAGGCCGCGTCCGAGCGAGACGATCGCTTCGAACAGCTCGTTGCCGGGGCCGACTTCCGACAGTTCGTTGACGAAGCTGCGGTCGATCTTGAGCCGGTCGAACGGCAGCGAGCGCAGCTGCGACAGGCTCGAATAGCCGGTCCCGAAATCATCGAGGCTGATGCGGATGCCCTGGTTCTTGAGGCTGGTGATGATCGTTCGCACCGCGCCGATGTTCTCGTGCAGGCAGGACTCGGTGATTTCGACCTCGAACCGGTGCGGCGGGAAACCGCTGTCGATCAGCATTTTCAGCAGCCGTTGCGCAAACCACGGGTCGCGCAGCTGGATCGGCGAGATGTTGACCGACAGGGTCAGGCCCGGATCCCATTCCCGGGCATCCTCGAGCGCCTGGCCGATGAGCCCTTCGGACAGCTCGCCGATGACGTCCATTTCCTCGGCGATCGGGATGAATATCTCGGGTCCGACGAGCCCGAACTGCGGGGATTGCCACCGCGCCAGCATCTCGAAGCCGACCAGCTCGCCGCTGTCGAGATCGATCTGCTGTTCGTAATAGGGGACAAATTCGCCGGCGGGGATGCCGCGGCGGATGCCGTTCTCGAGCTCGTTGCGGAAGCGCAGCTCGCTCTCCATCTGCTGCTCGAACCAGTAGAACCGGTTCCTGCCGCGCTTCTTGGCGTGGTACATGGCGACATCGGCGCGATGGATCAGCGTTTCGCTGTCGATCGGGGATTCTGCCTCGGCGCGGTCGGCGCTGGTCGAAACGCCGATCGAAATCGTCACTTCCAGGCGACCGTCGGACCCTTCGATCGGCGCGGACACGGCATCGGTCAGTTGCGCCGCGAAGCGGTCGACCGCCTCGCGCCCGTGTGTCTCGTAGGGCAACGCACAGACGAACTCGTCGCCGCCGATGCGCGCCAGCACGCCGTCCCTGGGCAGCAGGTCGGCGATGCGCTTCGCCGTCTCGATCAGCACCGTGTCGCCCGCCTTGTGGCCGTTCAGGTCGTTGATCTGCTTGAAATTGTCGAGATCGACCATCAGCACCGCGACCTCGCGTTGCTTGCTGGCGGAATCGGCCAGCAAGGCATCGATCGCCGGTCCGCCACTACGCCGGTTGAAGCACCCGGTCAGCGGGTCGAGCGAGGCCAGCTCGTGCGCTTTGGCTTCGGCCTTGCGGCGTTCGGCCACTTCGCGCTGGAGGTCGCTGTAACGGCGCCAACCGAAGATCAGGAGCGCAATGTTGAGCAGGACCGCATTGGTCAGCAGCATGTCGGGCGCGGCGCCCGTGCCGAGCCACGAGCGGACGATCTTGGGCATGACCGAGCCGCCGGTGCCGACGAACATGATGATCGACGCCACCGCGATGCCGAGCGTGACGATATCGCGATCGGCCACACCGAGCGCGCTCGGTTCGCCGGGCTGCAGACGCAGGGCTTGCTTCACTGAGGCGAGTGACTCCGGAAAGGTAAGTCGCTTATCCCGGCGCATGTTCAATTTTCGGTTAATTGCGCCTGCGAGCAACGGGCTATAGGGCCAGGTCAGGAGGAACCGATGCCGGCAAGCCATTGGCTGATCAAATCCGAGCCCGCCGCCTATTCGTGGGATGACCTCGTCAGGGACGGCGAGACGCTGTGGGACGGCATCCGCAACCACCGCGCGGCCAGCAACCTGAGGGCGATGCGGCAGGGCGACCACGTGCTGTTCTACCACTCGGTGACCGGCAAGGAGATCGTCGGCCTGGCCGAGGTCAGCGAAGGGGGGTTGGCCGATCCCAAAGATGCCGCCTGGGCGGCGGTCAGGGTCAAGGCGGTGCGGGCACTCGAACGGCCGGTGACGCTGGCCGAAATCAAGGCCGACAAGGCGCTGGAGGGTATCGAGCTGGTGCGATTGTCGCGGCTGTCGGTGGCGGAAATCAGACCGGCCGAGTGGGACAGGATTTGTTCGCTGGCAAAGACTTAGCGCTGGAACCCGACTTTCGAACGTCCGTTGACCCGGCAAGACGCTGCGCCGTGCGGCGTCAGGCAGGAGTCAGACGATGGGTGAGCTGAAAGACAAGGCCAAGGGTATTGCCAACGAGATCGCGGGCAACGTCAAGCAGGCCTCCGACGATCCCAATACCCGCGCCGAAGGCCGCGCGCAGGAACGCAAGGGCGAGGCGCAGAACCTCACCGGCAAGATCAAGGGCGTATTCGGCGACAAGATCTAGCGTTTTGCCGAGCGCAATCCGCTGATTGTCGCACCCGAGGCGCTGAGCTGCTCGATTTCGGTCAGGCAGTGGAGCAGGCGTAGTCCGCGCCTGCCTTGCGCCTCGGCCAGCGCGGCGCCGAATTCGGCGGTGGTCTCGACCCGGCACGACCAGGCGCCGAATGCGGCGGCGAGGGCGGCGAAATCGGGGTTGGCCAGGTCGGTCGCGGCAATCCGGCCCGGATAGGCGCGTTCCTGGTGCATGCGGATCGTGCCGTAGGACCGGTTGTCGATCACGATCACGATCAGGTCGCAGCCGTATTGCGCCGCGGTGGCCAGTTCCTGTCCGTTCATCAGGAAATCGCCGTCGCCGGCCACCGCCACCACGCAGCGATCGGGAAAGCGCAGCGCCGCGGCGACCGCGGCGGAAACGCCGTAGCCCATCGCGCCCGCGGTCGGCGCCAGCTGCGAGGGGTAGCCCGCGTAAACCCAGTAGCGATGCCACCAGCCGGAGAAATTGCCCGCGCCGTTGCAGATAATCGCATCGGCGGGGAGCACTTGCCGGGCATGGGCGAGGCAGCCGGCGAGATCGAGCGCGAAAGGTCCCTCGACGGGGCTCGACCATTCGAGCCAATGGCGATGCGCCTCGGCCCCGGCGTCGAACGAAATCGCCTCGCCATCGTCCCACAGCGCGGCGCTCTCGGCGAATTCGCCCGGGTCGGCGCAGATCGCCAGGTCGGCGCGGTAGACCCGGTTGAGCTCGCCGGGATCGGGGTGGACGTGGACCAGCTGCTGGCCCGGATGGTCGGGCGTGATCAGGGTATATCCGTCGGTGGTCGCTTCGCCGAGCCGCGTCCCGACCACTAGCACCAGGTCGGCCGCCTCGATGCGCTCGACCAGCTTCGGACTGGGACCGTAGCCGAGATTGCCGGCATAGACCGGCGAGGAGGGCGGCAATGCGTCCTGCCTGCGAAATGCGGTAGCGACAGGCAGACCGAGCCGCTCGGCGAACTGGCCGAAATACTCGCGCGCCTTGGCGCCCCAGCCGGCGCCGCCGATAATGGCCACCGGAGCGGCGGCATCGGCGATCAGCGCCATCAGCGCCGCCATCGCATCGGGGCACGGCGCCTGCGCCGGGCGGGGGACGAACGGTCGCGGCTTCGCCCCGGTCAGCGCCTCGTGGAGCATGTCCTCGGGCAAAGCGAGAACCACCGGGCCGGGACGCCCGGAGACCGCCGTGGCATAGGCGCGGGCGATAAATTCGGGAATCCGGCCTGCGTCGTCGATTCGCGCCGCCCACTTGGCTATCGGCGCAAAGAAGGCCGGGAAATCGACTTCCTGGAAGCCTTCGCGACCGCGCATCTCCCGGGCCACGTCGCCGACGAACAGGATCATCGGCTGCGAATCCTGGAACGCGACGTGGACACCAATGCTGGCATTGGTCGCGCCGGGCCCGCGGGTGACGAAGCATACGCCCGGTCGTCCGCTTGCGGCGGCGTTCATGGCCCCGTCGGCGCAGGCCATGAACGCGGCGCCGCCTTCCTGCCGGCACGTGATCGTCTGGATCGCCGCACAATCGCCGAGCGCGTCGAGCACCGGCAGGAAGCTCTCGCCCGGCACGGTGAAGACACGGTCGCAGCCCTGTTCGACCAGGCAATCGACGAGCAGGCGGGCGGCGGTGGTCGGCATCGAGCCGGGGTTAGCCCGGCGGGCAGCGGCCCGCAATCGCGCGCGACCTGTCTCGACTGTGGACAGCCCGGATTCCCGCGCTGTTCGATGGTTAGAATCGGGTTAACACCTAGCCATGCGCCGCTCACTGGTCCTGACCGATGAATCCGCCCGGCACCCGTTCCGGGCCTCGCTGCCGGCGCAATGGCGCGAGCAGCGGCACGAGGCGGCCGAGCCGCGGGTGCCGTGGCGCGCGCGGCTGCAGGCCGATATGCGCGGCTTCGCGCAGGCCTATTGCGCCTGCCTGCTCGCGGTCACTGCCTTCATCGCCTAGTCGAGCGCGATCGGCACTCGCGCCAGCGCGAGTTTCTCCTCCTGGTGCAGCCGCAGGCCCAGCCAGGCCGACACCAGGCACATCGCCGCGCTCAACAGGACCTGCTCGACGATCGGCACGCCAACCGCGCTAAGCGCCCCGGCGATCAGCGAGCCGATCACCATGGCGCCCGAATTGACGATGTTGTTGGCTGCCACCATCCGCGCCGCCACCGATGGGTCGCACTTGGTGGTCAGGAACGCATAGAGCGGGACCACGAACATGCCGCCGGCGATCGCAATCAGCAGCAGCGTGAACAGGATCACCGGGGCGAGCGGCTGGGCCAGGAACTGGCCGACGTCCATCAGCTCTTGCGAAGCGACGTCGGCGGTCCATTCGTTGCACACGAACCAGAACGCGGCGACCGCGGCGCCCATTGCCAGCACCGATGCCGGGGCATAGCGTGCCGAAACATCGCCCTTGAGCAAGGCGTTGATCGCCACCGAGCCGATCGCCACGCCGACCGAGAACACCACCAGGAACAGGCTGGCGACTTCCTTGCTGGCGTAGAGCACGTTCTTGGCCAGCGGCGGGAACTGGATGAACAGCACCGCGCCAATGGTCCAGAAGAAGCTGATCGCCAGGATAGCGTAGAACACCTCGTTCTGGTGCATGGTCTTGCGCACCAGCGAGATCGAGGCGCGCAACAGGTGCCAGTCGAGTGGCTGGCCGTGCTCGTAAGGCGGGGCGGCCGGGACCTGGCGGCTGGTCATATAGCCGATCACGGCGGTGATGACGACGCCGGCGGCGGCCCATTCGACGTCGATGTAGCCGGCCAGGATCGTGCCCGCGAGGATGGCGATATAGGTTCCCGCCTCGACCAGCCCGGTGCCGGCGAGCACTTCGTCCTTCTTCAGGTGCTGGGGCAGGATCGCGTACTTGATCGGCCCGAAGAAGGTCGAGTGTACGCCCATCGCGAACAGCGCCAGCAGCATCAGCGGGATCGCCACCGCGTGGGTCAACAGCCCCTGCCAGGCCATCAGCAGGCCGGCCGCGCCGATGATCATGATGCCGATTTCGGCCAGCTTTACCCAGCGAATGATCGCCGCCTTGTCGCGCATGTCGGCGAGCTGGCCGGACAATGCCGAAAGGATGAAGAACGGCAGAATGAACAGGCCCGAGGCGATGGCGCTGAACTGCGCCTCGGCCTCTTCGGAATTGTACACGCTGTAGACGACGAACAAGACCATCGCGTTCTTGAACAGGTTGTCGTTGAAAGCGTTGAGCAGCTGGGTGGCGAACAGGGGCAGGAAGTTCCGCTGGCGCAGCAGATGGGTCGATGTCAGCATGTCCTGCCCGTGCAGCCTCTCTCGCGGGCATGCTTAGTCGCATCGGGACTAAGAACAACCTCGACCCGCCACTTTTTCCTGGGCCCCGGACACGCTAGGGCATGGTCGATGCTGTCGCTGCCTAACATTCTGACCCTGTCGCGCATCGTGGCCCTGCCGCTGCTCGGGTTCCTGCTGTGGTGGCCCGACTGGCAGCTCGGCTATGCGCTGGCCTACGTGCTGTACTGCCTGATGGGGATCACCGACTACTTCGACGGTTACCTGGCGCGCACCAGCGGGGCGGTATCCAAGCTCGGTATCTTCCTCGATCCGATCGCCGACAAGATCATGGTCCTGGTGGTGATCGTGGTGCTGACCGCGCAGGGCTATCTGCGCGGGCCCTACGTTGGCGACATGCACGTTATTGCCGGGCTGGTCATCCTGGTGCGCGAGATCGCCGTTTCCGGACTGCGCGAATTCCTCGGTGGGCTGCAGATATCGATGCCGGTCTCGAAGCTGGCCAAGTGGAAGACGACGTTCCAGCTCGTCGCGCTCGGCGCGCTGATCCTTGGCGGCGCGGTGCACGGCCCGCCGTGCAGCGCGGTGGGGGAGGACTGCAAGCCGATGATCGAGGAATGGATTCACCTCGTCGGCCTCGCCAGCCTGTGGGCGGCGGCGACGCTGACGCTGGTGACCGGCTGGGATTACTTGCGGGTTGGCCTCAAGCACATGGATTGAGTGTTCGCAGGATGAACAGGCAAGCAACTGGCGCCGATTGCAAGGCGAGCCCGCGAGCATGCGGCCAAAGCACGGGTCCCGGCGGCCGGCGGGCGCGGAGGCCACGGGACCGAGGGCAAGCCCTTCGGGTCGTATAGCCGGCTGGATCCGGCCGGACGGTGACCCCCATCGATCCGGAAACCAGCTTCCGCGCCTGCTACTGGCTCACTTCGGTTCGCCGACGAAGGCGAACTTGCGCCACATCGTGCCGCTTTCGCGCGGGACCTGACCGGTGCCCTTCATTTGCCAGCGCAGGTTGAGCGCCAGGTCGTGCAGCGACAGGTCCGGGATCAGCAGGTTGTCGGCCAGCGCCTTGGCGAAGGGACTGTTGCCATCCTCGCCATCGGCGGCGGTTTCCCCGGGCGAGGTCGAATAGAAAACCATCACGCTGCGGTCGTCGACGCCGGTCGTATCGACATCGTTCAGACCCGCTTCGGCGATTTGCCGCAAGACCTTGGGGACACCGCTGGGGCGGCAGGCGTCGAGAATCAGAATGTTCGTTTCCGCTCCGCCCTTGAGCATGGCCCAGAGGACTTCCTCGGCCTCGAAGCCGTTGCGGGAAATGTCGTCCGGCTGACCCACCGGGGCATCGATCGGCATCAGGTAGTTGATGTTGTGGGACTGCAGCCCATGCCCCGCGAAGTAGAACAGGCCGACGGCGCCCGGGCCCGCCGCTTGCAGCCGTTGCCGGAAGTTCTTGAGTTCCGCCTGCATGGTAGTCCGGTCGAGATCGTCCCTTACCTCGACCTCGAAACCCGCCTGTTCGAGCACGCCGCCGATCAGGGCCGCGTCGCTCACGGCGTTGGTCAGGGGAAGCAGGCCGCTGGCGTAATCGTTGTTGCCGATGACCAGGGCGATGCGCGGCTCGCCGGCCGAGGCCGGCATGGCCAACGATGCGAATAGCGATACGAAGAATACCGCGACGAAGCGCATTCGGTCCCCCTGAACTGCGGCGACACTATCCCGCCCGCAACTCCTTAGCCAGCAACTTGAACTCTTCGGCTCGCGGGGAATTCTTGCGCCAGATCAGCGCAATCTCGCGGCTGGCGTTCTTTGCCTTGAGCGGGCGCGCGACGACCTCGGTTTGCTGGAGAATGCCGGCGTCGATCGCCATCTGCGGCAGCATGGTTATGCCAAGGCCATTGTCGACCATCTGCACCAGCGTGTGCAGGCTGGTGCCGATCATCGCCGCCGAACCGCGCAGTTCCGGCCGGTTGCAGGCGCCGAGCGCATGTTCCTTGAGGCAATGGCCGTCCTCGAGCAGCAGCAGCCGGTCGGGGTCGATCATCGCCGGCGGGATGGCTTCGGGCGGATCGCGCGGATCGTCCTTGGGGAAGGCGACATAGAGCCGGTCGTCGGCGATGTGCTCGGCCTCGACTTCGCCGGTGGCGTAGGGAAGCGCGAGCAGGACGCAATCGGCGCGGCCGTGATGCAGCGATTCGACCGCGTCGCCGCTCACTTCCTCGCGCAGGTAGAGCTTCAATTGCGGGCGCTCCCACCTCAACCTCGGCAGGATGCGCGGCAGCAGGAACGGGGCGATGGTCGGGATCACGCTCATCCGCAGCTCGCCGGAAAGCGGCTTGCCCGAGGCCTGGACCAGGTCGGCGAGCTCCTCTGCCTCGCGCAACAGCCGGTGCGCCTTGGCGACCACCGCATTGCCCAGCGGAGTGAAGCGCACCACCCGGCGGCTGCGCTCGACCAGCGTCACCCCGAGCAGCGATTCGAGCTCGCGGATGCCGGCGGAAAGCGTCGATTGCGAGACGAACATCGCCTCGGCGGCGCGGCCGAAATGGCCGTGTTCGTGGAGCGCGACGAGGTATTGCAGCTGCTTGATGGTGGGGAGGTAAGTGCTCACTCCGCCACCTCGTCCTCCACCTCGTCGGCGACCTGGAACACCGGGTCGTCGTCTTCCGGGTCGAGCGGCCTCACCGCGGCCGCTTCGGCCTCGGCCTGCGTCTCGCGGTCGATGCGGGTCATCTTGAGGCGGCCCTTCTCGACCCCGAACCCGAGCCGGCCCTCGACCAGCTCGAGCGCGTCGCGGCCGAACACCTCGTAGCGCCAGCCTTCGAGCACCGGCAGCTTGCGGACCCCGGCGGCGAGCGCCTCGAGCTCTTCCGAGCGGGTCAGCAGACGCGCCGCGACGTCGATCTCGCGGGTGCGGATCTTGAGCAGCAGCTTCAACAGGTCGGCGACCAGCGCGCCTTCCTTGCCGAGCGGAGCGCCGCGCTTGGGCTTGTCGGGCAATTCGTCGTCGGGCAGCGGCTCGGCGGCGGCGAGCACTTTCATCAGCCGCCGGCCGATGTCGTTGTCGCGCCAGGCCTGCGAAAGCCCGCGCACCTTGGCGAGGTCTTCCTGCCTGGCCGGCGGATGGCTGGCGACGTCGGCCAGCGTTTCGTCGCGCATGATCCGGCCGCGCGGAATGTCCTTGGCCTGGGACTCTGTCTCGCGCCACGCAGCGAGCGCCTTGAGCCGCCCGAGCACCACCGGGTTGCGGCTCGGCGCGCGGATGCGATGCCAGGCGGTGTCGAGATCGTTGGCGTAGTTGGCCGGATCGGCGAGCTTGTCCATCTCGGCGTCGAGCCATCCGCCACGGCCGGACTTGATCAGCTTTTTCAGGATCTTCGGGAAGATTCTTGCCAGGTAAGTAACGTCGCCGATGGCATATTCGATCTGCCGCTCGGTCAGCGGGCGGCGGCTCCAGTCGGTAAACCGCGCGCCCTTGTCGATGGTCTTGCCGAGCCAGGATTCGACCAGGTTGGCATAGCCGATCTGTTCCGACTGGCTGATCGCCATCATCCCCACCTGGGTGTCGAAAATCGGGTGCGGGGTCTTGCCGGTCAGGTTGTAGACGATCTCGACGTCCTGCCCGCCGGCGTGGAAGACCTTGAGCACGTTCTCGTTGTTGGTCATCAGCTCGAGCAGCGGGGTCATGTCGAGTCCCTCGGCCAGCGGATCGACCGCGGCAGCCTCTTCCTCGTTGCCGACCTGGATCAGGCACAGCAGCGGGTAAAAGGTGTTCTCGCGCATGAATTCGGTGTCGACCGCGATGAAGTCCGATTTCGCCAGCCGGTCGCACAGTTCGCTCAGCTCTTCGGTCGTCGTGATCAGCGGGTGTATTTTCATCGTGGCTTTTCTATAGGGCGCGTGTCTCGCGGCAGCGGGCCGCTTGACAGAGATAGGTCCATCGCCTGTTAGCGCCGGCTCCCTAGCGCCTTAAACCGGACAACGGAAAGAGTCTCGATGCACGCCTACCGTACCCACAACTGTGCCGCCCTGCGCGCCGGCGATGTCGGCCAGGCCGTCCGGCTGTCGGGCTGGGTGCACCGCAAGCGCGACCACGGCGGGGTGCTGTTCGTCGATTTGCGCGATCACTATGGCATCACGCAGATCGTGTGCGACGCGGATTCGCCCGCGCTGCCCGTGCTCGAGGCGCTGCGCCTCGAAAGCGTCGTGACCATCGACGGCGGCGTCAAGGCGCGCACCGAAGGGACCGCCAACCCGAACCTGCCGACCGGCGAGATCGAGGTCTATGCCCGCGAAGTGACGGTGCAGAGCCGCGCCGAGGAGCTGCCGATGCCGGTGGCGGGCGAGCAGGACTATCCCGAGGACATTCGCCTCAAGTACCGCTTTCTCGACCTGCGGCGCGAGAGCGTCCACGCCAACATGATGCTGCGCAGCCAGGTGATCGCCAGCTTGCGCCGCCGCATGACCGAGCAGGGCTTCACCGAGTTCCAGACGCCCATTCTTACCGCCAGCAGCCCCGAGGGCGCGCGCGATTATCTGGTCCCGAGCCGGGTCCATCCGGGCAAGTTCTACGCGCTCCCCCAGGCGCCGCAGATGTTCAAGCAGCTGCTGATGGTCGCGGGCTTCGACCGCTACTTCCAGATCGCGCCGTGCTTCCGCGACGAAGACGCCCGCGCCGACCGTAGCCCGGGCGAATTCTACCAGCTCGACTTCGAGATGAGCTTCGTCGCGCAGGAAGACGTGTTCCAGGCCATCGAGCCGGTGCTCGGCGGAGTGTTCGAGGAGTTCGCGAACGGGCGCGTGGTGACCAGGACCGGCGAATGGCCGCGCATTCCCTACAAGCAGGCCCTGCTCGAATTCGGCTCCGACAAGCCCGACTTGCGCAACCCGCTGCGGATTGCCGACGTCACCAGCCACTTCACCAAGTCCGGCTTCGGCCTGTTCGAGAAGATCGCCGGTTCGGGCGGAGTGGTGCGCGCGATTCCCGCGCCGGGCACCGCCGACAAGAGCCGCAAGTTCTTCGACGACATGAACGACTGGGCGCGCGGCGAAGGCTTCGCCGGGCTCGGCTATGTCACCCGCAAGGCGGGCGAGTTCGGCGGGCCCATTGCCAAGAACCACGGCACCGAGGGCATGGAAGCGCTCTACGCCGAGCTTGGCCTTGGCGCCGACGACGGGTTGTTCTTCGCCGCCGGCAAGGAATCCGAGGCGGCGCGGCTGGCGGGCCTGGCTCGCACTCGGGTGGGCGAGCAGCTCGACCTGCTCGAAGCGGCGTTCCGGTTCTGCTGGGTCGTCGACTACCCGATGTACGAATACGAC
>Ga0307505_10001081_pt1 | contig 24085 bp, 22 predicted proteins | sample 23_S_MG_FD_202183 | JGI IMG/M metagenome (GOLD analysis project Ga0307505, IMG submission 202183) | Soil microbial communities from Populus trichocarpa stands in riparian zone in the Pacific Northwest, United States - 23_S | ecosystem: Environmental > Terrestrial > Soil > Riparian zone > Trees...
GCGCGACGCCGTCAGCACGGCGTCCTCGATGGCGGTAATGATCGTGTCGGCCTCGATGCCCTTTTCCTTGGCCAACGCCTCGATCGTCTGCATCAACGGGTTCTGCATATCTCTAGAACTCAACCTAGAACTCAACCTCGAGCCGGCCTCGGCTGATGAGCCGCGCCGGAAGCCGATGGATGCGCCCCCGAGCGCCCTCCAGCAGCACGTCGCCGGCATCGACTCCGCGAAGCCGCCCTTCAAACGCCTTCTGGTTGTCGACGGCCTCGCTCACGACCACCTTCGCCCACCGCCCTTCGAATCGCTGGTAGTCCTCCAGCCCGCGGAGCGGACGGTCGAGCCCTGGCGACGACACCTCCAACACATATGCGAACGGCACCACGTCTTCCACGTCGAGCATCGTGCCCAATTCGCGGTTGACCGTCGCGCAATCCTCGACGCTGACGCTCTCCTCCGGCGTCGCGGCTGGCCCGGGACGGTCTACGAAGACACGCACCACGTGGCCTGTTGCCTCTCGCCGGCTCTGCACGTCCCACACTTCGAGCTCACGGGTCGCGGCCACTCGTTCCGCGATCGTCCGTATCTGATCGAGGAGTGCCTGCGACGTGTGCCCCTTCGCCACCAAGTCCCCAAGACGACTGAACCTACCGCGTCACGTGCCCAGAAACAGAAAAAGTGGGCACGCGCCCACTAGGAGTCTTTCTCCGGCCTAGAGTACCGCCAAAGCATATCACTAGGGCTGGAACCTCCGAAAGCCCTAGTTGGGCATTGAGCATTGGGCATTGGGCATTGAAACGCCCGGCTTCCCCTACAGCGGGCGCGCCAGCAAGTCGTATTCCCTGGCGGAGACCAGCTCGGCATCCAGGAACTCGCCCGGCGTCAGGCTGGCCGGATCGCAGTCGGTCAGGTAGACGACCGAATCGATGTCCGGGGCCTGGCCGGCCGATCGCGCACGCAGCACCAGTTCGTGCTCGGCCGACGGGCCGTCGACGACGAGGCGGACATGCTCGCCCACGCGACGCCGCTGGGCGCGGGTCACGATCTGCCGCTGGCGGCGCATGACCGCCGCGCGCCGCCGTTCCTTCACGCTCATGGGCACGTCGTCGATCAGGTCGAACGCGCTCGTGCCCTCTTCGTGTGAGTACGTGAACACCCCGACGTGGTTGAACTCCTGGGCGCCGACGAAGTCCAGCAGCTCCTCGAAGTCGTCGGCCGTCTCGCCCGGGTAACCGACGATGAACGTCGTGCGCAGCGTGACGTCCGGTACGCGCCGGCGGATCCGCTCCAGGAGCCGCTCGTAGGACGCCTGGGTGCCAGGACGCTTCATGCGCTTGAGGACCGCATCGGACGCGTGCTGCAGCGGCAGGTCGATGTACCGACACACCTTTTCGAGATCGGCCATCGCGTCCAGCACGTCGTCGCCGATCGTCGTGGGGTAGAGGTAGAGGAGGCGGATCCACTCGATCCCCTCGACGTCGTTGAGCGCGCGCAGCAGCCGCGCCAGGGCGCCGCGCTCGCCGCGGTCGTTGCCGTAGAACGTCGTGTCTTGAGAGATGAGCAGGAGCTCCTTCACGCCGCGGGCCGCCAGGTCGCGCGCCTCGCGCACGATCGAGTCGTGCGGCCGGCTCCGGTAGTGGCCGCGCAGCGTCGGGATGATGCAGAAGCCGCACTTGTAGTCGCACCCTTCGGCGATCTTGATGTAGGCGTAGTGCCGGGGCGTGGCCAGCAGGCGCGGCGTGTCGGCGTCATAGATATAGGTCGGCAGGGGCGTCCTGGCCGAGGTGGTACGCGAGGAGTGGCCGAAGGTCACCGGCTCGCCGTTGGCGCGCAGCAGCTGGATGGGGCTCGTCGTGGGGCTCATCCCCCCGCCGGTCAGGCCGAGGGCGGCGACGATATCCGGCACTTCGCCTGTGCCCAGAATCGCGTCGATCTCCGGAATCTGATCGCGCAACTCGTCCCGATAGCGCTCCGCCAGACACCCGGCGACCACCAGCGTCCGGCAGGCGCCGGTCTTCTTGTGCTCGGCCATCTCCAGGATGGCGTCCACCGATTCCTGTTTGGCCTTGTCGATGAAGGCGCACGTGTTGACGATCAGCACCTCCGCCTGTTCGGGCTCGCGGGTGAGCTCCAGACCGGCCCGCTGCGCGAGCCCCAGCATCACCTCTGAGTCCACGAGGTTCTTGGGACACCCCAGCGAAACCATGCCGATTTTCATCGGAGGGGGCTCCAGTCGCTGGTCGCCAGTCTCCGGTCTCCAGTCTTCAGTCTCCGGTCTTCGGTCTCCAGTCGCCGGGCTCCGGTCGCCGGTCTCCAGTCTTCGGTCGCCGCGGGGAAGAGCGTGATGGGCAGAGTCATGGGTAGAGACGGTACAGCATACGCGGGTACGGGATGGTTTCTCGGACGTGGTCGAGCTTGCAGATCCAGGCCACGCACCGCTCGATGCCCATGCCGAACCCTCCGTGCGGCACGGTGCCGAAGCGCCGCAGGTCCAGGTACCACTCGAAGGCTTCCTGCGGGAGGTCGTGGGCCTTGATGCGTTCCAGCAGCAGGTCCAGGTCGTCCAGGCGCTGGCCGCCGCCGATGATCTCGCCGTAGCCCTCCGGGGCCAACACGTCCACGCACAGTGCCTTGTCGGGCTGCTCGGGGTCCGGCTTCATGTAGAACGCCTTCACCGAGGCGGGGTAGTGCGTCACGCACACGGGCCTGTCGAACTGCTCCGACAGCACCGTTTCGTCGGTGCCGCCCAGATCGGTGCCGTGCTGAAAGGGCAGCCCCTTTTCGATGAGGAGCTTGGCGGCGTCGTCGTAGCGCAGGCGTGGGAACGGGGCCGTGACCTTCTCGAGCGGTGCCGTGTCGCGTTCCAGCAGCGCCAGCTCCGTCTTCCTCGTGTCCAGCACGCGCGCCACGACGGACGTGAGGAGGCCTTCGGCCAGGGCGATCACGTCGTTCAGGTCGGCGTAGGCCATCTCGGGCTCGACCATCCAGAACTCGGTGAGGTGCCGCCGCGTCTTCGACTTCTCCGCGCGGAAAGTAGGTCCGAAGCAGTACACCTTGCCCAGCGCCATCGCGTTGGCTTCGTTGTACAGCTGGCCGCTCTGCGTCAGGAACGCCGTCGTGTCGTCGAAGTACTGCACGGGGAAGAGCGTGCTCGTGCCTTCGCACGCGGCGGGCGTGAAGATCGGCGTGTCGCACAGGATGAAGCCCTGGGCATTGAGGTAGTCGCGCACCGCGTTCACGACCTCGTGCCGCACGCGGAGGATGGCGGCCTGTCGCTCCGAGCGGATCCAGAGGTGTCGTCGATCCATCAAGTAGTCCACGCCGTGTTCCTTCGGCGTGATGGGAAAGTCGTGCGATGCCCCGTGGACCTCGAACGACTCGACGTCCAACTCGTAGCCGCCCTTGGCCCTCGCATCGGCGCGCGCGGTGCCCGTGACCGAGAGCGACGTTTCCTGGGACAAGTGATCGGCCTGCGCGAAGGCGTCGGCCCCGACCGCGGCCTTCGATATGACGGCCTGGATGAAGCCCGAGCCGTCGCGCACGGTCAGGAAGTGGATCTTGCCGCTGGACCGGCGGTTGTGGAGCCAGCCGCTAATCGTCACGCGCTGGCCCACGTGCTGGGCGATCTCGATTATCGGTACACGCATAGGGAGGTCTGGCCTGGCACTTCATGATGGCTCGCCCGGCGAAGCGGGGCAAGAAGACAGCGGGTGCGGCTGCGAGTCACGTGCGCGACCGAATCTAGTCAGACCAGTCTATATTGGGGCGTGGCCGACACGTACTCGACCTACGAAGCCAAGAGCCGCTTTTCCGAGATCATGCGGCGCGTCCGGGCCGGCCGGGTGGCCATGACGTTCGGAGAGCCCTCAGCCAACGGTGTTCGAACGCTTCTCACCGGCTACGACCGGCTGTTTTCCTCGAATCTGCTGGAGGCGGAGTGGCGCGCGGCGTTGAGCCGGGAACGACTGCTCGGCGTTTCTGACGACGTCCTGCGGCTGGTGGACTGGGTCCTGCCCAATCGCTCGCTCAGTCCAGAGATCGCGCGGGTCCTCGGCGCTGGATAGGTGCGAGGCGCTGACGCCTGGCACCAGCCGCACGAGGAAGGGCGTGTCGAAGTCGTAGGTGCGCCCGTCACGAGGGCCACTCGAAGGCCTGCTGGAGGCGTTCGCGGGCGGCCGCGCACTGGGCCAGCGTGACGGAAGGGGAGCCGTGGGCGTCCACTTCCAGGATGAGACGGCCGTCGTAGCCGATCTTCTGCGTTTCCATCATGGCGGCATCCCAGTCGATGCTCCCCGAGAAGGGCGGCAGGTGGTCGTCTCCGCGCCGGCGGTTGTCGTGGACGTGCGTGGTGGAGACGTGGCCCGATACCGCCTCGATGACCTCGGCCAGGTCCCCCATCATGTGGGCGTGCCCGTAGTCGAGGCAGATGCCCAGGTCCAGCTCGTCGAGATCCTCCTCGATGAGGCGCACCAGCGCGTCCGGGTTCGACAGCGCGTTGGGCAGCACCTCCACCGCCACGCGGACGCCCGCGCCGGTCGCGGCTTCGACGATCGCCTCGAGACTGCGGCGTGCGGCGCCCGGCTGGTTGTCGCCGGGACGGGCGGCGGCGGTGGGGGTTCCGAGGTGCACCACGACGTGGCGGAACCGCACGTGGCGCGCGACGTCGATCGCCGCCCGCACCTCGTCCACGGCGCGCGCCCGCGCCGCGTCGTCGCCGGACGCGACGGACGACGCGGTGACCGCCGTGATCGAGTGCAGTTCCACCGCGCACGCCGCCAGCCACGACGCCAGGCGAGGTGCGGCCGTCAAGTCCGTGGGGTCGAAATGCGGACGGTGTGTCAGGAGCTCAATCGCGGAAAAGCCGCTGCGCGCGATCTCCGCGATGTGGCGCTCGTCCAGCCGCTCGTCGAGGAAGAGCCGCGTGGACAGGCCGAAGCGGCCGTCGGTGGTGGTCATGGCGGAGTGTTCCGCCATCTTACCAGCGGCCCGCCCCGCCGGAGGCGGGGCCAAAGGACGCTACGTAGCGAGGCGCAGCCTCGCTACAACTCGGGCAGGTGTGCTGCGAGCAGCGCCCGCAGGGCCGAGAAGCGCGGCTGCCGCTCGAACGTGGAGCGGATGTACTGCAACGTCCGAGGGACGTCGCGAAGGTAGCTGGTCCTACCGCGTACGGTGGCCTGGTAGCCGAACGTCCCCAACGCCTTCAGGTTGCGCTGGAGGGCCATCACGTCGAACCGGTCGCGAAACGCGGCCGCATCCCGCTGGCGGGCCACTGGCCCCCGATCGAGCGTGAGGAAATATCCGATGAGGGCCTCCACCGTGTCCCCATCCAGCTCCACGTAAGAGTCGCGCAGCAGCGACACCACGTCGTAGGTGTCGGGGCCCAGCCGCGCGTCCTGGAAGTCGATCACCACCAGCCCGCCCTCGTGCACCATCAGGTTGCGGCTGTGGTAGTCGCGGTGGCAGACCACGCGCGGCTCCGCGGCCAGCTCCTCGGCAAGGGAGGCCCACGCGGCGGCCAGCGCGTCCCGGCCGGCGGCGGCCAGCGTCGCGCCGCGGTAGCCTTCCAGGAAGTGGGTCACGAAGAAGTCCAGCTCGAACGTCAGCTTGGGGACGTCGAAGGCCAGCTCGTACGGCGTGAAGCGCGGTGACGCCAGCTCCGCGCCCCGGCGCTGCATTTGCGCAATGAGATCAAGGGCCTCGCGATACTTGAGGTGGAGGTCGGCTCGGGCCGTGGCCTCGAGGTGTGCGGCAAGCGTCTGGTCGCCCAGGTCCTGTTGCGCGATGATGCCCAGGTCGTCGGAGTGGCCCAGCACGCGCGGTAGTGGCACGGGCATGGCGCTGAAGAGCGCCAGCGCCCTGGTGAAGGGCATCAAGTCGTACTCGATGGGCCCTGGATATACGGCCAGAACCTGAGCGGGGCCCTCCGGCGGCACCACGCGAACGTAGCGGCGGTCGGACGCGTCCCCGAAGAGCAGCGTCGACCGCGCATCGCGCAGGCCCAGGCGGGCGAGATAGCCCTCGACGCGGGCGTGAAGGTCGGGCGGGAGTGGGCTGTCGGACATCAGCCGCGTGGGGGAGGGGCCAGCGGGCCGGCGATGATGTGGCCGATGCGCGTCTCGGCCGCTCCCGGTGGGGCACCGTCCGCGCGTCGGAGCGTCTGCGCGATCCAGGTCGAGCCGGCAGGAACGTCCACGCCGTCCGTGACGACGCAGCGCGTCAGCGACGCACCGGACCCGACGGTGACGCCGTCCCACAGCACCGAGTCGACGACTTGGCCGGGGTCGGATTGTGGCGCGGCGGCAGGAGCGCCTGTTCCGAGGCGAAGGGCCGCGGTCAGGTAGTCCAAGGGCGTGCCGATGTCGTGGAAGGCGCCGCGTCCCGTGAAGACCCGAACCGAGCCGGGCGTCTCCGCGATGAGCGCCGGATAGAGCGTCCCCACCGATTCCCACGGCACGTCGGTCGGCACGGCGCGAAACGCGTCGGCCTGGACCACCTGCACGCCCACGAAGTGCTGGGACGGGGAGGTGTCGCCGCGCCGCACGACGCCCGTGACGGCGCCCTCCGCCGTTACCGCCATGCCGCCGTACTTCAAGGGCTTGTCGTTCGGCGTGACCGCCATCGTCACGAGAGCGCCCGTGGCGTGGTGGTGGGCGATCAGGCCGGGGATGTCCATGGCGGCGAGCGTATCGCCGTTGACGACAAGAAAGGTCGGCGCGCCCACGAGCGGCACGGCGCGCTTGGGTCCGCCCGCCGAACCCAACGGCACCCGTTCCCACGAGTACCGCACGCGGAGGCCCAGCGCGGTGCCGTCGCCCACGCGGCCGGTGATGGTCTCGGGCAGATGGTGGAGGTTCAGCACGGCATCGGCGACGCCGGCGTGTCGGAGCTGCTCCAGGATGTGGAACACGAGCGGCCGGCCCGCAAGCGGCAGCGCGGCCTTCGCGCGCACGAGGGACAAAGGACGAAGGCGGGTGGCAAGTCCCGCGGTCAAGACGACGGCGGGTATCACGACGGCGGAAACACCATGTCGCGACCAGTCAAGCCGTGCGCCGCCGCGCGTGTCGTGAAGAGGGTGCGGTACGAGTCCAGCACGAAGTCGCTCGGTGATCGGCCGAGGGCCGTCGCCGTCGCCAGGATGCCGGCTTCGGTGCCTTCGATCTCGACGAAGGTGCCCACCGGCGTCTCGTCCACGGTGATCGTCACGCCGGGTGCGGAGAACTCTTCCCGGTACTTCTGATAGCGGAACCAGGGCTCGAGGCCGACCTCGGCAAACACGCGACGCATCACGTCGAGGTCGTCGACGGCCGTTTCGTGTTCGTCCCGCACCTTCATCGTGAGAGAAGTCGCCGGTCCCTTCAGGGTCACAGCCGCGTGGGCGCCGTCCGCGCGGAGGCGCAACACGCGACCGCTGTCCCGCAGGCTGGCGGTCGGCGTGTCGTAGAGTGTGTCGTCTTGAAGGCGCCGCGCCCGGAGGGGCGCGGCGCCGATGGCGAGGATGGCGGCCCGGGCGTGCCCCGGGCTCTCGAAGGCGAGCTTGATTTCCCGCTCGACCATTACTCCTTGGTGACCGGAACGAAGGTCTCCTGGCCGTCCCGCAGGATCCGCAGGAACGCCGTGCTGCCCGAGGGCACCCGTCCCAGCTCGCGCTGGGCCTCGGCCATGTTGGTGACCGGCGTGCGTCCGACGCGGAGGATCACGTCGCCCTGAGCCAGACCGGCTCGCGCCGCGGAGCTGCCTTGTTCGACGTCCATCACGATCGCCCCGCGGTTGTTCTCGAGGCGCAACTGGCGCGCCATCTGCGGCGTGATATTTCCCAGCGTGATGCCGAAGCCAGCGGTCGGTTCCGGATCGTCCGGCTGCTGCTGGTCGCCCCGCGGGGCTCGCGCCTGGTTTCCCTCGGCCTCCAGGTCCAGTTCGTCGACGGTGAGGTTCAGCGTCTGCTCTTTCCCGTCGCGTACGACGCGCACGGGCACGGTGCTCCCGGGCCGCGTTGCGGTGACGATCGACACCAGCTCGTTGTTGTTGCGCACGGGCTTCCCGTTGAACGACAGGATGACGTCGCCCGGTTCCATGCCGGCCTTGGCGGCGGCGCCGTTGGGCAACACGCTGCGGACCAGGGCGCCGTTGCGGGTCTTCAGCCCCAGCTCGTCCAGCGCGTCGCGCGGGATGGCCCCCACGTTGACGCCAATCCGGCCGCGCGTGATCTTGCCGGTGCGCAGCTGGGGGAGCAGCTCGCGGACCGTGTTGCTGGGGATCGCGAAGCCGATGCCGATGTTGCCGCGCTGCCCCTGGTCCGTGTAGATCGCCGTGTTGATGCCGATCACTTCGCCCCGGACGTTCAGGAGCGGGCCGCCGGAGTTGCCGGGGTTGATCGCCGCGTCGGTCTGCAACACCTGGGCGGACCGTCCGTTGGCGACGGTGAAGGGCCGCTCGAGCCCGCTGATGACGCCGACGCTGACCGTGTGGTCGAGGCCGAAGGGGTTGCCGATCGCCACCACCCAGTCCCCGGGCTGCATTTGCGCCGAGTCGCCGAACTTCGCTTCGGTCAACGGCTCCGTCGGCTTCTGTGTCAGCTCGATGAGCGCGCTGTCGGACAAGGGGTCGCGTCCGACGATCCGGGCTTCGTAGCCTTCGGCGTCGCTTTCCTCGCCGAAGAGATACACCACGATCTTCGACGCGCCTTCAACGACGTGGTTGTTGGTCAGGATGAGACCGGACTTGTCGATGATGAAGCCCGTGCCCGCCGACTGCACCACTTGATCACGGGGCGTGCGGCCCTGGCCCTGTCCTTGGCCGCCCGAGCCGCCTTGACCGCCCCGGCCGCCTCCGCGATTGGGGTTGGGCTGGCCGAAGAACCGTTCGAAGAGGTCGTCGCCGCCGCCGAAGAACTCGGTCAGGTCGCGTGTCCGCTGGCGAGACTCGGTGCGGATGTTCACCACGGCCGGAGACACGTTCTTGGCGATGTCGCGGAACGTCCCCGCGCCAACCGTGCCCGTCAGCGGCGCGCTGTTCATGGGTGGAGGAGGCGCCACCACGGTCTGGGCGATGGAGGTCGGCGATAAGCCGAACCGAGACGCCATCACCATCCCAACGAGGAGCGAGGTGAGCACAACGGGCACGAGGTAGAACAGCGTGGTCTTTCTATTGGACATTAGTGCCTCCACACCACAGGGTCGTCGGGCGGCCCACTCTCGAGAGTCGGCCGCCAATCATACCAGCGAGACGATAGCCTCTTGTCGGGCGCCGGTGACCACCGCCTCGTGGTGATCCCGGTACACGTTGATCTCGGACCGGACGCCGAAGTCGCCCAGGTACAGCCCCGGCTCGACCGTGAATCCCGTGCCGGGCAGGAGCCGGCGCTCGTCGTGGGTTTCGTAGTCGTCCAGGTGCGCTCCATTTCCATGGACGCTCTCCCCCAGGTTATGGCCGGTTCGGTGTGCGACGTAGGCGCCAAATCCGGCATCCACGAGCACTTGACGCGCGGCGCGGTCGGCCTCGAAGCCTCGCACGTCCTGTCCGGCCTTCGCCCGCTCCTGGACCAGGCTCACCGCCGCGTCCCGCGCGCCGGCCACCGCGGCAAACACCTCGCGCATGCGCTCTGGAACGTGGCGACCGGTATAAGCCACCCAGGTGATGTCCGCGAAGACGGCGCGCGGCTCCTTCTTCTTCCCCCACAGGTCGAGGAGCAGCAGCACGTCCGCGGTAATCGGCAGGGCCGATGCCTTGGTGGGCAAGTAGTGGGGGCTCGAGGCATGGGGGCCTACCGCCACCACGGGCGGGGAGTCGCTCTCGAGGCCTTCTTCCCCAAACCACGTCCACATCTGCTGCTGCAGGTCGAACTCGTCGAGCCCACGCCCGGCGCGGACGGCCGTGAAGGCCACGTCGAAGGCGCGGTCCTTGATGCGGTAGAGCGCGTCGGACGCGGCGCGGTGCGAGGCAACCTGCTCGGGCGTCCACACTGCCTCGAACTGTTGGACCAGGTCGCCGGACGACACGATCTCGACGCCCCGCGCGCGAATCGCTTCGGCCGTGCCCGCGTCCACGCGCGACACGTACGGGATCGCGCACTTGGGCGAATACTCCATGGCCACGTGCCGGACGCCCTTCAGCAGCGCCGTGAGGCCCGCCTCCAACTCCTCCCGGCCGGCATAGACCCGCTTCTCGCCCGGCAGGTGGTCCAGGTTGTGTCGCTCGATGGCGTGCACGAGGGCCTGGGGCGCGCCGTCGGCCGGGATCAGGTAGTACCAGCGTCGCGTGGCCAGATGGCCCGACCCGTCCAGCCCCGCCACCCGCACGGCCACCGGATTGGCGCCGTGGAAGTCGTACAGCAGCCATGCCTCGAGCCCCGCCTCACGGAGCGCGCGCTGAACGGCAGGGATGTCGGGCGCCACGATTTCTTCAGTATAGAGGGTCGGCGTCGCCATGAACCTGCTTCTATTGACGCCGGCTGAGGCGCCAAAGTTTGCGGCCGGCCCGTCCGTTGGCCGGGGAGGGGGCGGCTATAATCACGAAAGCCGCGCCCTCTGAACTGAGGCCCCGACAGCTATGTCCAAGAGAACCGCGCTCGTCCTGTTCGCGATCACCCTCGGCGTCTCGCTGGGCACCGTACTCCTCCGCGCCCAACAGGCGCCGCCCCAGCCTGCCGTCACCGACCCGCCGCCCGTCGTGTTTCGCGTCGAGGTCGACTACGTGGAGGTCGACGCACTGGTGGCCGATGCAGGGGGCAACATCGTGTCCAACCTGACGGCCGACGACTTCGACGTGCTCGAGGACGGCAAGCCGCAGAAGGTGACGGCGTTCTCCTTCGTCAACATCCCCATCGAGCGGGCCGCGCGCCCGCTGTTCGCCGACCGGCCCGTCGAGGCCGACGTCCAGACCAACGATCACAGCGAGGGCCGCATCTACCTGCTGGTGCTCGACGACCTGCACACCGACTTCACGCGCACGCCGCGTGTGAAGGCGGCCGCGCGGCGCTTCATCGAGCAGAGCTTCGGCGTCAACGACCTCGCGGCGGTGGTGTTCACCGGTCGCGGCGAGGACGCGCAGGACTTCACCAACAACTCGCGCCTCCTGCTGCGCGCCATCGACAAGTTCAACGGCCGCAAGCTCCAGTCGGCCACCGTCAACCGCCTGCAGAACGTCCGCACCAATCCGGAGACCGGCGGCCTGTCGCCGGGCGACGACATCGATCAGCAGGAGCGGGCGTTCAAGGCGCGCAATGCGATGTCGACCATTCGGCGCCTGGCCGAGTTCATGGGGGGCGTGCGCGGACGGCGCAAGGCGCTGCTCCTGGTCAGCGAGGGCGTGGACTACAACATCTACGAGGCGGTGGGCGTGCTGGGCTCGACGGCGTCCTCCGTCATCATGGACACGCACGACGCCATCGCCGCCGCCACGCGCGGCAACGTGGCGATCTACGCCCTGGATCCACGCGGGCTCCAGACCGGCTCGGAAGACCTCATCGGCGTCAGCAGCACCATGCCCGAGCAGGGCGCCGGCTTGAACAGCATTCAGAACGAGCTGCGGCTGTCGCAGGACAGCCTGCGCGTGCTGGCGGCCAACACCGGCGGCTTCGCCGCGGTCAACCGGAACGATTTGAACGACGCCTTCGACCGTATCGTTCGCGAGAACAGTTCCTATTACGTCCTCGGTTTCTATTCGTCGAACGATCGCCGCGCCGGGCGATACCGCAAGCTGGAAGTGCGCGTGAAGCGCCCAGGGCTGCGCGTCGTGCGGGCGCGCAACGGCTACTACGAGGCGCGCGGGCGCCGGCCGGCTGCGCCGAGCGCCCCGGGCCCCAACGCCCTTTCCACCGCCGTGGCCGACTCGTTGTCCAGCCCGTTGCCCGTCGCAGGCGTGCCGTTGAAGCTGTTCGCCGGTGCCTACAAAGGCGTGGCCCCCAATGCGGCCGTGGCGCTGTCGCTGGAGATCGACGTCAACGCGCTGACCTTTGTCGAAAAGGGCGGGCTGTTCCTCGAGCAGTTGGACATCGCCAACACGGCCACCGACTCGAAGGGCAAGGTGTTCCCGGGCGATCGGCACAGCGTGAACCTGTCGTTGAAGCCCGACACCTATGAGCGGGTGAAGGCCTCGGGCTTCCGCGTCTTGTCCCAGCTGAACCTGCCGCCCGGGCGGTATCAGCTGCGCGTCGCCGCGGGAAACAAGACTGGCAAGGCGGGGAGCGTCCTCTACGACCTGGACGTGCCCGACTTCTACAAGGTGCCCTTCGCGATGAGCGGCGTCAGCATCACGGCCGCCTCCGCCCTGCAAGGAGCGACGCTGAAGGCCAAGGATCCGCTTGGCGACTTCCTGCCGGGGCCGCCGATGGCGATTCGCGCGTTTTCGGCAAGCGACACGTTGGTGCTCTTCGCGGAGTTCTACGAGAACGTGGCCAATGCCCAGAGCCACACGCTGGACCTGGTGGCGGAGTTGCGCGCCGAGAACGGGAGCGTGGTGCGCGAGAGCCGGGAAGAGCGTTCGTCGACGGAACTCAAGGGGAGCGGCGGCTATGGGTTCGCCCCCCGCCTGTCGCTCGAGGGCCTGAGCCCCGGCGTCTACGTGCTCCACGTCAGCGGGCAGTCGCGGCTCGGCGATCGCCCCAGCGCTTCGCGCGACATCCTGATCACGATCTCGTGACGTCGTCCGTCCCTCCACGCCAAGGGCCTACTGGAAAACTTGACTGCCAGTATCTGGACAAATCAAGTCAAGTTTTCCCGCCCGCACGAAGTGCGGGCAAGCAGACACTGCGCTAGCGAGGCGGAGCCTCGCTAGTCATGCTGCAGCTCGACCTGGTGCAAACCGTCGCCTTTGCCGGCGTCGTGCTCTTCCTCGGGTACACGCTGAAACGGCGTGTGCCGATCCTGTCCCGGTACAACATCCCGGCGCCCGTGGCGGGTGGCCTGCCGGTGGCCGCCGTCCTGGCGCTGCTGTACGTGTCCGGCCGTCAACCCCTCGCGTTCGACACGACGCTCCAGACACCGCTGCAGAACGTGTTCTTTGCGTCGGTCGGGTTTGGCGCCAGCGTGCGCCTGCTGAAGCGCGGCGGCCCGCTGGTGGCCATGATGATGGTGGTGGCGTCGGTGGCCGCCGTCCTCCAGAACGTCGTCGGCGCGCTGGTGGCGTGGGCGCTCGGAGAGCATCCGTTGCTCGGCGTGTTGGCCGGATCCGTGACGCTGACCGGCGGGCCGGCCACGGGCCTGGCCTTCGCGCCGCTCTTCGAGGACGCGGGCGTCACCGGCGCGGCCACGCTGGCTGTCTCGGCGGCGATGGTCGGCATCGTCTCGGGCGGGGTGCTCGGCGGGCCGATCGGCACCTATCTCTTGGGACGCCACGGCGCGCCCACGCCGCGCGCCGCGGGCCAGCCGCTGGAGCAACTCGCCGAGCAGCAGTTCCAAGAGCCTGCCGCGTCCACGCCCGTCGGCGACGACGTGGAAGCCTATGCGCTGCTGAAGCATCTGGTCGTCATGTTGGCCGCCGTCGGCGTCGGAGTGTGGGTCAGCCAGTTCTTCGCCGCGATCGGGTGGACGTTGCCGTCGTATATCGGCGCCATGATCGTGGCGGCCGTGCTGCGCAACACCGACGACGTGCTGGGGCTGATCGGGATCTCGCAGCGCGCGATTGACGACCTTGGGACCGTCGCGTTGTCGCTCTTCCTGGTCATGGCGCTGATGACGCTGCGGCTGTGGCAGTTGGCGGGCGCGGTGGTGCCGCTGCTCGTGATCCTGGCGTGCCAGGTGGCGCTCGTCGCCGCGTTGTGCGTGCTGGTGGTGCCGCGGCTGCTCGGCCGCGACTACGACAGCGTGGTGATGGCCAGCGGGTTTTGCGGCTTCATGCTGGGAACCACGGCGAACGCCGTGGCCAACATGGGCGCGCTGGTCGAGCGATACGGCCCGGCGCCCAAGGCGTATCTGGTGGTGCCGCTCGTCGGCGCCTTCGGCATCGACTTCGTGAACGCGCTGCTGATCACGGCGTTCATCAACTTCTGGCGGTAGGGGAGCAGGGTGGCGGTAGGGGAGCAGGGCTGAAAGGCCCAAGGCCCAAGTCGGCATCCCCGCCAGGGACGCCGACAGCACAGCCAAGCAGAGGACTCGCGAGTTCATCGCGAGACGTGGGGCCCGAACGATCAAAGCGACGAGGCTAGAGCTTCGGCAACCGCCCGCCCCGCGAAGCGGGGCCAGAAGACACTGCCCGCGACGCGACGGCCCTCATTACAGTTTGGGCAGGCGCGTCGCTTTGATCGCCCCGTTCGCGTGCTCGAACTTGTACTGGTTGCTGTTCATCTTCGGGTTGGTCGGCACCCGCAAGACAACGTCGATCACTTCGCCCGGCATCAGCGGCTTCCGGTAGCGGAACGGCTGGGCGCCGGTCACCGGCTCGCCGGCCTTGTCGTACCAGAACTCGTCGACCTTGAGGCCGGCGATCGGTCCGGCGGCCAGGTTCTTCACCTTGATCGTCGTCACGACCATGCCGCCCTCGCGCTTGCTGACCGGGGTCAAGTAGCCGATCTCGGCTTGACCCCGCACCGGCGAGATGAGCTTGGTGCCGCCGGCCGCCGCTGGGGCCTGCGCACGGGCAATGGAACTCGGCAGAAATGCCCCCGTCAGGATCACGGCCAACATCACGGTCAGCGCCGCAGCAACACGGGTGGGACCAGTCATCACTATCTCCAATCGGGGGGCACTTCGCGCGGGCACCGACGCCAACAGGGGCGATCCGAGCCTTCCCCCGGAATCGGCTCGGCGAGTCGACACGCGCGTCTCACTGGGGGCTAACGCGCGCTCATTATAGGTCGCCTACATCTCCCCGTTCCAGTCCTCCGGCTCGGGGTTGGCGGCGTGGAAGACTTCCAGGTGCCACTTCCCACCGCCCCACGGCTCGATGATCTCGGTGGCCACGACGTCGACCAGCACCTCGGAGAACGTCCGGCTCTCGGGGTCACCGTCCAGGTGGTAGGCCGCCTCGTCCCAGGCGAAGGTTGGGTAGAGCACCATCGTCAGGAACAGGTCGTACCCGTCGTCCACCACGATGATCTGGCCGCACGGCCGCTTCAGGGTGGAGTGGTAGACCAGGTACTTCTCGGCGCTGTGGGCCCGGATGTAGCGCTTGAGGGCGAACTCGCGCGCGACGATTTCTTCGACCGCAATCTTCTTTTCCCAGCAGTCGCGGCAGTACCGCTCCTCGCCGCGGGGCTCGGACACCTCGGCGGCGCCGCACAGCGCGCACTTGGCCTTGGCGACGTTCGACTTCCTGGGGGGCATAGCCGAAGTATACCGGGGGGAGGGGGGATCAATGCCCAATGCCCAATGCTCAAGGCCCAAGGCCCAAGGCTCAAGGCTCAAGGCTCAAGGCTCAAGGCTCAAGGCCCAACCGAGATGGCCTGCTGCAGGACGGGGCTGTACATCTCCTTGGCGTACTCCTTGACCATGCGCCGCGCGCTGAAGCGCGGGAGCACGGTGCGGATGGACTGCTTCACCACTTGGAGCCACCGGTGGGGGATGCCGTTTGCGTCGCGGTCGTAGAAGGCGGGCACCAGCTGCTGCTCCAGCAGGGTGTAAAGGGCCTGGGCGTCGGCCCAATCCTGCGCGCCCGGATCGTCGGGCTGCGTCGTCCCCTCGATCAGCCACCCATTCTCGCCCGTGAATCCCTCGGCCCACCAGCCGTCGCCGATCGACAAGTGCGGCGTGCCGTTGATGGCGGCCTTCATCCCGCTGGTGCCGCTGGCCTCGAGCGGCTTGCGCGGGTTGTTCATCCAGACGTCGCACCCCTGCACCAGGAAGTGCGAGACGTGCAGGTCGTAGTCGTCCACGACCGCGATACGCCCGCCGAACTTCGGGTTGAGGGCGTGCCGGTAGATCTGCTGCAGGTGGTGCTTGCCGGCATCGTCAGCCGGGTGCGCCTTGCCGGCGAACACGAACTGCACGGGGCGTCCCCATGCGTTGATGATGCGCGCCAGCCGATCGGGGTCCGTGAAGAGCAACTCGGGTCGTTTGTAGCTGGTGAACCGGCGGGCGAAGCCGATGGTCAGCGTGCCCTGGTCGAACATCGTGCCGGCCGCCACCACGCGGGCCGGTGCGCCGCCCTCGGACGTCCAGCGTTGCCGCGCCCGCTCTCGCACGAATTGGAAGAGAAAGCTGCGCAGCAAGAGGCGCGTCGCCCACAGTTCATCGTCGGGGATGCCCATCACGAGGTCGCACACCGTCTGCACGTCGTGTCGGTCGATCCAATCGGGGCCCAGGTACTTCTCGAGGAGCCGCCTGATCTCGGCCGACATCCACGTGGGCACGTGCACGCCGTTGGTCACGAACTTCACGGGCAGGTCGTCGGCGCGCCGGTCGGGCCAGATGCCGCGCCACATCTGCTTGGTCACCTCGCCGTGGAGCTGGCTGACCCCGTTGACCGACGCCGCCGAGCGGAGCGCCAGCGCGGTCATGTTGAACTGCGGTCCCGCGCCGTTGTCGTGGTGCCCGAGTTGCAGGAACCGCTCCCGGTTGGGGCCCATGTCGCCCCACAGACCGGCGAGGTGCTCTTCCACCATCGGGAAGGGGAAGGCATCGTGTCCGGCGGCCACCGGCGTGTGAGTCGTGAAGGCGGTCGTCCGCCGCACTTCGACCATGGCCGCGTCGAATTCATAGCCGCGCGCGCACAAGTCGTGCACGCGCTGCAGGACGACGAACGCCGCGTGGCCTTCGTTGAGGTGGAAGAGCGAGGGCTGATAGCCCAGGAGCCGCAGCGCGCGCACACCGCCGATGCCGAGGACGATTTCCTGTTGCAGGCGTGTTTCGCGGTTGCCGCCGTACAGCCGCGCGGACAGGTCGCGGTCCCACGGCGCGTTCTCTTCGAGGTCGGTATCGAGGAGCAACAGCTTCACGCGGCCGACGCGTACGCGCCACACCGACGCCAGCACCGTGCGGTCGCCGAGCGGAACCGCCGTGACACAGGGCCGCCCATCGGGCATCAGGGCGGGTTCGACGGGGGCGTCGGCCCAGTTCAAGCGCTCGTAGCGCTCTTCCTGCCAGCCTTCGGAGGAGAGCGCCTGGTGGAAGTATCCCTGCGGATACATGAAGCCCACGCCCACCAGCGGCACGCCCAGATCGCTCGCTTCCTTGCAGTGGTCGCCGGCCAGCACGCCGAGGCCGCCCGCGTAGATGGGCAGGGACTGGTGGACGGCGAACTCGGCCGAAAAATAGGCGACGGTCCCTTCGAGACCGGGGTGCTCTTTCGCCCACCACGTGTCGGCGGACCGGCGTGCCGCGTCGAGGCCGGCCACGGCCCGGTCGTAGACGGCGAGCCAATTGGCGCTCGTCACGGCCTTCGCGATGGTCTCGCTGGACGCCAGGGCCAGCATCTTGACGGGGTTGTGCGCCGTCAAGCGCCACAACGGATAGTCGAGCGCCCGGAAGACGCTGCGCGCGTCGGGGTTCCAGCTCCACCACAAGTCGTTGGCCAACTCGCTCAGCCGATGTATGCGATCCGGTAGCTCACGCACGGGCCCTGTGCCTCCCTCGAAAACTTGACTTCCACGTAAGCGCCAAGCCAGTCAAGTCTTTATCGGCCTGGCCGATCCCCAGTTCAATGAGGTTCGGCCGCGAAGATCCTAGCCGAAAAGCCGGCGGCCGGTCCCCGGACGGATCGTGTATCCTGCTAGCGACGCTGCGGATCGACCCCAACGAGAGTAGGCTCCGCTTCGCGAGTAGAGCCGTCGTGCCCCGCTCCGCGGCCCAGGCTCGACCCCAAGCGAACGCGATGCGCTGAGGAATAGAACTATGGCCCCGAATGCCCGCCCAACTGCCGCAAAACGCAACCGAGAAAAGGCCCTCGTCGAGCGGCGACAGGAAAAAGAAGCGCGCCGGCGCGACGCCAAGGAGCGCAAGGAAACGGCGGGCCCGCGTGCGCCCGGCGAAGACCCCGACCTGGCAGGCATCAAACCGGGTCCCCAGCCGCTTGCCGATTGGCAGATCTTCGAGGAGGCGGAAGAAGTAGAAGCCACCGAGAGCTAGTTCGCCGCGAAGCAGTAGAGGAGACCCGCGCCGCCCGTTGCCACCAGGTTCGTCTGGCTGCAACCCCGCGATGGGTGCGCCGAATTCCAGGACGTGTTGGCGCCGCCCGTCCGGTCGTGGTGGCCCACCATCACGCTCCCTGTTCCGTCCACATTCGACGTGTAGTTCCCGCAGGTCGTGTCGGCCGCGCCCGCGATCGCCCGCCCGTGCGAGTCGGAACCGGTGAGGATGTCGTGTTGGTTGGGTGTGTCGCCCACGCCGTTCACCGGTTGGCCCTTTTCGTTCAACGCCTGTTGTTTGTTGACGGCGTTGCGATCCCGTTGGATGTCTCCGTGCAGGTCGGCCACCGTGTTGGCAATCAGCGTGCCTCGGGCGTTGAACCAGGGCCCTGCGCCAATCCGGTCCCGGGCGTTCACTGACGGCTGGCCGCCCGCGGCGCCTGTGCTCAGGTAGGCGCGCCATGTGCGCCCGGCCGGTGTGGGCAGGTTGGCGGCCTGCGCGACCTGTGCGCAGTAGGCATCAGCGCCCGACAGGCCGCCGTAGTTGGCACCGTCGCCCTTGCCCACGCTGGTGATGAAGAAGGACGCCGGCGCGGCCGGGCCCCCGCGTCCCGCTCCGCCTGCTCGGCCCTGTCCCGCGCCCGCTGCCGGCGCCTGTCCTCCCGCCGGCGCCTGCGCGAACGCCGCGCACGACGCGGCCGCGGCCAGGACCGCGGTTCCAATCCAGTGTGACCGCGCGCTCATTCGCGCCCTCCTGCGTATCGAATATTCCCGATATTCTCCGTCCTCGCGCTTGCGATCCGGGCGCCGGGCCGGGAATATTTGTCACCGAGCGTCACTTCCGGGACACTAGCACACCGATGTCGTCGTGCTCGACGTTCAGGGATCGTGGGCGCTGGCCGCCCGTGGCGTGGGCGGTCGCGGTTTGCCTGGGAGGGTCGTGGGTCGCGGCCCAAGACGCCATCCCAGGCACAGCCACGAGTCGCATCGACGGCGTATCGGCTTACGTCGAGCAGTACTACGGTCGTGCGCAGAGCGTGATGGCCGAGGAAACCGTCATGCTCGAGCACCTGCGGTCCGATCTGTCATCAGACGGCCCCGCGCGGCGGCTGGTGTACGAAATGCGGATGGAGTGGAACCCGAGCGCCGAGCCCAAGGCCTCTGTTCTCCGGCAGCTGGTCAGAGTCGGTAGCCGGTCACCCAAGCCGGGCTCCGAGCCGGAGTGTCTGGACCCCCAGGGCGTGTCTCCCGAGCCGTTAGCGTTCCTCCTGCCGGATCGCCGGGATCGGTTCCGGTTTCGCGAGGTGGGCCGCGGGCGCGCGGCCGATCAGGAGGCGGTCACCATCGACTATCGCGCTATGGGCGACGAGCCGTCTACTGTCACGGGCGATAAGAAATGCATAACCATCGACATGCCCACTCGGACACGGGGACGCCTCTGGGTCCACTCCGAGAGCAATGCCGTCCTCCGCGTTGACGAGTACTTAGTGGGCGCGACCGATGTCCGAATTCCCCGCGCGATGCAGTCCACAAGCGGCTTGGGGCTCTGGGCGACGGTTGAGCGGTCGGATACGACTACCCGCTACGCGCCAATCCGGTTTACCGACCCGGACGAAACCGTGCTGCTGCCGGTCGAAGTCATGACAGTCACCGTCATTCGCACGTCTTGGACTCAGCGATTGCGCATCACGAAGACGTACCGCAACTACCGACGATTCATCACGGGTTCGCGGCTGTTGCAGCCCGAGGACGTGGACGGCCTCCCTTGAGACGGCCTGGCACCGGCATGCGACAATGTGGCGCTATGTGTAAGGGGACGTTAGCGATGGCCTTGGTCCTCGGCGCGGCCGTGTGGGCCCCGGCCGCTGCGTTGGCCCAGGGCCGCGGGGGCGGTCCACCCACGCGACCGCCTTCGGCGCTGCGCGCCGTTGCCGCCGAGACCACCGCGGCCAAAGCGAAGAACCCCACATGGACGGCGCCGAAGACGGCGTGGGGGCATCCCGATCTCGAGGGCGTGTGGACCAGCGACGACATGCGCAGCGTGCCGACGCAGCGGCAGGCCGCGATGGGGACGCGAACGTCGCTGACCCCCGAGGAATTCGCGCGGCGGGCCGGCGGGGACGAAGGGTCGCGCGACCGTGCCGTCAACCAGGAAACGATCCTGCGCAACGAATGGGGCGTCCGGACGTTCGGCTATTCGTCGCTCGTGGTGGAGCCGGCCGACGGCCGCATCCCGGCGATGACCCCGGCCGGCCTGGCCCGGCGCGCGGATCGGGACCAGGGCACCTTCGGCGCCGGGATCTTCAACGGCTTCGAGGACTTCACCCTCTACGACCGGTGCATCACCCGCGGCATCGTGGGGTCGGTGTTGCCCGTCCTCTACGGCAACGGCTTCAAGCTGCTGCAGACGCCGGACGCCGTGGTCATCAGCTACGAGATGGTGCACGACACGCGCGTGATCTACCTGGACGGCCGCGCGCACGTCGGCAGCAACATCCACCAGTACATGGGCGATTCCCGCGGCCGCTGGGAAGGCGAGACGCTGGTGGTCGAAACCACCAACCTGAGCGATCGCACGAGCATCGGCGCCAACGGCAACGGCACGCGCCACAGCACGCAGATGAAGATCACGGAGCGCTTCACGCGGATCGACCCCGAGATGGTCGACTACGTGATCCGCATCGAGGATCCGGTGACCTACACGGCGCCCTTCACGATGCGGTTGACCGTGACGTCGCAACCCGACTACGAGCTGTACGAGTACTCCTGCCACGAGGGCAACGGCGCCGTCAGCTACGCGCTGGCCGGCGAGCGGAACTACGAGAAGCAGGTCGAAGAGGCGAAAGCGAAGGGGCTGCCGATCCCGCAGCGGGACCGCGGGTCTCCGTATGCGCCCCCGGTGGAGGGGCTGGAGCCCGTCATCATTCGTCAATAGGAAGGCGAGGAGGCTTGGCATGAACAGAACACGCCTGCGCTTCTGGGCGGCGGTGGCCGCCGCAACCGTGCTGACGGCGTCGTCGCTGGCAGCCCATCATTCCTTCGTCGCCGAGTACGACCGAAATCAGCCTGTAAAGGTGACGGGCACGGTGACGAAGGTGGAGTGGACGAACCCGCACATCTGGTTCTTCGTGGACGTGAAGGACGACGCCGGCAAGGTGACCAACTGGGGGTTCTCCGGTGGACCGCCAGGGGTCCTGCAGCGTCGCGGCATCCCCCGTAACGCGATGAAGATAGGAGACGTTGTCGTCGTGCAGGGGTTCCGCGCGCGCGACGGCTCGTCCAACGCGTCGGGGGGCTCGGTCACGTTTGCCGACGGCCGTCAGGTGTTCACCGCATCGCCCGAAGACGCCCGTCCGGACGTTCGCTAGTACCCTCGCATCCGTACGTATCAAAGGGGAGGCACGCCGATGGCACGCACGCGTTTGATTGCCCTGGCCGTGGTGGGTTTGGTGGGCGCCCTCCTGCTCGCGCTCGTTCCGCCGGCAGCGCAGGGGCAGGGACGCGGCGGCGCGCCGCCGCCCGCCCCGACGGGGCCGGCGCCCCGAGGACCGGACGGCAAGCCCGACTTCAGCGGCTTCTGGGACTGGCCCCACGCCCCCGGCCAGCCGGCGCGTGGCGCCACCGTGTTCGACAAGAGCCGCTTCGCCCCCTTCGTGCCGGGCGGCGAGGCGCTGTTCTACGAGCCGCGCACGGGCGACCCGCGCCACGACGAGCCTCGCGCCTTCTGCATGCCGTCCGGCTTCCCGTCCAACCTCTTCGGGCCGTATCCCGTCCAGATCGTGCAGCGTCCAGGCTGGCTGGTGATGGTGCACGAGTTCATGCGGATGACCCGTCTCATCCCGCTCGACGGGCGCGCCCACCGCGACGTCGAGCCCACTTATCACGGGGACCCTGTGGGTCATTGGGAAGGCGACACGCTGGTGGTCGTCAACAAGAACTTCAAGCGGTGGTCGCTCGACGACTACTACTACCAGGACCAGACGCAGTACCGGATGCACAGCGACGCGGTGACGATGACCGAGCGCTTGCGCCGGACCGACGCGGCGACGATCAGCTATGAGCTGACGATCGAGGATCCCAAGATCTTCACGCGGCCCTGGTCCCAGGCTTTCGAGATGACGCAGCATCCCGAGTGGGAAAAGGTGGGTCTCTACGAGTTCGTGTGCGAGGAGAACAACCGCTGCCCTGGAGGCAACTGCCGCGGGACCAATCCCTAGCAGCCCGTCCAGGCTTCGCCTCGCTAGGGCGACCGGGCCTCAGGGAAATAGTGGTCGATAGAGCTCGAACGCTCCATCCAGGTCCACCTTCTCCAGTCGCAGCGCCGCGAGCGCCATCGAGTCGAGCGCGGCGGGCAACCGGACGCGATCGATGACGACGAACGCCACCTTGGCGCGTCGCAAAAAGGCCGGCGCGTCCGCGACGAACTGGCGGGTCTGCTCCATCGAGAGGGGGCGGTTCTCGCTGAGCGTCATCAGCGCGTCCAGGACGGGTTCGTGCCGCACGGCCGCGCGACGTCGGCTGGACACGCGGGACAGGTACCCCCCGATCAGTTGCCGGCCGTGGGCTGTCTGGAAGTACTGGGTCTGGGCGCTGAAGTTCCCGTCGCTTGTCGTGCCGTCGCGCACGCCGAAGGGCAGGTGCAGGACACGCGTGTCCGGAGGCGACGCGATGATGTGGCGGTAGATCGCCGGGATCTGCGCCGAGTACAGGGGCCGCGGCGCGGGCAGCAGTTCGAGCAGCAGGAGCCCTACCGTCGCGCCCAGGATCATGCGCCTTCGCTCCGGCCATCTGGCCGTTGCCCAGGCCAGCGCGGAGGCGAAGAGCACAACGGTGCCCAGCATCAGCACGATCGAGAAGCGCGCGGGCGTGCGCGCAAGCCCGACCACCGGCAGGTAGCGCAATAGGGCCCACGGGCCTGGCACGAACGTGTTCATGCCTGCCACGTGAACGAACGGCCCCAGGGCCAGCAGCCCGAACGCAACGGTCACCAGTGCCCACCAGCGCGCCGGGCGCCAGCCGGCGATCCACGCCGCTCCCATGACAGCGATCGCCACGAGCGGCACCGACACGACGTTTTCGAGATAGGCGCCGGGCGTGGGGTTGGACAGCCACAACCGCCATCGCTCGGGCGACAACGGGTGGTTCGGGTTGGGCAGGACGAGAGAGAGCAGGTCCACGCCTCGCGGGCTGCTGCGCCAGTAGGGCGGCGATGGCTCCAGGCCGCCCAGCATCACGCGCCTGGTGACGGCGTAGAGCAAGGGGGAGAGCAGCACGGCGGTGGCCACGCCCGTGCCGAGCACGATCCGGGTGCTGCGCCACGCCTCGGCCGGCGTGATGGCCGCCATCGTGACCCGGAAGTGCCACGCGATGCGGGCGCTCACGAGAACCGTCAAGAGGAGCACCGGCGTGTAGAGGCTCCTGATGCTGACTTGCTGTTCGAGCACGGCGAAGCGCCATCCCCCGCTGGCGGTCACGAGCCCCACCAGGCAGGCCATGGCGACGATCGACAGGTTGAGCGCGATTCGTAGACCCCTGGCCGGTTCGGTGACCAGTCGGCGAAGGTGCACGGCCCTGGTCGCGAGGAACAGCGCGCCGATCAGCAGGCAGTAGATCCCGTAGTAGACGTCGGTGCTCGCCGCCCATCCGAGCGTCAGGCCCAGGCCCACCACTTGCCGCCAGCCCCAACGATCGCGCGCCGCGCTGGCGACGAGAATCAGGAGGAACACGGCCAAGGGGGCGGCGGCCACCAGGCTGAAGTGACCCATGCTGCGCGTGACCAGCACGGGGCTCCACGCGAAGGCCAGCCCCGCGGCCCAGGCCTCGGTTGCGCGCCCGGTGACGTGGCGCGCCAACAGGAACATCGCGAACGCGGTGATCACGCGCGTGAGCAGCATCACCAGATTGAACGTCGGGATGACACCGAGACTCCCCGCCATCGGCAGCGCCAGAAGGTTCTGGAAGACCGTGTAGTTGTGCAGGCTGAGGTTGGCCGGGTCTCCGCTCAACGAGAAGATCGAGTCGGTGAAGTACGGCAGGTGGTGGCGTTCGAGGATCTCGCGCTGGAAGACCCACTGGTTCCACACGTAGACCCCG
>Ga0307505_10001082_pt1 | contig 24077 bp, 23 predicted proteins | sample 23_S_MG_FD_202183 | JGI IMG/M metagenome (GOLD analysis project Ga0307505, IMG submission 202183) | Soil microbial communities from Populus trichocarpa stands in riparian zone in the Pacific Northwest, United States - 23_S | ecosystem: Environmental > Terrestrial > Soil > Riparian zone > Trees...
CGAATCCGCGAGGTAGAGGAGGAGGGGCGGGCGAAGACCGACCCGGGGGACAGGAGCGGATTCGCACCCCCAGTCCTCGGCCCGCGCAGAACAGAAACAGACAGGCTGCTTTGCGCCGCAAGCCGGCCCAAGCGCCTGACGCTTGAGCCCGCACCGGCGAACCTGCTCGATCAGGGCGGGCCCAGGCGGGCACTGACGGCCAGCGCGTTCGACGCGGTGCGCAGTTCGAGACGGTCGGCCTCGCGGCGCACCTGCGTGGCCGAGGCCAGTGCCGCCAGGAACTGCGCTTCCTGCGCCATGCGGCCTTCGGGCTGGGCGCACATCATGCGCGTGGCGGCCGATGCTTCGATGCGCAGTGCACTGCCCTCGGCGCGCCCGGCCTCGAAGCGCAGCGTCGCCAGCGGCTGGGCTGGCAGCTCAAAGCCCGGCATCCAGGCCAGCGTCCAGGCGCCGCCGTCCACGCTGCGCATCGGGCCACTCGGGGGCGACACCGCGGCGCCCCTTGCGGCGGTGCCGCCAGCGCGGCCGGCGGCGGCGGGTTCGGTGAGCTGCAGGCGCTGCACAGCGCGGCGATGGCAACGGTGGCGAGCAGTCTTTGGATCATCGTGCGGCGGCAGGCGGCCGGAAACAGCCGCGCAGTGTAGGTTCAGCTGCGCGGCGACAACCCGTCGGCCAGCGACAGCCGGTAGGCGCGCCAGCCTGGCACCAGGCTCGCCATGAAGCCGGCGGCGAGCACGGCGCCCAGCAGGCCCCACTGCGCCGCGCTGGGCGCCGACAGCGTGAGCGAGATGCCGTAGGCCGATTGCAGCCACGGCGCCAATGCGGCGATGGCCACGGCCAGCACGGCCACACCGAACAGCACACCGAGCAGCGTGATGCCCGCGCCTTCGGCCGCCAGCATCAGCAGCACATGGCGCGGTGCCGCGCCCACCGCGCGCAGCACGGCCAGCTCGCGGCGGCGCTCGTTCAGCCCGGCCAGCACGACGGCCACCAGGCCGGCCAGGCTGACCACGGCCACCAGCGCCGACATCGCCAGCAGCGCGCGCTCGCCAGCGCCGACCACGTCCCACAGCTCGTCCAGCGCCACGCCGGGCAGCACCGCCATCAGCGCTTCGCCTTCGTAGTCGGCCACCGCACGCTGCACCGCAAACACTGCGGCGCGGTTCTTCAGGCCGATCAGCGCGGCCGTCACCTGCGTCGGCGTCAGGTCGGCGGCGCGCGCCTGCTCGGCCGAGATCTTCTGCCCCGGCAGCGGCACGCCTGCCACCCAGTCGAGGTGGATCGCCTCCATCGCCTGCAGGCTGATGTGCAAGCTGCGGTCCACCGGCGTGCCGGTGCGCTGCAGGATGCCGACCACGTGGAAGGGCTTGTCCGCATGTTCGGCGCCGGGCATCTCGCCGCCGCCATGGCTGAGGGTGAGTGGGTCGCCGAGCCGGTAGCCCAGCCGGTCGGCCACTTCGGCGCCCAGCACCACCTCGTACAGCCCGGGCAGGTCGCCGCTGAAAGGCCGGCCCTGCGCCAGCTGCAGCGGCTGCCGGTCGCCGTAGCGGAAATGTTCGAAGTAGCCCGGCGTGGTCGCCAGCACCGGGAAGCCGCGGTGCGAATCGCCCAGCGACAGCGGCACCATCCAGGCCACCGCACGGTGCTTGGCGACGGCTTCCAGGCTGTCGATGCGCACGTTGTTCGTCGCGCCGCCGACGCGGAACACGGCATACAGCAGCAGCTGCAGTGCACCGCCGCGCGCGCCGACGATCAGGTCGGTGCCGCTGACCGATTGCGAGAAGCTGTCGCGCACCTCGCTGCGCAGCCGCTCCACGCCCAGCAGCAGCACGGTCGACAGCGCCACCGACAGCAGCACCAGCACCAGCGTGCCGCGGCGGCTCCAGGCGCTGCGCAGCGCGATGCCGAGGATCGCCTTCATGCGGCTTGCGGCAGCGCGGCGCGGTTGACCTGCGCCAGCGCCAGCGTCTCGTCGAACTGCGCCGCCAGCCGCTCGTCGTGGCTGACGAAGACCAGCGTGCTGCCGGCGTCGCGGCATTGCTGCAGCAGCAGCGCCATGAAGCTGTCGCGCAGCGCCGCGTCCAGCGCCGAGGTCGGCTCATCGGCGATCACCAGCTCGGGCTGGCCGATCAGCGCGCGCGCCGCGGCCACACGCTGCTGCTGCCCGACCGACAGCTGCGAAGCCGGTCGCGTCCACAGCGCCGCGCCCAGGCCCACGCGTTCGAGCAGCGCTTCGGCGCTGGCGCGCGCCGAGCCGGCGGTGGCCTCGGCGCGTCGACGTCGCAGCGCGGAGAAGCGGCAGGTCAGCAGCACGTTGTCGAGCACGCTCAGGTAGGGCAGCAGGTTGAACTGCTGGAAGATGTAGCCGACGTGGTCGGCGCGGAAGGCATCGCGCCGCGCACCGGACAGCGCCGCCCAGTCCTGGCCCAGCAGGCGGACGCGGCCTTCGCGCGGCAGCAGCACACCGGCCAGCAGCCCCAGCAGCGTGCTCTTGCCGCTGCCGCTGGGGCCGTGCAGGAACACGCTGCGGCCGGCGCCGATGTGCAGGCTGTCGATGGCCAGGCAGTCCTCGCGGCTGCCCGGCCAGCGATAGCGCAGCGCCTCGGCGTCGATCATGGGGCGAGCGAGAGGCGTGTCTTGGGCCGCTTCAGCTCGCTCTTCGCCTGAGTCTTCGGCAGCGCCAGCTGCACCTGCACACGCTTGAGCTGCTTGAAGGCGAACAAGCCCACGTCCACGTGGCGGGCCAGCGTGGCGTCGGTGCAGTCGAACTCCCAGACGCCTTCGAGTTCGGCATGGCCGTCCTTCGGCGCGGCCTCGGCCGGGCCGAGCTCGAGCGCGGCGGACCGCAGTTCCACCGTGGCCATCTTGCAGCCTGCGACGGGGTCGAACTTGAACATCGCGTCGCCGGCACGCAGCCGGGCCACGGCGTCGCCGGCACGTTTGCGTTCGCTGTCGGTGCGCGGCGCGCGCTCGAAACCCACCAGGTTGTCCAGCGGCGTCTCGAAATTCACCACGATCTTCTTCGCGTCCACGGCGATGTCCATCTTGGCGACGCCGTGCACGTGGGCATGGCCTTGTGCCAGCGCGCCCAGCGGCGCGGCGAGCAGCAGCCACAAGGCGGCGCTGCGGGTTGGGGTCTTCATTGTCGGGTGTCCTGGAGCTTCATCGCGCACCCATGGGTGCGGGCCGGGCGCCATGCTGGCATGGCACCCGTCGTCGTTGCGGGCGGGTCAGGCGCGTCCAGGCGGGCCGCGGTTGTGCCCGGTCGGCGGGGCCCGGGCCCCCCGCACCGACGGCAGCGCGCCCGCCATGCCAGGCGCGCCGCAGGCCAGGGTCTGGGCGGCGACCGCAGCGGCCGTGGCCAGCGGGCTGGCTGCGGCGCAGGCCAGGCACAGGCTGCAGGCGGCTGCGGCGACCTCCGATGCGGGCGCCTCGTCTTGGGTGTGGTCGTGCACATGGACATGCGGCTGCGCCTCGTCATGCAGGTGCGACAGCGGATGCAGCAACGCCAGCTGCTGTGCGGCCAGCAGCAGCGCAGCCAGGGCCAGCGCGGCGGCCCCGCGCGGCAGGAGCTTCGCTCTGCGGCCGACCATCGGCTCAGGGCCGCGGCTTGAACACGTAGCGCTCGACCACCGGGTCGGCGATGCTGTAGCCGCTGACGCCCATGGCGGAATCGGTGCGCGCCGCCTTCAGCGTGCCGTTGACCCACACCGCGTCCATGGTGCGCCAGCCCTTCAGCGGCTGCGGCGACACCACGTGCACGATCTGGTTGGCCGGAGGCGGCGGCGAATGGATGCAGGCGCCGAAGTAGGGCACCAGCAGGAATTCCTTCAGCTCGCCCTTGACCTCTTCCAGCGGCACCACGTAACCCGGCAGGCGCACGCGCGCGCCGTCCATCCCGGGGTTGGTGGGCGCGTTGTCCCAGAGCTCGCGCATCTCGCGCATCAGGTTGCGCTCCTTGGCGCTGCCTTCCTGCACCAGTCCGAGGTCCCCGGCGCGAAACTCCTTCATCGGATCCCAGTCCTTGGGCATCAGCTCTTCCCAGGCGGTTTCCTTCGGCGCCGGGTCGGCGGCGAGGACGCAACTCCCCACGGGCAGCAGCGGCAGGGCGGCAAGCAGGCGGCGGCGCTTCATGCGTGCAGCCTACACGAAGCTCAATGGCGCAGCAGCGGCGTGGCCCATTCGCGCAGCATCGGTTCCAGCCTGCGGCCGAGCTTGCCGGCGACGGCCACCGAAGCACCCGAGTGCAGCATCGCCGCGAAGCCGTCGCGCACCTGCTCGGCGCTGACGTCCTGCAGCGCCTGCAGCGTCTCGGCGCGCGAGCGCACGCGGCCCAGCGCAAACAGGTCGAGTACGGCCGTTTCCAGCCGGCGGCCGGGGCGTTCCAGCTCGCGCAGATGGCGCACCGCGATCTGCCGGCGTGCGCGCTGCAGCGCCGCTGCATCGACGCCCTGCGCCTGTGCCAGCAGCAGGCGCACCACCTCGGCAAAGAAGTCCGGCAGCTGCTGCGGCGAGGTTGAGGCCTCGATAACGAACTGCCCGGCCAGTTCCAGCACGTCGGCCGAGCAGGCGGCGTAGTACACCAGCCCGCGGCGCTCGCGCAGCTGGTCCATCAGCGGCGAGCTCATGCCTTCGCCCAGCAGCGCCGCCGCCACCACGCCGGCCTGGTGTGCGCCGCTCAAGCTCGGCAGCGGGAAGCCCAGCACCACGTGCGTCTGCGGGCAGCCGGCCAGCGCGCGCGTGCGCAGGCCGCCCAGCCAGTCGGGTGCGGCGACGCGGTTCTCGCTGCCGCGCGGCATGGCGCCGAAGGCCGCCTCGGCGGCGCGGGTGATGGCCTCGGGGTCGACGTCGCCGGCCACCGCCACCACGGTGTTGGCGGCGCTGTACTGGCGCCGCACGTAGGCCTGCAGCTCGGCGCGCGTGAAGCGCTCGATGTGGCGGCGCTGGCCGATCACCGGCTGCGCCAGCGGGTGGCTGCCGTAGCAGAGCTTGTCGAACAGGCGGAAGGCGACCGACAGCGCATCGTCCTCGTCTTCGATGTACTCGTGCAGGATCACCTGGCGTTCGCGCTCCAGCTCGTCCGCGGGGAAGCTGCCGTGCTGCACGATGTCGGCCAGCAAATGCACGAAGGCCTCGGCATCGCGCGCCAGGCCGGCGATGTGGAAGGCGCTGTGGTCCTTGTCGGTGTGGGCGTTGACCATCGCGCCCAGGCTTTCGGCGTCGAGGTTGATGCGCTGGCAGTCGCGACTGGCCGTGCCCTTGAAGGCCATGTGTTCGACCATGTGGCTGATGCCGTTGTCGCGCGTCGCCTCGTGCTGGCTGCCGGTGTGCACGAACACGCTCAGGTCCACCGTCTCGCGCTGCGGCGTGCGCAGCACCAGCACGCGCAGCCCGTTGGCCAGCGTCGCCAGATGGGGGGTGTCGTCGGCCGCGTTCAAGGGGGCGGATTGTAGGTGTCGGGTAGGCTGCTAAGCTTTTCGCACATCGCCCTCAGGAGACAAGCCCCATGCACCCCGCCATCCGCCGCCAGACCCTGTTCGACCTGCTGCAGCGCAGCGCCGCGCGCGCGCCGCACAAGCTGGCCATCGCCTGCGGCGATACACGCTGGACCTACGCCGAGTTCGAGGCGCTGAGCACGCGCGTGGCCGCCGGACTGGCGATGCGCGGCATCGCCAAGGGCACGCGCGTGGCGGTGCTGGCGCGCAACTCGCACGCCTTTGCGGCGCTGCGCTTCGCGCTGGCAAGGCTGGGCGCAGTGCTGGTGCCGATCAACTTCATGCTCAAGGCCGACGAGGTGGCCTACATCCTGCGCCATGCCGGCGCCACGATGCTGGCCACCGACAGCGGCCTGGCGGCGCTGGCGCGAGACGCCGCGGCGCGGGACACGGCGGTGAAGGACTTCGTCTGGCTGCCGTCGGAGCAGCCCACCTTGCCCGAGCCGGGCATGACGGCCTTCGACGCGCTGGCCGCCTGCGCCGCGGCCGCGCCGGAGCCGGCGCTGGACGGCACGGACCTGCTGCAGATCGTCTACACCAGCGGCACCGAATCGTCGCCCAAGGGCGCGATGCTGACGCACGACGCGGTGCTGTGGCAGTACGTCAGCTGCCTGGTCGATGCCGGCATCGACAGTGCGGACCTGGCGCTGCATGCGCTGCCGCTGTACCACTGCGCGCAGCTCGACGTGTTCCTCGGCCCGGCCATCTACTGTGGCGCCAGCAACGTCATCACCGCGCTGCCGACGCCGGACAACCTGCTGCCGCTGATCGAGAAGCACCGCATTACCAGCTTCTTCGCGCCGCCGACGGTGTGGATCTCGCTGCTGCGCTCGCCGCTGTTCGATCAGACCGACCTGAGCAGCCTGCGCAAGGGCTACTACGGCGCGTCGATCATGCCGGTGGAAGTGCTGCGCGAGCTGGCGGCGCGGCTGCCGCAGGTGCGGCTGTGGAACCTGTACGGCCAGACCGAGATCGCGCCGCTGGCGACGATGCTCGGCCCCGAGGACCAGCTGCGCAAGCCCGGCTCCTGCGGCCGCGCGGTGCTGAACGTGCAGACGCGCGTGGTCGACGACAGCATGCGCGACGTCGAGCCCGGCGAGGTCGGCGAGATCGTGCACCGCAGCCCGCATGTGATGCAGGGCTACTTCCACGACGACGAGCGCAGCGCTGCGGCCTTCGAAGGCGGCTGGTTCCACAGCGGCGACCTGGCGGTCATCGACGACGAGGGCTACATCACGGTGGTCGACCGCAAGAAGGACATGATCAAGACCGGCGGCGAGAACGTCGCCAGCCGCGAGGTGGAAGAGACCATCTACCGGCTGCCGCAGGTCAGCGAGGTGGCGGTGGTGGGCCTGCCGCACCCGCGCTGGGTGGAGGCGGTGGTGGCGGTGGTCGTGGTCAAGGCCGGCCACACCTTGACCGACGCCGAGGTGCTGGCGCACTGCAACGCCGGCATGGCGAGCTTCAAGGCGCCGAAGGGCGTGGTCTTCGTCGATGCGCTACCGAAGAACCCGAGCGGCAAGTTGTTGAAGCGGCAGCTGCGCGAGCAGCATGGCGCGCTGTTCGGCGCCGGATAGCGGCGCCTGCTGGGTCTGCTCAACCGAGCTTGCCGAGCCGCAGCGCCAGATCGTGCAGCGTCTCGCGCAGGGCCTTGAATCGCTGCGCACCAAGGTGCGCTGTCCATTCCTGCTCGATCTCACCCACGCACCTGCGGATCGGTTCGACCAGGGCCCAGCCCCTGGCCGTCATGCGCACGAGTGTCGTCGCGCCGGGGCCCGTCTGCCGCTCGATGTAGCCGCGGCGCTCCAGCCCCGTCAGCACGTAGTTCATGGCCTGGCGCGTCATGTTGCACTGCCGTGCCAGATCGGCGGGCCTGCGCCCTTCGGGTCCCGGATAGAGAAACACGCCCAGCTCGGTGGAACTGATGTCGAAACCGCTGCCGTCGAGTGCCGCGAGCATGCGGGCCACCACGACCTCGTGTGGCAGTCGGAGCAGCGAGCCGATCATCGGCGTGATCGCCGGCCGTGCCGGGCTCTTCGGGGCGCTCGTTCTACTGATTGACATGATTTCGAAGATTGCGTACAGTAAAAATACTTTACATCAGGAGCTTGCCATGACCCAGGCCTTTCTACAAGCCGAACCGGAGCTGATCCGCTTGGGCGCGCTGGAGATCCGCTACTTGCAGGCGGGCGGCGATGGCTGTGAGATGGGCGTTTTCGAGATGCGCGTTCCCCCTGCGTGCCATGTGCCGCCGCCGCACAGCCATCGCGCCAACGAAGAGCTCGTGTATGTGCTCGAGGGAACGCTGCGCTACACCGTGGACGGCGAAACACGCGATTTGGGACCCGGAGAGTTCATGAGCACGCCCCGCGGCAGCGTCCACGCCTTCAGCAACCCTCACGCGGTCGACGCGCGGGCGCTCGTCGTCAACACCCCGGACATCGGGCCCGGGTATTTCCGCGAAGTGGCGGCTGTGCTGAATGCCGGTGGACCGCCTGACCGGGCCAGGCTCATGGCCACGATGCAGCGCTTCGGGCTGGTGCCGGCGGCGCCGCCGGGCGCGCCGCCGCATTGACGCAGGCGCCGCATGCGCGGCCCCCAGGGAGACAGCCGTCTGGCGTTGTCGCGTCAGAACTTGGTGTAGCCGCCGTCGATGACGAACTGCTCGCCGGTGGTGTAGGCCGCGGCGCTGCTGGCCAGGTACACGGCGATGCCGCCGAAGTCGTCGATCTCGCCCCAGCGCCGCGCCGGGATGCGCGGCAGCACCGCGTCGGCGAACTTGGGGTTGTTGACCGAACGCTCGGTCATGTCGGTGACGATCCAGCCCGGCAGGATCGAGTTGACGCGGATCTTGTGCCGCGCCAGCTCCACGGCCAGCGCACGCACATAGGCCGTCACCGCACCCTTCGACGCGCCGTAGTGGCTGTTGCGCGCCGCGCCCTCGACGGCCGCGGTGCTGGCCGTGGCCACCAGCGACCCGCCCTGGCCGTGCGCCGCCATGTGCCGCGCCGCGGCGCGGAAGGTGAGGAACACGCCCTCGACATTGATGCGCTGCACGCGGCGGAATTCCTCCAGGCTCATCTCGGTCATCAGCGTGCCCTTGCTCGACACGCCGGCATTGGCGAAGCAGGCGTCGACCTGGCCCAGCGCCGCCACGGATGCGGCGAAGGTGCTCTCCACCTGCGCCTCGTCGCCGACATCGCAGACGAAGGCGTGCACGCGCGCGGCATCGCCGCATTCGCCGGCCAGCTGTTCGCGCGCGCGCTCGGTCTTCTGCGGGTTCGAGCCCCAGATCGCCACCTGGGCGCCGGCGGCCAGCAGCGCGCGCGCCATGCCCAGGCCGATGCCGCCGTTGCCGCCGGTGATGACCGCGCCGCGGCCGTTCAAGTCGAAGGGTGAGTACATCTTCTGCTCCTGTGCTGTAGCCTGAGAGGGCCTTATTGCGGGTCACACCATAAACCATGAGCCACCTGTTCTCTGCCTTCGCCCTCGCAGCGCTGCCGCTGAAGAACCGCATCGTCATCGCACCGATGTGCCAGTACAGCGCCGTCGACGGTGCGGCCACCGACTGGCACCTGATCCACCTGGGCCACCTGGCGCTGTCCGGCGCCGGGCTGCTGATCATCGAAGCCACCGCGGTCGAGGCCATCGGCCGCATCACGCCGGGCTGCCTGGGGCTGTACTCGGACGCCACCGAGGCCGCGCTCAAGCGTGTGCTGCAGGGCGTGCGCGCCCATTCGCGCATGCCCATCGCCATCCAGCTGAACCATGCCGGGCGCAAGGCCTCCAGCCATGTACCGTGGGATGGCGGCCAGCTGATCGCGCCCGCCGACGGCGGCTGGCTGCCGCTGGCGCCATCGGCATTGCCGCATCTGCAGGGCGAGGCGCCGCCGCAGGCGCTGGACGAAGCCGGCCTGCAGCGCATCCTGGCGGCCTTCGCCGATACGGCGAGGCGCGCCCACCGGCTGGGGCTGGACGCGATCGAGCTGCATGGCGCGCACGGCTACCTGCTGCACCAGTTCCTGTCGCCGCTGTCCAATGTGCGCACCGATGCCTACGGGGGCTCGCTGGCCAAGCGCATGCGTTTCCCGCTGCAGGTGTTCGAGGCGGTGCGCGCCGCGGTGCCGGCGACCATGCCGGTGGGCATGCGCCTGTCGGCCACCGACTGGGTGGACGGCGGCTGGGACATCGCGCAGAGCCGCGAGTTCGTGCAGGCGCTGCAGATGCGCGGCCTGGACTTCCTGCACGTGTCCAGCGGCGGCGTGTCGCAGCAGCAGAAGATCCCCCTCGGCCCCGGCTACCAGGTGGGCCTGGCCGAACAGCTGAAGCGCGAGACCGGCGTGCCGACCATCGCCGTCGGGCTGATCACCGAAGCAGAGCAGGCCGAGGCGATCGTTGCCAACGGCCGGGCCGACCTGGTGGCGCTGGCGCGCGGCATGCTGTTCGACCCGCGCTGGCCCTGGCATGCGGCGGCGCGGCTGGGCGCGACGGTGGAGGCGCCGCCGCAGTACTGGCGCTCGCAGCCGCGCGGCATGAACGGGCTGTTCGGCGACGTGCACATCGGCATGCGTTGAAAGGAGCAACAAGGAGCAACATGAAGCTAATCGATCTGCAAGGCAAGCGCGTGCTGATCACGCAGGCGCAGGACTTCATGGGCCCGGCGCTGCAACGCGTGTTCGGCGCGCTCGGCGCCACGGTCGTCGCCGATGCGCGGGCGCTGGGCGACGAGGCCGGCATGGCCGCGCGCGTGGTGCAGGAGGCGGGCGAGGTCGACGTGCTGGTCGCGCACCTGGCGCTGCCGGCGCCCAGCACCGCGGTGGCCGCGGTCGACGACGACGAATGGCGTCACGTGTTCGCCCACATGGTCGACCCGCTGCCGCGGCTGGCGCGCTCGCTGCTGCCGCAGTTCACGGCGCGCGGGGCGGGGCGCATCGTCGTCATCGGCAGCGCCGCGGCGCTGCGCGGGCAGAAGCGCACCTCCAGCTACAGCGCCGCGCGCGGCGCGCAGCTGGGCTGGGTGCGCGCGGCCGGCGTGGAGCTGGCGCGGCAGAACATCCAGCTCAATGCCATCGCGCAGAACTTCGTCGACAACCCCACCTACTTTCCGGTCGAGGTGCAGGCCAACCCGGCCTTCCAGGAGCGGCTCAAGCGCGAGGTGCCGCTGGGCCGGCTGGTCTCCGGCGACGAGGACGCGCTGTTCGCCGCCTACCTGGCCAGCGATGCCGCGGCGTGTTTCGTCGGCCAGGTGTTCCCGGTGTGCGGGGGGTGGGTGGGGTAAAGCGGTCTGCGGCGATTGGCGATGCACGGCATGGGGACGGGCACCTGGCTCGGCGAGATGCAGACCTTCGGTGGCGCATATTCAAGTTGCGCTTGCGGCCATTATGAAGAGACATCCGCCGTCCTGATCTCGTTGCCGCAGCGCGGCCGTTCGGCCCCCCGCACGGGCACCCGGAGTGGGTGCTGTCGCTGCCGATCCCGCTGCGCGTGCTACTGGCCGCGCAGCCGGAGCTGGTCACGCCGGCGCTGCAGGTGGTGCAGCGCGTGGTCACGCGCCACCTGCTGTACCACGCTGGGCCCAAGCCCGACGAAGGCCGCGGCGGCGCCGTCACGCTGATCCAGCGCTTCGGGGCTACCTCCAACCTCAACGCCCACCTGCACTGCCTGGTGCTGGTCGGCGTGTACCGCTGCGGCGCCGATGGCCTTCCTGCCTTCGCCGAGGCCGGGGCGCCAACCGAATCGACGCTAGGCGTCGGATTCCGCCGGGACGGGATCGCCGCGCGCGCCGACCATCGAGCGGATGATGAACTTTTCCGCCTCGACGACGAAGAAGAACACCAGGCCGCCGAGCAGCAGCCAGGGCCAGACGCTCAGCGGAACGGCCTCGGTGTCGAACAATGCCTGCAACGGCGGTGCATAGGTGAAGAGCAGCTGCAGGATCACCACCGCAGCGATGCCGAGACCCAGGTACTTGTTGCCGAGGAGCGCCTTCAGGGAGAGCGAGGAGTCGACCTTGTATCGGCTGTTGAGCAGGTAGAAGATCTGTCCGATCACGAGCGCGTTGACCGCAACCGCCCGGGCGAGGTGGTCGGACGCGTCCCTCGACTTCATCCAGAAGAACGCCCAGAGCGTGAGCGCAAGCAGCGCCAGGCCGACGAAGACGACGCGCCACACGCCGAAGCCGTCCAGGATCGGACGGTCGGCCACGCGCGGCGGCCGCAGCATGACGTCGAGCTCGTGCGGCTCGAAGGAAATGACCATGCCGAGCGCCACCGACGTCACCATGTTCACCCACAGGATCTGCGGGGCGGTGATCGGCGCGGTGAAGCCCACGAAGATCGCCGCCAGGATGACGAGCGCCTGCGCGACGTTCGTCGGCAGCATGAAGAGCATCGCCTTCTCGATGTTGTTGTAGACCGTACGCCCTTCCTTGACGGCCGCGGTGATCGACGCGAAGTTGTCGTCGGCGAGCACCATGCCTGCGGCCTCCTTCGTGACTTCCGTGCCCTTGATCCCCATGGCGACGCCGATGTCCGCCTTCTTGAGCGAGGGCGCATCGTTCACGCCGTCGCCGGTCATGGCCACGATCTGCCCGTTGGCCTGGATGGCCTTCACGAGGCGCAGCTTGTGCTCCGGGCTGGCGCGCGCGAACACGTCGACGTCGCGAACCCGCTCCTGCAGGGCGGCGTCGTTCATCTCCTCGATCTCGGCACCGGCGATCGCCGTCTTGCCGTCGCCGATGCCGAGCATCTTGGCGATGGCCGCCGCCGTGATCTTGTGGTCGCCGGTGATCATCGTCACGCGGATGCCGCCGGTATGACACTCCTTGACCGCATCGATCGCCTCCTTGCGTGGCGGATCGAGCAACCCGATCAGGCCGAGCAGGACGAGGTTCTTCGGCAGGTCCGCCGGACCGAGGCTGCCGCCCGGGGCCACGCCCGGCTCTTCGAGCCAGGCCAGGCCGAGCACGCGCTCGCCCTGCGCCGCGAGCCGGTCGGCGGCGCGCTGGAAATGCCCTTGATCGAGCGGCGCCGTCGCCCCGCCGGCCATCGCCTGGCGGTCGCAATGCGCGAGGATGACCTCTGGCGCACCCTTGGCCAGGATGAAGGGCTTGCCGTCGCCGCCCTGGTGCAGCGTGGCCATGAACTTGTGCTCCGATTCGAATGGAATCGCGTCGATGCGGGGACAGGCGTCCTGCTCGGCCTTGCGCTCGAGCCCGAGCTTGCTGCCGAAGGGGTACAGCGCCCCCTCCGTCGGGTCGCCCTCGACCTTCCACACCCCGTCGGCGTGGACGAGTTCCGCGTCGTTGCAGAGCATGGAGACGCGGCCCATGAGCTTGAGCGCCGCATCGTCGCCGGCGGGTTCGCCATCCTTCTGCACTTGCCCCTCAGCCGCATAGCCGTCGCCGGTGACGGTGTAATCCGCTTCAGCGGTGGCGGCGGACACCACCATCATCTCCATCAGCGTCAGCGTGCCCGTCTTGTCGGAGCAGATCCGCGACACGGACCCCAGCGTTTCCACCGCCGGCAGGCGCCGGATGATCGCGTTGCGCTGCGCCATGCGCTGCACCCCGATGGCCAGCGTCACGGTGATCAGCGCGGGCAGTCCTTCCGGAATCGCCGAGACGGCGATGCTGACCACCGCCTGGAAGAGTTCGATGAACTCGATGTCGCGGACCCACTTGCCGAAGGCGAACACCGCCACGCACACCACGCCGATGATCGCGGTGATGGCATAGCCGAACTGCTTGATCTGCCGCAGCAGCGGTGTCTCGAGCACGCTCACCGCGGCCATCATCTGGTTGATGCGGCCGAGTTCGGTGTCGCTGCCCGTGGCCGTGACGACGCCGCTGCCGCGCCCGGACGAGACGAGGGTGCCCGAGAAGGCCATGCATTCCCGGTCGCCGATGGTGGCCTTCTCGGGCACGGGGTCGGGCGTCTTGTCGACGGGTACCGACTCGCCGGTCAGGGCCGCCTCTTCCGTGCGCAGGCTCTTCACCTCGACCAGTCGCAGGTCGGCGGGTATCCGGTCGCCGGACTCGAGCAGCACGATGTCGCCCGGCACCAGTTCTTCGGCAGGGATCATGCGCGTCTGGCCGCCGCGCAGCGTGCGCGCCTGCGCCGACAGCATGTTGCGGATCGAGTCCAGGGCCTTCTCCGCCTTGCCTTCCTGGATGAATCCGAGCAGCGCATTGATGACGACGACCGCCAGGATGATCGCGGCGTCCAGCCACAGCCCGACCATCAACTTGACGAAGCCTGCCGCGAGCAGCACGTAGACGAGGATGTTGTTGAACTGCAGCAGCAGGCGCATGAACGGGCCTTGCTTCTTGCCCTCGGGCAGGCGGTTGCGGCCGAACTGCTCGAGGCGGCGCGCCACCTCGGCGCTCTCCAGTCCGCTGCTGGCGCTGGTGCTCTGCCGCTTCAGCGCTTCGTCCGCGGGCAGCGCATGCCACGCCGTCGTCTCGCCCGCAGTGGCGGGGATTGCCGCTGTACTCATGGTGGTGGCTCCATTCCGGACGACGCCTGCAGCGCATCGGCCAGGCGCCAGGCATGGTGGAGGGCCGGGTCGGCCCACGCGAGCGCGTCGATGCTGGCGCGGGCCGTTGCCGCCGGCGTGCGTTGCAGTGCCAGGTCCTGAAGCAGCCTGTCCCGGTCCGAACTGCATGCCGCGCTGAGCTGACTAGAGGCGTCCTCGAGGGCGGCGACGACCGCAGGCTGCGGCGCCGCCGCGGGGTCCGCCGTGGCAGCGAGCCAGCCGGCGAGCGCCGCTGCCACGGACTCGAAGGCCGAAGGGAGTTGCGGTCTGCCGACGGTGGTGGGCATGCGCACCAGGTGGTCATCGACCGCCGTCAGGTGATCGAGCGCATGGCAGAGTTGGACGAGCCGCGCCTCCGCCTCCCGCGGATCGATCGAATCCAGCGAGATCGACCCGAGGAACTGCTCGATCTGCCGGATCGACTGCGACTGCGAGGCGTAGTTCACCGCTGTGCCGGCGAAGCGCTGCCGCATCGCATCGACGGCCGCGCGCGCGATCTCCAGGGTCGCCCGCCAAGTGGCCTCGAGCGCAACGGCGCCTCCCGCCTGCGCCACGGTCGGCTCGAGCCGGCTGACCGCCGTTTCGCTGCCTCGTCCCGAGATTCGGACGATGAACTGCGCGTAGCGGTCGAGCCACGGGTAGAAGACGAGGATGCCCGCCAGCTTGAAGATCGTGCTGAATGCCGCCAGCGCCAGCACCCCGCTCGGGTCGTCGAGTCGCGTGCCCACCCACTCGGCAGCGCTCGTCAGCGGCCCGAGGAAGATCACGCCGAGCACACCGACGACCAGGCTGAACAGCACGTGCGCGAGCGCGGTGCGCCGCACCGCGAGGCCGCCACCGAGCGCGGCCAGCGCACTCGTCGCCGCCGTGCCGATGCTTTGCCCGACGACCATCGCGCAGCCCTGCTCGAAGCTCAACGAGCCCGCATCCAGCGCGACGAGGGTCGTCGCCGCGGCGGCGCTCGAGCTCTGCATGACGATCGTCATGATGATGCCGATGCCGGCCAGGATCCACCGCGCGCCGGCACCGGTGCCCGCGAAGGCCTCGAGATCCCATGAAATGCCTGCCATCCCGGTCTGCAGATAGTCGATCCCGGTGAAGAGCAGGCCGAAGCCCGCCAGGATCGCGCCCAGCGACCGCCACTTGCCGCGGGCGACGATCCACAGCAGGGCACCGACACCGAGCAGCGGCATCGCGAAGTCGGCGATCCTGATGCGCAGACCGAAGACCGCCACCAGCCACGGCGTGGAGGTCGTGCCGAGCGTCGCACCGATGGTGATTCCGACCGCCTGCGTGAACGTGACCAAGCCTGCGCTGACGAAGCCGATCACGGTGAGGATCGTGGCGGTGGAGGACTGAATCGCCACCGTGAAGAGCGCGCCGGAGGCCACCGCACTGAATCGGCCGGACACGACCGTCTGCAGCGCACGGCGCAGCGAGTCGCCGGCCAGGCTCTTCAGGCCTTCGGTCAGGTGGTGGATGCCGAGCAGGAACATGCCCAGTCCGCCGAGGATCGCCAGGGTGGCAACTGCGTCCATGGGGCAGGCTCAGCGCTTCTCGCGCGCGAGTGTCGCCCGCGCCTTGGCGAGTTCTTTCTTCTTCGACGCGTCCACCGCGGGGAACTCGAGGTCGAGCATCTCCAGCGTCTCGACGATCGTGGCCGCCACGACGAGCCGGGTGAACCAACGGTTGTCGGCGGGCACGACGAACCACGGCGCGCGCTCGCTCGCGGTCGCGCGGATCGCGTCCTCGTAGGCGTGCATGTAGTCGTCCCAGTAGCCGCGTTCGCGCACGTCGGCCGCCGAGAACTTCCAGTGCTTGTCGGCCTCGCTCAGCCGCTTGAGGAAGCGCAACCGTTGTTCCTCTTTCGAGACGTGCAGGAAAAACTTGCGGATCACGACGCCCTGGCGCGACAGATAGTCCTCGAACTGCGCGATGTCGGCCAGCCGCTCCTGCCAGATGCGCTTGCCGACGAGCGGCGACGGCAGCTTCTGGCGCTGCAGGATCTCCTCGTGCACGCGCACGACGAGCACCTCCTCGTAGTACGAGCGGTTGAAGATGCCGATGCGACCGCGCTCGGGCAGGCACTTGTGGTAGCGCCACATGAAGTCGTGGTCGAGATCCTCGCTCGAGGGCTGCTTGAACGAGAACACCTGGCAGCCCTGCGGATTGACACCGGACATCACGTGCCGGATCGTGCCGTCCTTGCCGGCCGCGTCCATCGCCTGGAAAACGAGCAGCAGCGACCAGCGGTCCTTGGCGTAGAGCAACTCCTGCTCCTGCGCCAGCCACTCGATGCCCCGCCGCAGGAGGTCGGCGGCCTCGCCCTTGTCGATCTTCAGGCCGCGCGTGTCGCCCGGGTCGATGTCACTGAGCCGGAACCGCTTGCCCTTCGTGATGCGGAACGGATCGACGACCTTCCCGAGGCGATCGATGATTTCCTTTCTTGGCACGATCAAGTCCCTCCAGGTGAACAACCTTGCGGGCAACGTGCCGCGAGGGTACTGCAGAACCGCGGCAGTTGGACCCGCGCATGCGCGTTCTCCCGGCAAGAGCCGGTCCGCTCAGGGCACCGCGGCCAGGAACAGGGAACGCGGTGAAGATCATCGGCTGGGCGATCCCCAAGATTGGGTCGGTCCGGCCGCCGCACCGATCGCGATCGTGTCTACGAGGAAAACGAGCGTGAGCAGCGCGGTGTCCTGGGCCTCGAGGCCGAGGACGAGCGGGGTGTCCAGCAGCAGGCATACCGCGACGACGACCAGGATCGTGAGGTCGATCGACGCTATGCGCGACGCAGTCCTGTGCATGATCGTGGATCTTGGCGGTGCCGCAGCCCACCACCTTGTCGGCGATGGCTTCGGTGGGCATGTTCAGCACGCATTCGCCGCTGGCGCGCAGCAGCCTGTGCGACAGGCCGCCCGGCGCGACGACGCAGCCGATCCGCGGCGGCTCGAACTCCAGCATCGTGTGCCAGGACATCGTCATCACGTTGCGGCGCTGGCGCTGCGCGGTGCTGAGCAGCAGCACCGGCCCAGGCTCCAGCAGCGCGTAGACCTCGGCCAGCGGCAGCGCGGTCTTCGCCTTCACTGCAGGGGCACCCATTCGTTGAACGCGCGGTCCAGGAACTGCACGAACACGCCGGTGGCCACCGCCGCGCGCTGGCCCACGCGCTGGTACAGGCCGGTGGCCGACTGCGCCTCGGCGTCGGCCAGCGGCAGCCAGCGCAGCCGCCCGTCGGCCACGTCCTGGAACACGTTCTCCTGCACCAGCAGGCCCAGCAGCCCGGCATCGGCGGCCAGCGTGCGCACCATCGCCACCGAGGTGGTCTGCACCGCGGGCTTCAGCAGCTGGCGGTCGCGGCTGGCGATGCGGTCGACCATGATGCGCAGCTCCATGTCCGGCGCCGGCAGCACCAGCGGGTGCGCCAGGCAGTCGCGCAGCCGCAGCTTGCCGGTGTGCCGTGCCAGCGGGTGGCCGGGTGCGACCACCGCGCCCAGTTGCTGCGGCCAGGCGCGGATCTGCTCCACGCCCGGCGGCGCCATGCGCTGCAGGCAGAAGGCGATGTCGACCTCGCCGCCGGCCACCGCCCGCAGCAGCGCCTCGCCGTTGCCGGTGCGTACGTCGAAGCTGATGCCCGGGTATTCGGCCAGCATGGCCTGCATCACGCGCGGCATCAGCCCCTCGGCGCTGGCATGCGGCACGCCCAGGCTGACATGGCCACGCTTCAGCGTGCGCAGCGCCTCCACCTGCGCCAGCGCCTGCTCGTAGTCGCGCTGGGCGCGCCGCACCGACGCCAGCACGATCTCGCCCGCGGCCGTGAGCTTCATGCCGCGCGGCAGCCGGTCGAACAGCGGCGTGCCCACCTGCTCCTCGAAGTTGAGGATCTGCTGGTGCACGGCGGCGGCCGTCAGGTGCAGCGTCTCGGCCGCCTTGCGCACCGAGCCGCGCCGCGCCACCGCGTCGAGGCAGCGGAAGGACTGGGAGATGGGGCGCATCGCTGGACTGTACGGAAAATACGTACGGGATGGAAGAATCAATCAGCTATGCCTGACGGACAGAGCGCCCTAGATTTGCACCTGTCGAACCGTTGAACCGCTGCAAGGAGTGCCCGATGAAGAAGCTGCTGATGTCCGTCCTGATGGCTGCCGCGCTGCCCGCTGGCGCACTGGCGCAAGCCTGGCCCGACAAACCCATCACCGTGGTCGTGCCCTTCGGCGCCGGCGGCGGCGTCGATGCCGCCGCGCGCATCGTCATGCCCAAGCTGTCCGAGCGCCTGGGCCAGCAGGTGGTGATCGAGAACCTGCCCGGCGCCTCGGGCACCATCGGCACGCAGCGCGTGATCAAGGCCAAGCCCGACGGCTATACCCTGCTGTTCGCGGTGGCCAGCCCGATCAACGTGGCGCCGCTGGTGGCGCCGGACAAGGTGCGCTACGACGCGCTCAAGGACCTGGCGCCGATCGCGCCGGTGGCCGTCTCGCCCTTCGTGCTGGTGGGCAAGCCCGGCCTGTCGGCCGCCACCACCGCCGAGCTGCTGGCGCTGGCGCGCCAGCAGCCGGGCAAGCTGAGCTACGGCACCGATGGCTTCGGCACCTCGCTGCACGTCACGGCGGCGATGATCACCGCCACCGCCGGCGTCGACATCCTGCACGTGCCCTACAAGTCCGGCCCGCAGGTGCTGACCGACGTGGCCGGTGGCCAGGTGGACCTGGCGGTGCTGCCGGTGGCGCTGGTGCAGGGCATGGTCAAGGACGGCAAGGTCAAGGCCTACGGCGTCACGTCCAAGGCGCGCAGCGAGGCGCTGCCCGGCGTGCCCAGCCTGTCGGAGACGCCCGCGCTGGCCGCGCTGGACGTGGAGTCGTGGATGGGCCTGCTGGGCCCCGCCGGGCTGGACCCGGCGATCGTCGTGCGGCTGAACAAGGAAATCGCCGCCGTGCTGGCGGATCCGGCGGTGTTGAAGCAACTGGCCGACGGCGGCATGAAGCCGATGCAGATGGCCCCGGCGGACTTCGGCGCCTACCTGGCCAAGGAGCGCAAGGCCCTGGCCGCAGTCGTGGCTGCCAACAACATCAAGGCGGAATGAGATGCTGATGCTCGCCGCGCTGGGCGTGCTGCTGGCCGGGCTGGCCATCGGCGCCACCAGCATCGGCGGCGTGCTGGTGGTGCCGGTGCTCGGCACGCTGGCGCAGGTGGACCCGGGCCGTGCGGTAGCTGCCGCCAGCCTGGGTTTTGCGTTCACCGGTGCCGCGGCCTGGTGGATGACGCCGCGGCAGCCGGCGGGCGGCAGCTGGGCGCTGGGCGGCAGTGCGCTGGCCGGCGCGGCGCTGGGCGCGTTCACGCTGGCCTGGCTGCCGGCCGGCGGCGTGCGCCTGGCGGTGGGGCTGATCGCGCTGGGCTCGGGGCTGTTTGCGCTGTTCGGCCGCGAAAGCTCCCGCGCCCATCCGCTGCCGGCGCTGGCGGTGGTGCTGCTGGGTGGGGTGGTCGGCTGCCTGTCGGCCTGGTCGGGCACCGGCGGGCCGGTGGTGTTGCTGCCGCTGCTGGCGCTGCTGGGCGTGCCCGCCGCCCTGGGCGTGGACGCGGCACAGCGTGTGCAGCTGCCGGTGGCGCTGGCGGCCACCGCGGTGAACTTCGCCGCCGGCCGGCTGGACATCGGGCTCGGACTGGGCATCGGTGTGCTGGTGCTGGCCGGCTGGTTCGCCGGGCGCCGGCTGGCGCAACGGCTGCCGGTGCCGCGGCTGCGCCAGGCAGTGGCGCTGGCGCTGATCGCCACCGGTCTGGCCTACCTCTGAAGGAACGACGATGCACGACGACACGAGACAAGCGGCGCTGGCCGCACCCGAGCTGCTGCTGGCACCGGAATGCACGCTGTTGCCCGAAGGCCCCACGGCCGGCCTGGGCGTGGTGGTGCGCGACGGCCGCTTCGCCGACATCGGCCCGTTGGCCGAGGTGGCATCGCGCCACCCGCAACTGACGCCGCTGGCCTTGCCGCAGCGGCTGCTGATGCCCGGCTTCGTCGATGCGCACCACCACCTGACGCAGAGCTTCGGCAAGGCGCTGGCCTTCGGCGAGCCGTCGGAGATCTTCCGCCGCATCTGGGTGCCGCTGGAGGGCAGCCTCGACCCGCACGCGCTGTACCTGAGCGCCAAGCTGGCGGCGCTGGAGGCCTTGCGCGGCGGCTTCACCACGGTGTGCGATGCGGGCGCGCGCAACAGTGCCGGGCTGCAGGCCATCGAGCAGGCTGCCGCCGAGGCCGGCATACGCTGCGTGCTGGGTTTGATCTGCCATGACGAGGCGGCGCTCGCCGGTGCCGACCGCTTTCTGGCGCGCCGCGCAGCGCTGCTGCATCCGGCGCTGGCGGTGGCCATTCCCGAAGCGGTGGACGATGTGCTGCTGCACGCCACCTCGTGCCTGGCGGCCGAGGCCGGCGCGGTGTTCCAGGTGCATGTCAACGAGCACTTGGCGTCGGTGGAACGATCGCTGGTGGCGCGCGGGCAGCGCCCGCTGCAGCACCTGCACGCCGCCGGCGCGCTGGGCCCGCAGGCGCTGCTGGCGCACTGCACGATGCTCACGCCCGACGAGATGCTGCTGCTGCGCGACAGCGGCAGCGCGGTGGCCATCAACCCGGTGGCCAGCCCGTGGAAGGGCAATGCGGTGGCGGCCAGCGAACTGCTGGCGGCGCTGGGCGTGCGCCTGGGCCTGGGCACCGACGGCACGCGCAGCGATGGTTTCCGTTTGATGGACGCGGCCGAGAGCAACCAGCGCCTGGCCTTCGGCCTGGCCAGCGGCGATTCGGTCTGCGGCGGCGGCCGGCTGTGGCTGGACATGGCCACGCGCGGCGGCGCCGACGCGGCGGGCCTGGGCGCGATCACCGGCGCGGTGGCCGTGGGTCGCGCGGCGGACTTCCTGCTGGTCGACCTGGACGTGCCGGAGATGACGCCGTCCTGGGACCTGCGCTGGGAACTGGTGCGCCTGGCCTCGCGCGCGCAGATCGAGTCGGTGCACGTGCACGGCCGGCTGCGGCTGTGGCAGGGCTGGCCGGTGGACTGGGACGCGCGCGCGCTGCTGGCCGAGGTGCGCGAGGTCGCGCGCGAGCGCGTGGCACGGGCGCCGATCCACAAGGTACACAGCGATACCGGGGCCTGAAAGAACACCCACTGAGCCCGTCCGTCCGGCGCCGGGCAGTCGACAATCGCGGCGTCACCGTCCCGACGCCGACGCATGTTTGCCGCACTGCCGAATGCCGCCGCCCGCTGCCCACGGTTCAGCGCACATCGTCGCAGCGCTGACCGACACCGCCGCCGCGCGCCTGGACCGGGCGCTGGCGCCGCGCGTGCTGCGGGCCGGCGCGGCTGAACACCGAGATGGGGCTGGTGATCAACAACCCGGCCTTCGCCGCCGGCCGGACGCAGGCCTTCGATGAAGGCCTGCACAAGGGCTTCTACCAGGTGCGGCTCGCGTACAAGGAAGGCTGTTAGTGAATGTTTATCTAGTTTACAAGTAAACTCCGTATAAACAGCTAAGGTCTCTATATATGGACCCCCTGACCAACCCTTTCTCGCCCGGTGCCGGCAGCCCACCGCCAGAACTGGCGGGGCGCGATGAGCTGATCGAGCGCGCCCGGGTCATGCTGCACCGGGTGCGGGCCGGCCGCTACGAACAGAGCTTGATGTTGGTGGGCCTGCGCGGCGTGGGCAAGACCGTGCTGCTGAACAAGGTGCGGGCGATGGCCGAGGAACTCGACTACTCGATCGCCATGATCGAGGCGGCCGAGGGCCGGTCGCTGCCCGAAGTGCTCGTGCCGGTGTTGCGGCAGATCCTCTACCAGCTCGATGCCATGACCGGCATCAGCAACAAGGTCAAGCGCAGCCTGCGTGTGCTGCGCAGCTTCGTCGGTGCGGTCAAGGTCAAGGTGGCCGACCTGGAGATCGGCCTGGACATCGACCCCGAGAAGGGCGCCGCCGATTCAGGAGACCTCGAGGCCGATCTGGCCGAGATGTTTTTGGCGCTGGGTGAGGCCGCCCAAGACCGGGGCCGCGCCGTCGCGGTGATCGTCGACGAGCTCCAATACCTGAGCGAAGTCGAGATGAGCGCGCTCATCATGGCCATCCATCGCATCGCCCAGCGGCAGCTCCCGGTGGTGCTCGTAGGCGCTGGCCTGCCGCAGCTGGTCGGCCTTGCCGGCCGGTCCAAGTCCTACGCCGAACGGCTGTTCACCTATCCGGATGTCGGAGCGCTGGCCCCTGAGGATGCCAAGGAGGCGCTGCGCGGTCCGGTGCGCGTCCAAGGCGCCGACTTCACCGACGAGGCCCTGGACGAACTCGTCGCCGTGACGCACGGTTATCCCTACTTCCTGCAGGAATGGGGCTACCAGGCCTGGAACCTGGCGGCAGCCTCGCCGATCGATGCCGAAGTGGTCAGGCGCGCGACGACGGCGGCGATCCGCAAGCTGGACGGCAGCTTCTTCCGCGTGCGTTTCGATCGCCTGACGCCGCGCGAGAAGGAGTACCTGCGCGCACTGGCCGAACTCGGTCCGGGCGCCCACCGGTCCGGCGACATCGCGGACACGCTTGGGGTCAAGGTGCAATCCGTGGCACCGCTGCGCGGCGGCCTGATCCGCAAGGGCATGATCTACAGCCCCGCCCACGGCGACACGGCCTTCACCGTGCCCTTGTTCGACGAGTTCATGCGGCGCACGATGCCGCAATGGAAACCAGCGGTGCGGCTCGCGCACAGCGTGATGCCGCCGCTTCAGAACGGATAGTGCCGAGCCTGCGTCTGCATCGTGATCCAGCGCAGCTCGGTGAACTCGGCGATGCCGGCCTTGCCGCCGAAGCGGCCGATGCCGCTGCCCTTGACGCCGCCGAAGGGCATCTGCGCCTCGTCGTGCACGGTGGGGCCGTTGACGTGGCAGATGCCTGAGTCGATCTTGCGCGCCACCTGGAAGGCGCGCGCCAGGTCGCGGCCGAAGACCGCTGCGCTCAAGCCATATTCGTTGTCGTTGGCGCAGGCCACCGCCTCTTCCACGCCCTTGACGCGCACGATGCACTTCACCGGGCCGAAGGTCTCCTCGGCGTAGATGCGCATCGCCGGTGTCACGTGGTCCAGCAGCGTGGCCGGCATCAAGGTGCTGTCGGCCTTGCCGCCGCACAGCAGCTTCGCGCCCTTGGCGACGGCATCGTCGATCAGCGCGTTGCAGTGTTCGACCGTGCTCATGCCGATCACCGAGCCCAGCACCACCGGCTCGGGCTTGCGCGGGTCGCCCAGCGGCAGACTTTTTGCCTTGTCGGCGAACTTCCTGACGAAGTCGTCGGCGATTCTCTGGTCGACGATGATGCGTTCGGTGCTCATGCAGATCTGCCCGCTGTTGGCAAAACATCCGAAGGCCGCGGCGTTGACCGCGTCGTCGATGTCGGCATCGTCCAGGATCACCAGTGGCGCCTTGCCGCCGAGTTCCAGCACCACGGGTTTGAGGTACCTGGCGCAGGTCATCGCGATGATCCTGCCGACGCGCGTGCTGCCGGTGAAGTTGACCCTGCGCACCGCAGGGTGCGCGACCATCGCCTCCACCACCGCGCCGGCATCGGCCGGCGCATTGGTGATGTAGTTGACGACGCCCGGCGGGAAGCCGGCGTCGGCGAAGGCCTCGATGATCAGCGCATGGGTGCGCGGGCAGTTCTCGCTGCCCTTCAGGATGACGGTGTTGCCGCAGGCCAGCGGCGTGGCGATGGCGCGCACGCCCAGGATGACCGGCGCGTTCCACGGCGCGATGCCCAGCACCACGCCGGCCGGCACGCGCAGGCCCATCGCCAGGCTGCCCGGCACGTCGGAGGGGATCACCTCGCCGGCCACCTGCGTGGTCAGCGCCGCGGCCTCGCGGATCATGCCGGCGGCCAGCATGACGTTGAAACCCGCCCACATGCCGGTGGCGCCGGTCTCGGCCGGCACCGCTTCGATGAACGCCGGCGTCTTGGCTTCCAGCGCGTCGGCGGCCTTCAGCAGCAGCATGCGGCGTTCGGACGGGCCGGTTTCGCTCCAGCTGCGGAAGGCCTC
>Ga0307505_10001083_pt1 | contig 24069 bp, 21 predicted proteins | sample 23_S_MG_FD_202183 | JGI IMG/M metagenome (GOLD analysis project Ga0307505, IMG submission 202183) | Soil microbial communities from Populus trichocarpa stands in riparian zone in the Pacific Northwest, United States - 23_S | ecosystem: Environmental > Terrestrial > Soil > Riparian zone > Trees...
CGTCGAGGCTGGTCCATGCGGCGAGCTTCTTGGCCTTGTCGCGCGAGAGCTTGGTGGCGCCGAAGCCGTCTTCGAGGGCTTCGATGGCGACCGACACGAAGTCGCCGGGCTTCACCTCGATCTCGCCGCGGTCGTTCTTGAACTCTTCGGTGGCGATGGTGCTTTCGGACTTCAGGCCCGCGTTGACGATCACGACGTTGGGGTCGACCGAGACGACCTCGGCGGTGATCACTTCGCCGATGCGCATCTCCTGGCGGGAGAGGCTCTCCTCGAAGAGGGCGGCAAAGCTGTTTTCGGCGGCGGGGTTGGTGGTGGTGGAGGTTTGGGCCAGCATGGAGAAAACGTGACTTTCGGAAAAGACGGCGAGCGCGCCGTCGTTGATCGTCGCCAGGTGGCCAGCCTTACGCTAACCCCCTGACACCCTTGGGTTTTACGTCCTTTCGCGCCACCAACCGAGAATCTGCTGCACCGCCTCATCGGCGGAGACCCCGGTGGTATCGAGAAAAATCGCGTCGGGATAATGCTTTAGCGGTGCCACGGGCCTCGCGCTGTCGCGCTCGTCGCGGCGTCGCAGCTCCTCCACGACGTCCGGCAGTTTCGCATACATTCCCTTTTCCTTCAACTGCTTATAGCGCCGCTCGGCACGGGTCTCGATGGCCGCGGTGAGGAACACCTTGAGAAGGGCGTCCGGGAACACGATCGAGCCCATGTCGCGCCCGTCGGCAACCAGGCCCGGAGGGCGCCTGAGGGCCCTCTGGCGCTCCAGGAGCGCCGAGCGCACGGCTGGCAGCGCCGCGGCCCGCGAGGCGGCCACGCCGACCTCCTCGGAGCGGAGCCGCTCGGTCGCATCGCGGCCCGCGAGCCAGGTCGCGCCCGCGCGGAAGTCCACCGGCATCTCCCGGGCGGTGCGGGCGAGCCCTGCCTCGTCCCCGGGCGCCACCCCGGCCTCGCGCGCGGTGAGCGCCACCAGCCGGTAGAGCGCCCCGCTATCCAGATAGTGGAACCCCAGCGCCTCGGCCACGCCCGCGGCGACCGTGCCCTTGCCCGAGGCCGAGGGCCCGTCGATGGCGATCACGGGGGCGAGCCCCGGCTCTGCCGCGTGCGCCATGCCTACGACACCAGCCGCTCGAACTCGGCGAAATAGCCCGGGAACGTCTTTGCGACGCAGCCGGGATCGTTGATCTTCACCGGGCGCGGGCCGAAAGCGGCGAGCGAGAAGCACATCGCCATGCGGTGGTCCTCGTAGGTGTCGATCGGAACCGGCGCCACGGTCGAGGTGCGGCGCGTGAACATGTCGAGCGGCGGGAAGATGCGCAGGAAATCGGCGCCCTCCTGCACGCGCGTGCCGAACTTCTTCAGCTCCGTCGCCATGGCCGAGATGCGGTCGGTCTCCTTCACGCGCCAGCTCGCGATGCGCCGCAGCGTGCACGGCCCGCCCTCCGTGAAGAGCGCGAGGACCGCCGCGGTCATCGCAGCATCGGGGATCGCGCTCATGTCGAGATCGAACGCGGCGAGCGGCGGCCGGCCGGAGCACTCGATCCAGTCCTCGCCCATCTCCACCTTCGCACCCAACTGCTCGAGCACCTCGGCGAAACGCACGTCGCCCTGAACGCTCGCACGCCCAACGCCCTGGACCCGCACGGGGCCCCCGCCGAGCGCGCCCGCCGCGAGGAAGTACGAGGCCGACGAGGCATCGCCCTCGACGTGGTAGGTGCCCGGCGAGACGTAGCCCTCGCCCGGCGCGATCGCGAACGCATTGTCCTCGCGCGCGACCTTCGCGCCGAAGCGCTCCATGAGGCTCACGGTGAGGTCGACGTAGGGCGGCGAGGTGAGCTCGCCCTCGATCTCGACACGCCCGCCCTCGCCCGACCACGCGAGCGCCATCAGCACCGCGGAAACGAACTGGCTCGACACCTCGCCGCGCACGCGCACCACGCGCTCCGCCCCGCGCGCCCACGGCGCGATCGCGAGCGGCGGGAAGCCGGCGTTCTCGAGATAGTCGATCTGCGCGCCCGCGCCCTTCAACGCCTCGACCAGGTCGCCGATCGGGCGCTCGTGCATGCGCGGCACGCCTTTCACCACGTAGGTGCCGTCGGCGAGCGCGAGCGCCGCCGTAAGCGAGCGCGCAGCCGTGCCCGAGTTGCCCATGAAGAGCTCGGCCGCCTTCACCGGAAAGCCGCCGCCGCGGCCGATGCCTGTCACGCGCACGCGCCCGGACGAATCGAGCGGCTCGACCCCCACGCCGAGGGCGGTCAGCGCGTCGCGCATCACCGCGGTGTCGTCGGACTCGAGCACGCCGGTGAGGATCGTGGTGCCCTCGGCGAGCGCGGCGAGCAGCAGCGCGCGGTTGGAGACGCTCTTCGAGCCCGGCAGGCGCACCCGCCCCAACGCCCGGGTCACCTGGTGCAGGTAGAGGGAGTCCATGGTCATTCGCTGTTGGAGCCGCGCCGTGGTCCGGGCCCGAGGGCCTGGCGGCTCGCGCGCGCCTCGGCCATGAGGCGATGCAGGCCGGGGCCGTCGCCCTTGTCGACCAGCTCGCGAAAGACCGCGAGGCGCGCGCCGTAGCGGTCGAGCTCCTCGAGGAGCGCGGCGCGGTTGGCGAGCGCGATGTCGCGCCACATCTCGGGCGAGCTCGCCGCGATGCGCGTGAAGTCGCGAAAGCCCCCGGCGGCGAAGCCGAAGAGCTCGGCGGCATCGGGACGCGAGGCGATCTCGGAGACGAGCGCGAACGACAGCAGGTGCGGCAGGTGGCTCACCGACGCGAAGATGCGGTCGTGGGCTCGCGCGTCGAGCAGCGCCACGCGGCCGCCGGCCGCTTCCCAGCAGGAGCGCACCAGCTCGATCGCATCGGCCGCGGTCTCCTCGACCGGCGCCAGCACGACGCGGGCGCCCTTGAAGAGCTCGGGCGTTGCGGCCTCGACGCCCGAGGCCTCGCGCCCCGCGATCGGATGGCCCGGCACGAAGCGCGGGAAGAGGCCCCTCAGCTCGGCGCGCGCGGTGCGCGTGACGTCCTCCTTGGTGCTCCCGACGTCCGTCACGACGGCTGCGGGATCGAGCGCGAGCGCCACGTCGTGCAGCACCGGGGCCATCGCGCGCACCGGCACGCAGACCACGACGAGGTCCGCGCCCGCGGTGGCATCGGAGACCGACTCGGCGGCCGTGTCGATCACGCCGAGCGCCGCGGCACGCTCCAGCGCCTGCGCATCGCGGTCGACGCCGACCAGCGTCCCGACCACGCCCGCGCGCCGAAGCGCGGCGGCGAACGAGCCCCCGATGAGGCCCACGCCCACGATCGCCACACGCTTCAGGCGGCGCATGTCCCGGCCCTCAGCGCACGCCGAGCGCGCGCGCCAGCGCGTCGAGGAAGCGCTCGTTGTGCTCGGGCAGCCCCACCGTCACGCGCAGGTGCTCGGGCATGCCGTAGCCGGCGATCGGGCGCACGATCACCCCCTCGGCGAGGAGCGCGCGGTAGATGCGCTCGGCCGGCCCCACGCGCACGGTGATGAAATTGGCGCGCGAGGCGATGTAGGCGAGGCCCAGGCGCTCGAAGCCGCGCGCGAGCTGCGCGAGGCCCGCCGCGTTCACGTCGCGCGCCCGCGCGATGAAGCCGGTGTCCTCGAGGGCCGCGCACGCCGCCACCATCGCCAGGTGGTTCACGTTGAACGGCTGGCGCACGCGGTTCATGAGCTCGGCGACCTCGGGGTGCGCGAGGGCGTAGCCGACGCGCAGGCCGGCGAGCCCGTAGGCCTTCGAGAGCGTGCGCGTCACCACGAGGTTGGGAAAGCGCGCGAGCCAGCCGGGCGTGGGGCTCGCGAGCTCGTCCGGGAGGTATTCGCCGTAGGCCTCGTCGAGCACGACGAGGACTTGCCGCGGCACCCTCTCGACCAGCGCCGCGATGTCTTCCCACGCGCTGAACGTGCCGGTCGGATTGTTGGGGTTGGCGAGGAAGACGATGCGCGTGTCGGCGCGCACGGCGAGCGCGAGCGCCTCGAGGTCGTTGCCGAAGTCGCGCGCCGGCACCTCGATGCCCTGCGCGCCGATCGCCTGGACGACCAGGGGATAGACCATGAAGGCGTGCCGCGAGTAGATCGCCGACTCGCCCGCGCGCAGGAACGCCCGCGCCACCAGCTCGAGCACGTCGTTCGAGCCGTTGCCGAGCACGATCTTCTCGGGCGTCACGCCCAAGCGGCGCGAGATCGCGCCTTTCAGCTCGTAGCCGCTGCCGTCCGGGTAGTAGTTGAGCCCGTCGAGCGCGCCGCGGATCGCGGCGAGCGCCGCAGGCGAGGGCCCGAGCGGGCTCTCGTTCGAGGCCATCTTGAGGATGCGGGCCGCGTCGATGCCGAGCTCCCGCGCCGTCTCCGCGATGGGCTTGCCGGGGACGTACGGCGCGATCGCGCGCACGTTCGCCGGCGCGAGGTCCCTCATGGAGAATTCGTCCGGCGCGTTCAAAGCACCGCCGCCGGATAGGAGCCGAGCACCTTGATGTAGCCGGCGATGCGGCCGACGTCGGCGAGCGCCGCGGCGACCTGCGGGTCGTCGCGATGGCCCTCGATGTCGACGAAGAAGAGGTACTCCCACAGCGCCACGCGCGAGGGGCGCGACTCGAACTTGGTCATCGAGACGCCGCGCGTGGCGAAGGGCGTGAGCATCTCGTAGACCGCGCCCGCGCGGTTGCGTGCCGACAGCACCATCGAGGTCTTGTCGCGCCCCGACGGGCCGGGCTGGTAGTCGCCCAGGACCAGGAAGCGCGTCGTGTTGTTGGGCTCGTCCTCGATGTTGCGCTCGAGGATCGCGAGGCCGTAGTGCCCGGCCGCGGCTTCGCCCGCGACGGCCGCGGAGCCCGCCTCCTCGGCCGCCCGGCGAGCCGCCTCCGCGTTGCTCGCGACCGCGACGCGCTCGGCGTGCGGCAGGTTGGCGTTCAGCCACTCGTGGCACTGGCCGAGCGACTGCCCGTGCGAGAACACGCGCTTCACTTCGGCGAGGCTCGCCGGCGCCGCAGTTTTCGCCATCAAGAAATGGTGGATGCGCACGATCACCTCGCCGCACACGCGCATGGGCGTGTTGGGCATCAGGTCGAGCGAGCGGCCCACGGCGCCCTCGGTCGAGTTCTCCACCGGCACCACGCCGAAATCCGCGGCGCCGGACTCGACCGAGCGGAACACCTCGTCGATCGAGGCCGCCGGCATGCCCGCCGCGCCGTGCCCGAAGTGCTTCACCGCCGCGCTCTCGCTGAAAGTGCCGCGCGGGCCGAGGTAGGCGACGGTGATCGGGCGCTCGAGCGCGAGGCAGGCCGACATGATCTCGCGGAAGAGCACCGCCACGCTCTCGCCCGAGAGCGGCCCGCGGTTGGCCTCCTTGATGCGGCGCAGGACCTGCGCCTCGCGCTCGGGCCGGTACGCCTGCCCGACCTTGAGCGTGCCGATCTCGCGCGCGAGGCGAGCGCGCTCGTTCAGCGCCTCGAGGATGCGTTCGTTGACTTCGTCGATGCGGCCGCGCAGGCGCTCGAGCTCGGCGTCGCTCAACCCGGGTCCTCCGCGGCGCGCGGCACGGAGCGCACCGCCAGCACGCCGGGAATGCGGCCGATGCGCTCGACCACCTCGGGAGCGGCGGCGCTGTCGAGGTCGACCAGCGTGTACGCCATGTCCCCGAGCGACTTGTTGACCATGTTGTGGATGTTGAGGCCGGCTTGCGCCATCGTAGTCGAAATCTGCCCCACCATGTTCGGCACGTTGGCGTTCGCGATCGCGATACGGTGGTCGGACTCGCGCTCCATCTCCACCGAGGGGAAGTTGACCGCGTTCCTGATCGTGCCGTGCTCGAGGAATGCGCGCAGCTGGTCCACGACCATCACCGCGCAGTTCTCCTCGGCCTCCTCGGTCGAGGCGCCGAGGTGCGGCAGCGCGAGCACGCCGGCGTTGCCCTGCAGGCCCGGGCTGGGAAAGTCGGTGACGTACCACGACAGGCGCTTTTCGGCGAGCGCGGCGACCACCGCGCGGTCGTCCACCACGCCATCGCGCGCGAAGTTGAGCAGCACCAGGCCGCGGCGCGCTGCGGCGAGCCGGCGCGCGTCGATCAAGTTGCGCGTGCGCTCGACCAGCGGGACGTGCAGCGTCACGAAGTCGGAGCCCTTCAACACCTCCTCGATGCTGTGCGCCTTCCTGACCGAGGCCGGCAGGCGCCACGCCGCCTCGACCGTGATCTCGGGGTCGTACCCGAGCACCTTCATGCCCATGCGGATCGCGGTGTCGGCGACCAGCCCGCCGATCGCGCCAAGGCCGACCACGCCGAGCGTGCGGCCGGGCAGCTCGAAACCCGCGAACTGCTTCTTGCCCTCCTCGACCCGGCGCTCGAAATCGGCGGCGGCGGGCAGCGCGGCCACGTACGCCGAGGCCGGCACGATGTTGCGGGCGGTGGCGAGCATCGCCGCGAGCACCAGCTCCTTCACCGCGTTCGCGTTCGCGCCCGGGGCGTTGAACACCGGGATGCCGCGCCGGCTCGCCTCGTCCACCGGGATGTTGTTCACGCCGACCCCCGCCCGGCCGATCGCCTTGACGCTCGCCGCGATCTCGGAGACGCCGAGCGAATGCGAGCGCAGCAGCAGCGCGTCGGGCTTGGCTTCGCCCTTGGACACCGCGTAGAGCGGCGCGGGAAAGCGCTCGAGCCCCCGGGGAGAGATCGCGTTGTAGACCGCGATGCGGAAGGCCACGGCCTAGGCGCGCCTGCGGCGGAACTCTTCCATGTACGCCACCAGCGCCTCGACGCCCTCGCGCGGCATCGCGTTGTAGATCGACGCACGCATGCCGCCCACGGAGCGATGGCCCTTCAGCTGCGAGAGCCCCCGCCCCTCGGCGCCCGCGAGGAACTCGGCGTCGAGCGAGGCGTCGCGCAGCGTGAACGGCACGTTCATGCGCGAGCGGTCCGCGGGCGCCACCGGGTTGGCGTAGAAGTCCTGCGAGTCGATGTAGTCGTACAAGAGCTTCGCCTTGGCGATGTTGGCCTTCTGCACCGCGGCGAGCCCGCCACGCTCCAGCAGCCACTTGAAGGTAAGGCCCGCCAGGTACACCGAGAAGGTCGGCGGCGTGTTCACCATGGAGTCGGCATCGGCCATCTTGCGGTAGTCGAGCACCGTCGGGGTCTGCGGGATCGCATGCCCCAGCAGGTCCTCGCGCACGATCACCAGCACCAGGCCCGCGGGGCCGATGTTCTTCTGCGCGCCGGCGTAGATCAGGCCGTACTTCGCGACCTCGAGCGGGCGCGACAGGATGTGCGACGACATGTCGGCCACGAGCGGGGTCGCGCCGGTGTCGGGCGTCCAGTGGAACTCCACCCCGCCGATGGTCTCGTTGGTGCAGACGTGCAGGTAGGCGGCGTCGGCCGAGCGCTTCCACGTCGCTTGCTTCGGCACGTAGGTGAAGTTGCGGTCCTCGCTCGATGCCACGACGTTGGCGGCGGCGAACTTGCGCGCCTCGGCGATGGCCTTCTTGGACCATTCGCCCGTGTTCACGAAGTCGATCACCTTGCCGCCGCGCAGCAGGTTCATCGGCACGGCCGAGAAATGCATCGTCGCGCCGCCCTGCAGGAAGAGCACCCGGTAGTTGGCGGGGATGCCGGCGAGCCGGCGCAGGTCGGCCTCGGCCTGCGAGGCGATGCCGACGAACTCGCGGCCGCGATGGCTCATCTCCATCACCGACATGCCGGCCTCGTGCCAGTTGACCAGCTCCCACTTGGCCTTCTCCAGCACCTCGACCGGCATGGTCGCCGGCCCCGCGCCGAAGTTGAAGATGCGAGCGGCCGGCTTGACGCTACCGCGTGCCGCCGGGGCCTTCCTCGCCGTCACCCTGCCCGGGACCGCCGCCTTCTTCGCCTTGCGCTTCGCCTTCGCCCGTGTGGTTGCCGTTGCCGTTGCCGTTTTCGCCATTTTCGTCATCGCGGTCGAGGATGCACTGCAGTCCGGAGAGCTTCTCGCCCTCGCCCAGGTTGATCAGCGTCACGCCCTGCGTCGAGCGGCTCATCTCGCGGATCTCGTTCACCCGCGTGCGGATGAGCACGCCGCCCGACGTGATGAGCATGATCTCATCCTCGGGCGAGACCAGCGTCGCGGCCACGACCTTGCCGTTCCTCTCCGAGGTCTGGATCGCGATCATGCCCTGCGTGCCGCGTCCGTGGCGCGTGTACTCGGCGATCGGAGTGCGCTTGCCGTAGCCGTTCTCGGTCGCGGTGAGCACGCCCTGCGACTCGTTTTCCGCCACCAGCAGCGCGATCACGCTGCCGCCCTTGGCGAGGTTCATCCCGCGCACGCCGCGCGCCCCGCGACCCATGGGCCGGACGTCGTTCTCGTCGAACCTCACCGCCTTGCCTTCGTCGGAGAAGAGCATGACGTCGTGCTTGCCGTCGGTGAGCGCCACGCCGACCAGGCAGTCGCCCTCGTCGAGGTCCACCGCGATGATCCCCGAGGGGCGCGGGCGCGAGTAGTCGGCGAGAGAGGTCTTCTTCACCACGCCTTCCTGGGTGGCGAAGAACACGTACCGGTCCTCGTGGAACTCGCGCACCGGCAGGATCGCGTTGATGCGCTCGTCCTCGTCCATCTTGAGCAGGTTCACGATCGGCTTGCCGCGGCTGGTACGGCTGCCCTGGGGCACCTCGTAGACCTTGATCCAGTAGACCTTGCCCTTGTTCGAGAAGCACAGCACGTAATCGTGCGTGTTGGCGATGAAGAGCTTCTCGATGAAGTCGTCCTCGCGCGTGGCCGCGGCCTGCTTGCCGCGCCCGCCGCGCTTCTGCGAGCGGTATTCCGCCAGCGGCTGCGACTTGATGTAGCCCGCGTGCGACAGCGTCACCACCACGTCCTCGGGCGCGATCAGGTCCTCGATCTGCAGGTCGGCGCCGTTCACCACGATCTCGCTCCTGCGATCGTCGCCGAACTCGCGCCTGATCTCGGCGAGCTCCCCGCCGATGATCCCCGAGACGCGGTCGGGGCGCGAGAGGATGTCGAGCAGGTCCTCGATCGCGGCGATCACCTCGCGGTACTCCGACAGGATCTTGTCCTGCTCGAGGCCGGTGAGCCGCTGCAGCTGCATCTCGAGGATCTTCTGCGCCTGCGCCTCGGAAAGGCGGTAGCCGGTCGAGCCGTCGACCCCCGAGACGGCCAACCCGAAGTCCTTGGGCAGGCTCTCGGGGCGATAGAGGTCCGCGGCCGCGCGGGAGAGCATCTCCTCCACCAGCTGCGAGCGCCATGCGCGCCCCATCAGACCTTCCTTCGCGGCGGCCGGCGTCGCGGCTGCCTTGATGAGCGCGATCACCTCGTCCACGTTGGAGAGCGCGACCGCGAGGCCTTCCAGGACGTGCGCGCGGTCGCGCGCCTTGCGCAGGCTGAACACCGTGCGGCGCGTCACCACCTCCCGCCGGTGGCGCAGGAACGCCTCGAGCAGCTGCTTCAGGTTCAGCACGCGCGGCTGGCCGTCGACAAGCGCCACCATGTTCATGCCGAACGTCTCCTGCATCTGCGTGAGCTTGTACAGGTTGTTCAGCACGATCTCGGGCACTTCGCCGCGCTTCAACTCGATCACGATGCGCATGCCGCCCTTGTCGGACTCGTTGCGCAGGTCCGAGATGCCCTCGATGCGCTTCTCGCGCACCAGGTCGGCGATCTTGATGAGGAGCGCGTCGCCGCCGACCTGGTAGGGCAGCTCGTCGACGATGACCGCCTGCTTGCCCGCCTTGTCGGAATCCTCGACGTGGGTGCGTGCGCGCATGATCACGCGGCCGCGGCCCGTGCGGTAACCCTCCTTCACGCCGGCGGTGCCGTAGATGATCCCCGCGGTGGGGAAGTCGGGAGCCGGGACCAGGCGGATCAGCTCCTCGATGTCGGTCGACGGGTCCTTCAGCAACGCAGCCGCCGCATCGATCACCTCGCGCAGGTTGTGCGGCGGGATGTTGGTGGCCATGCCGACCGCGATGCCGGACGAGCCGTTGACGAGCAGGTTCGGGAACTTGGCCGGCAGGACGGCGGGCTCGGTCTCCTTGCCGTCGTAGTTGGGCACGAAGTCGACCGTGTCCATGTCGATGTCGGCCAGCAGCTCGCCCGCGATCTTCTGCAGGCGCGACTCCGTATAACGGTATGCGGCCGGCGAATCGCCGTCGACCGAGCCGAAATTGCCCTGCCCGTCGATCAGCACGTAGCGCATGGAGAAGTCCTGCGCCATGCGCACCAGCGATTCATAGGTCGCGGTGTCTCCGTGCGGGTGGTACTTGCCGAGCACGTCGCCCACTACCCGGGCGCACTTGACGTAGGGGCGGTTCCACACGTTGTTGGCTTCCTGCATCGCGAAGAGGATGCGGCGATGCACGGGTTTCAGGCCGTCGCGCACGTCCGGAAGCGCGCGTCCCACGATCACGCTCATCGCGTAGTCGAGGTAGGAGCGGCGCATCTCCTGCTCGAGACTGATCGGGTGGGTTTCCTTGGCGAACTGTTCCATGTAAATGCTTGTTTTAGCTCAGGAAATTCGAGGCGGGCAAACCGAAATTCTAGCACACTCGCCGGGCACTTTCCATCCGTCGGGGGCGTCAAAGACCTGTGGCGAAAACGCAACTGAAAAGGGTCCGACTGTTGCGAAAAGCACCACTTTTGGTTGTGGAAACAAAGGCCCTTTGTGTATGATGCTGCGAGCAGTTTCGGCGTGAGCCTAGACAAAAACGTCCCCCAGCAAACAATCATCCAAATCCTCTTGGGAGTTCCGCATATGAAGATTTCCTCTCTTGGGCTGACGCTCGGTTGCGCGATGGCGCTCGCCGCGGGTTCGGCGCTCGCCAACGTCACCCCGAACCTGCAGGACGGGCAAGGCGCCGCCGTCAAGGACGGCTCGGGCGCGTGCGTGGTGACCTCGGGTCGCGTGCTCCCTGAGTGCGCGGGCGTCCCGGCCGCAACCCCCGCGCGGCCTTCCGCGCCGGCCGCCCCCGCGGCTCCGGCCGCGCCCGCCGCGCCCGCCGCGCCGGCTCCGGCCGCGCGTCCGGCTCCGGCGTCCGTGCGCCAGGCCGTCGTCATCCAGGCCGATGCGCTGTTCGACTTCGACAAGTCGGTCCTGCGCCCCGACGGACGCCAGAGCATCGACGACGCCCTCGCGAAGCTGCGCGGCGTGGACCTCGAGCTCGTGATCGCGACCGGCCACACCGACTCGCGCGGCAGCGATGCCTACAACCAGGCGCTTTCCGAGCGTCGCGCCGCGACCGTGAAGGAGTACCTCGTGAGCAAGGGCATCCCGGCCTCGAAGATCACCACGATCGGCAAGGGCGAGTCGCAACCCGTCGCGACCAACAGGACCGACGAGGGCCGCCAGAAGAACCGCCGCGTGGACATCGAGTTCAAGGGCGTGCGCCAGTAACGCTTCAAGCCAGCCAGGCAGAAAACCCCGCTCCGGCGGGGTTTTTTGTTAGGCGAGCCATGCAGACCGTCGACACCCTCGTCCTCGCGGCCCACGTGATCCCGGTGGTGCCGCGCGGGACGCTTGCCGACCATGCCGTGGCGATCGATGCCGGGCGCATCGTCGCGGTGCTCCCCGCGCGCGACGCCGAGGCGCGGTACACCGCCCGGCGCACGGTGCGCCTGCCGCGCCACGCGCTCATCCCGGGGCTGGTGAACCTGCATTGCCACTGCGCGATGTCGCTCATGCGGGGGCTGGCCGACGACCTGCCGCTCGCGCAATGGCTCGGAGAGCACATCTGGCCGGCCGAAGCGCGCCACGTGAACGACGAGTTCGTGCACGACGGGAGCCTGCTCGCCATGGCCGAGATGCTGCGCGGCGGCGTGACCTGCGTGAGCGACATGTACTTCTTCCCCGAGGCGACCGCCCGCGCGGCCCTGCGCGCCGGCATGCGCGCGATGCTGGGCGTGATCGCGATCGAGTTTCCAAGCGCCTACGCGCCCGATGCCCCCGGCTACCTCGCCAGGGGCCTCGCGACGCGCGACGCGTATCTGGGCGAGCCGCTGCTCACGTTCTGCTTCGCCCCGCACGCGCCCTATACCGTCGGCGACGAGACGTTGAGGCGCATCGCGGTGCTCGCCGAAGAGCTCGACGTGCCGATCCACACGCACGTGCACGAGACCCGCGGCGAGATCGACGAGGGCATCGCGCGCCACGGAGTGCGCCCGATCGAACGCCTGCGCCGGCTGGGGATCGTCGGGCCGCGCCTGATCGCCGCTCACGCGGTCCACCTCGACGGCGCCGAGCTCGACCTGCTCGCGCGCGAGGGCGTGCACGTGGCGCACTGCCCGTCGTCCAACCTCAAGCTCGCGAGCGGCATCGCGCCCGTGGCGGCCATGCGCGCGCGCGGCATCGGCGTGGGCCTCGGCACCGACGGGGCGGCGAGCAACAACCGCCTGGACGTGATGACCGAAATGCGCACCGCCGCCCTGCTCGCCAAGGGCGCAAGCGGCGACCCGGCCGTCGTGGACGCGCACGCCGCGCTCGAGATGGCGACGCTTGCCGGCGCGCGTGCCCTGGGGCTCGGCGCCGAGATCGGCTCGATCGAGCCGGGGAAGTCGGCCGACCTCGCCGCGATCGACCTCGCTTCGACCGAAACGCTGCCCTGCTTCGACCCGGTCTCGCACCTGGTCTACGCCGCCGGGCGCGAGCACGTGAGCCACGCCTGGGTAGCCGGGGAGCTGCGCCTCGAGGAGCGGCGCCTCGCGTCGCTCGACGAGCGCGACCTGCACGAGAAGGCCGTCTGGTGGCAAAGTCGGATCTCATGAACGCCAACGACCCTCTCCCCCACCCTCCGATGTCCGATCCCGGCCCCAAAGGGGACCGCGGGGGGAGGGGGCAAACGCTGGACGAGGTTTCGCGAGAGTCGAACGTCGATGAACGGGAGCTCGCGAAGTTCAGCGCCCTCGCCCATCGCTGGTGGGACCCCACGAGCGAGTTCCGGCCGCTGCACGAGATGAATCCGGTGCGGCTCGCGCACATCGAGCGCGTCGCCGGCGGGCTGCAGGGCAAGCGCGTCGTCGACGTAGGGTGCGGCGGCGGCATCCTCGCCGAAGCGATGGCGGCGAGAGGCGCGCGGGTGACGGGCATCGACCTCGCCGCGAAGCCGCTCAAGGTGGCGATGCTGCATGCGCTCGAGTCGGGCGCCGCGATCGACTACCGGCTGATGCCCGCCGAGGAGCTCGCCGCGAAGGAACCGGGCGCCTTCGACGTGGTCACCTGCATGGAGCTGCTCGAGCACGTGCCCGACCCGGCGAGGACGGTCGCCGCGTGCGCCCGCCTCGTTCGCCCGGAAGGCCACGTGTTCTTCGCCACCATCAACCGCAATCCCCGCTCGTTCCTCTTCGCCATCCTCGGCGCCGAGTACGTGCTGCGCCTGCTGCCCCGCGGCACGCACGAGTACGCGCGCTTCATCCGCCCCTCCGAGCTCGCCGCCTTCGCGCGCTCCGCCGGCCTCGCGCTCGAGGACCTCACCGGGATGAGCTACAACCCGCTCACCCGCGCCTTCGCGCTCGCCGCCGACGTGGGCGTGAACTACATCGCCGCGTGCCGCAAGTGATCCGCGCGGTGCTCTTCGACCTGGACGGCACGCTCGCCGACACCGCGCCGGACATGGCGCGCACCGTGAACCTGCTGCGCGGCCGCCGCGGGCTCGCGCCGGTGCCGCTCGCGCAGGTCCGGCCGCACGTCTCGAAGGGCGCGCGCGGCATGATCTGCTCGGCCTTCGGGATGACGCCCGAGCATCCCGACTTCATGGGCCTGCGCGAGGAGTTCCTCGAGGCCTATGTCGACAACCTCTGCGTCGACACGCGCCTCTTCCCGGGAATGGAGGAGCTCCTGGGCACGCTCGAGGCGCGCGGCATCGCGTGGGGCGTGGTGACCAACAAGTTCGAGCGCTTCGCGCGCCCCCTCATGGAAGGCCTCGGGCTCGGCGAGCGCGCGGGAGTCGTGGTCGGGGGCGACACCTGCGCGCGCGCCAAACCCTATCCCGACCCGCTGCTCTTCGCCGCGATGAGCCTCGAGGTCCCGCCGGCCGAAGCGCTCTACGTGGGCGACGACGAGCGCGACGTGCAGGCTGCGCGCGCGGCGGGCATGCCGGTGCTGGCGGCGGGCTACGGCTACCTGGGAGACGGGCCACCCCCCGAGGCGTGGGGCGCCGACGCGGTCGTGGCCACGGCCGGGGGCATCGGCGAATGGCTGGCGCAATGAAGGTCGTCCCGAGGCGCCGTCGGCTGCTGCAGGCGCTCGCCGCCGCGCCGCTCGCGGCGATGCTGCCCGCCGGCGCGCAGGCGCTCCCCGCGCGGCGCCTGCTCGTGCTGGTGTTCCTCTACGGCGGCAACGACGCCTTCAACACCTGGGTGCCATACACCGATTCCAGCTACTACGCCTTCCGGCCGACCATCGCGGTGCCGCGCGACGCCGTGCTCAAGGTCACCGACCGCCATGGCTTCCATCCGGCGCTGGCACCCCTGCTGCCGGCATGGGAGGCGCGCGAGCTGGCGCTGGTGCAGGGCATCGGCTATCCCGAGATCACCCAGCAGCACTACCGCGACATCGAGATCGCATTCACCGCCGAGGACCAGGAGCTCCTCGCCGAGGGCTGGGCAAGCCGCGCGCTGGCGCGTCGCGCGCGGCCCGGCGCGCTCGCCGACGCGCTCGCGCTCGACCTGCTCGACATCCGCGAGGCCGATCCCATGGGCCCCTTCCGCGGCGATCGCGTGGGCGCGATCCAGGTCCATCACGTGGCCGAGCTGCTCGAAAAGCGCCGCATCGCCGATTGCGTGGTCGACACCAACACCCGCGGCCGCGCGGCTGCGGCACGCGCCACGGGAACGATCGCGGCGGCCGCGGTGCGCACGCGCTTTCCCGACGACCCGCTCGGCCAGGCGATGCGCGCGGTGGTCGACCTCGCGGCCGCCGACCCCACGCTACCGGTCGTGCACGTCACGCTGAACGGGCTGGACGGCGACAAGCACCACTCGGTCGACACGCACTGGAACCAGCTCCAGCACCACGGCGGCGCGCTGGGACGCCTGGCCGCGGCGCTGGCGGCATTGCGGCTGGCGATGGTCGAGCTCGGCCGCTGGGACGACACGCTCGTCGCGACCTACGACGAATTCGCGCGCTCGCCGATGGAGAACGAGGACCGCGGCACCCACCACGGCGCCGCCAGCACGCACTTCGTCATGGGCGGGCGCGTGAAAGGCGGCCTCATAGGCGCCGCGCCCCCGGTCGTGCGCGTGCATGCCGTCGGCGGCCCGGAGCCCGTCATCGACACGCGCCGTCTCTGGACCACCGTGGTGGAACGCTGGTGGGAGACCGACGCCGCGGGCCTTTTCGCCCGCCGCCACGCGCCGCTCGACCTGCTGCGCGGCTAGTTACTTCCGCCCGCCGACCACCAGCAGGACCACGCCGGCGACGATCGCGCCGATGCCCGCCCACTGCGGCACGTTGACCCGCTCCTTCTCCGCCACCGAGAACTTGAGCGGGCCGACCTCGGCCTTGTGTGTCTCCTTGGTGTAGCTGAAGCCCCCGTAGGCGAGCGCCCCGATTCCGGCGACGATGAGGACGATGGCGACGATCTTGAGAGGTGTCATGGGAGGCCTTGATTCTGTGCGGGAACGATCCCATTTATACAGTGCCGTATACTTTGCAATGCAACAACCCCGATTTCAGGGGGCGACCCGGTTTCGACGCGGGCACGGAAGCAGCTTCAGGGCATGCCGAGGGGCGGAGCACCTCGTAAATACAACCGCTAACGACAAATAGTCGCCAACGATAGCAACTACGCTCTGGCCGCCTAATACCGGCCGGACTCTGCCCCGGGTGTGCTCATGCGCCCGGCCGGATTGCAGTACCGGATGCAGAGTCATATTCATGGGATCGCGGTAGTCGGGGCCACTTCGACCGCCGCTAAAACCAAGGTGGCTCAGCGTTGTCCAGCTCGCCGGTCTGCGGGACAGCGGTTAAACCAAATGGCCTGGCTACGCATGTAGAACTGACTGTGGATGGCTTGCGGACGGGGGTTCGATTCCCCCCGCCTCCACCAACCCGAAATGCCGCCCCTCGTGGGCGGCTTTTTTTCGGCTCCCGCGGGCGAGATTCCCCCCGCCAGTGCCTTCCCGGTATCATTCCGACGCCTTCACGACAATCAAAAGCCCGTGAAACTCAGCGCGCGCTGGAAGCTGGACCTCAGCATCAACACCCTGATTCGCATCGCCGCCGGCGTGGCGATCGTGGGGGCATTCCTGGTGCACGAGGCCGAGTGGTTCCAGTACCGCTTCGTGCAGCAGATGGAGCTCTTCGCGTACGACGCGCGCCTGCGGCTCTTCATGCCGCGCACGCTCGACCCGCGGGTGATCATCCTCGACATCGACGAGAAGAGCCTGAACGCCGAGGGGCGCTGGCCGTGGGGCCGCAACAAGCTCGCGGTCATGGTGCGGCAGCTCTTCGAGCACTACAAGATCAGGACCGTCGGCTTCGACGTGGCGTTCGCCGAGCCCGATACGAGCTCCGGCCTGGCGAGCCTCGACGAGCTGGCGCGCACGGAGCGCAAGGACGATCCCGCCTTCCTCGCGTGGCTGGAGACGGCGCGCCTGAACCTCGACTACGACCGGCTCTTCGCCGAGGAGATCGCCAAGCAACCGGTGGTGCTCGGCTTCTTCCTCGGCGGCAAGACCGACAAGGCGGGCGTGCTGCCGCCGCCGACCTTCCTCGAGAAGTCGCTGGGCGATCCGAGCTGGGTGTTCATGCACAACCTCGCCACCGGATACAGCGGCAACATCGATCAGCTGCAGAAGCACGCGACCGCCGCGGGTCACCTCTACCCCGCCCTCGACATCGACGGCGTGACGCGCCGCGTGCCGATGTTCATGAAATACGGCGACGGCTACTACGAGGCGCTGTCCTTCGCGATGACGCGCACCTACCTCGGCAACGCCGCGGCGAAGATCCAGGTGCGCCCGCCGTCGGTGGGCAGCCTCGCCACCATCCCGTGGGTCGAGATCGGCAACGTCCGCATCCCGCTCGACGAGCGCATGAGCGCGCTGGTGCCCTACCGCGGCGCGAGCGGCGTCTACCGCTACGTCTCGGCCACCGACGTGATCCGCGGCACGCTCCCGGTCGACGAGCTGCGCGACAAGATCGTGATCGTCGGCACCTCGGCCCAGGGCCTGCTCGACCTGCGCGCCACACCCGTGCGCGAGGACTTCCCCGGCGTTGAGGTGCACGCGAACCTCATCAGCGGCTTCCTCGACCAGAGCATCATGCACAAGCCGGGCGAGATCCTCGCCATCTCGGTGCTCACCGTCCTGCTCCTCGGACTGCCGCTCGCGATCCTGCTTCCACGGCTCTCGCCCATCATGTCGACCGCGGCGATCGCGGCGATCCTGCTGGTGCTGTTCGCCGTGAACCTCTACGTCTGGAAGTCACACACGCTGGTGCTCAACATCGCCGCGCCGGTCACGATGATCGCGGTGCTCTACCTGCTCAACATGGCCTGGGGCTTCTTCATGGAGACCCGCTCGCGCCGCCTCATGAGCGGGCTCTTCGGCACCTACGTGCCCAAGGAACTGGTAGCCGAGATGTCGAAGAACCCGGAGGAGTACTCGATGCGCGGCGAGAGCCGCGAGATGACGGTGCTCTTCTCCGACGTGCGCGACTTCACCTCGATCTCGGAGGGCCTCACGCCGGAGGGGCTGCGCGACATGATGAACGCCTACCTCACCGAGATGACCGAGGTGATCCAGCACACCCGCGGCACGATCGACAAGTACATCGGCGACGCGATCATGGCGTTCTGGGGCGCCCCGGTGTCGGACGCCGACCATGCGCCCCACGGCGTCGAGGCGGCGCTCGCGATGCAGAAGCGCATTCGCGCGCTCGACCACGATTTCGCCAAGCGCGGGTGGCCGGCACTCAACATCGGCGTGGGGCTGAACTGCGGCAACATGAACGTGGGCGACATGGGGTCGCGGTTCCGCCGCGCCTATACCGTGATGGGCGACGCGGTGAACATCGCCTCGCGCCTCGAGGGCCTCACCAAGGAGTACGGTGTGGGCATCCTCGTGACCGAGAACATCGTGAAGGCGGCGCAGGGCTTCGTCTACCGCGAGATCGACAAGGTGGCGGTGAAGGGCCGCGTCGAGGGCATCCCGATCTTCGAGCCGCTGGGCAAGGTGGGCGAGGTCGAGGAGTCCGTGGTCGAGGAGTCGTACCTCTTCGAGAAGGTGCTCGGCCACTACCGGGCGCAGCGCTTCGACGAAGCCGAGCGCCTGCTCGCCGAGCTCGCGAGCGCCTCGCCCAACACCAAGGTCTACAAGCTCTTCCGCGAGCGGATCTTCCAGTACCGCTACAACCCGCCGCCGGCGGACTGGAACGGCGTGTGGGTATTCAAGACCAAGTAACGCATCCGTTCGGCGAGCGCATCCCCGGGGCCGGAGAGGCGATCGCGGTCGCGCCCGGCATCTGGTGGATCCGCATGCCGCTGCCGTTCGCGCTCGACCACATCAACCTGTGGATCCTCGCCGACGGCGACGGCTTCACGCTTGTCGACACGGGCTACGGTGTCGAGGCGACGTGGGCGCTCTGGACGCGCCACTTCGAGGGCGTCATGGCGGGCCGGCCGGTGAAGAACGTGGTCGTCACCCACTACCACCCCGACCACGTGGGAAGCGCCGCCTGGCTGGTCGAGCGCACCGGCGCGCCGATGTGGATGACGACATCGGAGTATCTCTCGGCCCACGCGGCACGCGAGGACTTCGGCGGCTTCGATCGCGACAACACGGCGGCCCTCTTCGTCGCCAACGGCCTGGACCCGGCGACGGTCCCGGCATCGGCCGGCAAGGGCAAGGGCTATTCGCGCGGGGTGCCGGCGATTCCTACGCGTTACCGCCGCATGATGCACGGCGACCGGCTCGCGATCGACGGCCACGACTGGGAGGTGATCACCGTCTTCGGCCACGCCCCCGAGCACGCCGCGCTCTGGTGCGCCTCGAAGAACGTCCTCATCTCCGGCGACCAGGTGCTTCCGCGCATCACCACCAACGTGGGCGTGTGGGGCAACCAGCCCGATGCAAATCCGCTGCGCCTCTTCCTCGAGTCGATGGCGCGCTTCGCGCACCTGCCCGGGGACGCGCTGGTGCTGCCGTCGCACGACCGCGTATTCCACGGCCTGCACCGGCGCATCGCCGAGCTGCGCGAGCACCACGAGCGGCGGCTGGAGCGCCTGGCCGAGGGTTGCGAGCGGCCGATCACGGCGTTCGAGGCGCTGCCGCTGCTCTTCAAGCGCAAGCTCGACGACCACCAGCTGATGTTCGCCATGGGAGAGGCGATCGCGCACCTGCACTACCTGGAGCAGTCCGGGCGGGTGCGGCGGATCGAGGACCGCGGAGTCCGGCGCTTCCTTAAAGTAGAATCGACCTCATGAGCACCGAGAAGACCGTACGCGACGGGTTCCTCAATACCGTCCAGGAGCAGATCGCCTCGGGCGAGCCCGCGGTGGTTCGCGCCACGCGCGACCGCCTGTGCGCCACCGGCCTTTCCGAGGGCGAGGCGGCGCAGATGATCGCCATCGTGCTGAGGAACGAGATGAAGCAGATGATCACCGAGTCGCGCTCGTTCGACAACGTGCGCTTCGAGGGGCTGCTGAGCCAGCTTCCCTCGCTGCCGCCGTAGGGAGGGTCTGATCTATTCCCGGGGTCTGCGACGGGTCGATTTCGAGGTCGATTCTAGGCACGAGTCCGCAGTAAGGTAGGTACCTTACAAGGACGAGTAACGACGAAGCGGCCCGAAATCGCCCGTCCCGTAAGACGGCGCGCGAATGCGGCGCCGTGCGAGGGTTGCGGCAGGTGCGGCGTCTGCTTCGTTGCAAGGCTTGCGAATAGGCCGCTATTCGCTGCGCCTCGACGCCTCGCATCCATCCCCACCTGCCGCAACGCAGATCCCCGGGAATAGATCAGACCCTCCCTAGGCGCTACGCCCTGGCCCGCTACGCCCTCGTGGCGAGCGCGCGCATGGCGCGCTCCAGGCCGGCGACGGTGACCGGGTACATGCGCCCGTCCATGATGCGCAGCACGTTCTGGATCGACGTGGTCCATCCCCAGTGCTCTTCCGCGACGGGATTCAGCCACGCGGCATGCGGCCACGAGCGCAGCAGGCGCTGGAGCCAGCTGCGGCCGGGCTCGTCGTTCCAGTGCTCGACGCTGCCACCGGGCTGCTCCAGCTCGTAGGGGCTCATCGAGGCGTCGCCCACGAAGATCAGCTTGTAGTCGTGGCCGTACTTGCGCATCACCTCGATCGTGGGCACGCGCGCGTGGCGCCGGCGGTTGTCCTTCCAAACGCTCTCGTAGACGCAGTTGTGGAAGTAGAAGTGCTCGAGGTTCTTGAACTCGCTCCTCGCCGCGGAAAAGAGCTCCTCCACGCCCTTGATGTGGTCGTCCATCGACCCGCCGACGTCGAGGAAGAGCAGCACCTTCACCGCGTTGTGCGGCTGGGCCACCATGCGCAAGTCGAGCCAGCCGGCGTTGCGCGCGGTCGAGCGGATGGTGCCGTCGAGGTCGAGCACCTCGGGCGCGCCGTCGCGGGCGAAGCGGCGCAGCCGCCTGAGCGCCATCTTGATGTTGCGCACCCCGAGCTCGCGATCGGTGTCGTAGTCGCGGAACTCGCGCTGGTCCCAGACCTTCACCGCACGCCGGTTGCGCGAGCCCTCCTGCCCGATGCGCACGCCCTCGGGGTTGTAGCCGTAGGCGCCGAAAGGCGAGGTGCCCGCCGTGCCGATCCACTTGGAGCCGCCCTGGTGGCGGCCCTTCTGCTCCTCGAGGCGCTCCTTGAGCGTCTCCATGAGCTTGTCCCAGCCGCCTAGCGCCTCGACCTGGCGCCGCTCCTCCTCGGTGAGCCAGCGCTCGGCGAGCTTCTGCAGCCACTCGGCCGGCACATCGGTCACGAACGCGTCGGGAATCGCCTCCACGCCCTTGAAGTAGGCCGCGAAGGCGACGTCGAAGCGGTCGAAGTAGGCCTCGTCCTTGACCAGCGCGAGGCGCGAGAGCGTGTAGAAGTCGTCGACGCTTCCCCAGACCACGCCCCGGTCGAGCGCCTCGAGCAGGGTGAGGAATTCCTTCACGCTCGCGGGCACGCCGCTCTTGCGCACCGTGAAGAAGAAGTCGAACAGCACGGCCCAGCGCCTAGCGGCCCTCGAGGACGACCTTCAGGCGCGCGAGCGCCGCGGACCAGAACGCCTTCTGGCGCGCGACCGCCTTGGGATCGTCGAGCCGGCCGTGCTCGACGGCGACCATGCTCTTCTCCGCCCCTTTGGGATAGAAGCCCACGTCGACGCGCGAGCCGCCCTGCGTCCAGCGCATGCGGATCGACTTGCCGTCGGTCGAGCGGCTCACTTCGACCGGCGCATCGGGAAGCCAGCGCGCCCGCTGCACCGGATTGCTCCACGCGGCGTAGAGGCGCGCGAGCTGCGTGCCCACCGTCTTGGAGGCGTACGCGGAGTAGCCGTCGGCCTTCTGGTAGACGGCGCGAAGGCCTCTGGCCTGCTCGTAGCCCACCGTGATCATCTGGCTCCACCAGTCGGGCACCGAGAACTTGCGCGAGAGCATGAGCGCGATGTCCTTGTGCCCGAGGGCCTTGGCGCCGGCGCGATCGAGCAGGCGCAGCCACTCGTCCCACGCACGCCCGGTCGCCTTCAGCACCGCCTCGCTCCCGACGCCGGCGAGCCGCGTCGGCTTGGCGCGGGCCGGGGCGCGCGCGCCGGACCGACCGCGCGCCGGCGCCTTCCTCACCGCCGGGCGCGCCGCGCCCGCCTTGCGAACGGAGGTGCGCTTGATCGGGCGGCGCGCCGCCGGCTTGCGCGAGGCGGGCTTGCGGGCTTGAGCCTTGCGGGTCGCGGCGATGGTCACCTCCCCCGGCGCTGCAGGAACAGCACCTGCTCGAAGAGGTGCACGTCCTGCTCGTTCTTGAGCAGCGCCCCGTACAGCGGCGGAATCGACGCCTGGTGGCCCGGCGCGCGCAGCGCCTCGGGCGGGATGTCCTCGGCGAGCAGGAGCTTCAGCCAGTCGAGCAACTCCGAGGTGGAGGGCTTCTTCTTGAGTCCCGGCATCTCGCGCACCTCGAAGAACACCTCGAGCGCGGCCTGCAGCAGCCGCTTCTTGATCTGCGGGAAATGCACGTCGACGATCGCCTGCATCGTCTCCTTGTCGGGAAAGCGGATGTAGTGGAAGAAGCAGCGGCGCAGGAACGCGTCGGGCAGCTCCTTCTCGTTGTTCGAGGTGATGAAGATGATCGGGCGGTGGACCGCGCGCACCAGCTCGCGCGTCTCGTAGACGTAGAACTCCATCCGGTCGAGCTCGCGCAGCAGGTCGTTGGGAAACTCGATGTCGGCCTTGTCGATCTCGTCGACCAGCACCACCACCTGCTCGGCCGACTCGAACGCCTGCCACAGCACGCCCTTGACGATGTAGTTGGCGATGTCGCCCACGCGCGCATCGCCCAGCTGCGAGTCCCGGAGCCGGGAGACCGCGTCGTACTCATAGAGCCCCTGCTGCGCCTTCGTGGTCGACTTGATGTGCCACTGGTAGAGCGGCTTGCCGAGGGCGCGGGCGACCTCTTCGGCGAGCAGCGTCTTGCCGGTTCCCGGCTCGCCCTTGATGAGCAGCGGCCGCTCGAGCGTCACCGCCGCGTTGACCGCCAGCTTGAGCTCGTCGTCCGCGACGTAGGTATCGGTGCCCTGGAACTTCATCTCACGGAATTATAGACCCGCCTCCAAGCCCCTTCGGCCGCACCCGCCGTTAATATGGCCATCACTTCCACGAAAGGCGCTCATGCAACCGCCACGCACTCTCGCGGCCGCCCTGGCCTGCGCGATTCCCTTCGGCGCCGCCGCCGAGACCGCAGTCACCGTCTACTCGAGCGCGCGTCCCGGCACGCTCGCGCCGCAGGCCTTCCGCGAGGGCGGCGAGGGGCCCGCGGTCCCCGGCTACGCCCTGGTGCGCGAGGAGCGCGAGTTCACGCTCGCCGCCGGCCGCAACCTGCTGCGCGTCTCCGACGTGCCCGCGCTCATCGACCCGACCACGGTCGCCTTCGCCTCGCTCACCGACCCGAAGTCGACGCGCGTGGTCGAGCAGAGCTTCGAGTTCGACCTCACCAGCACATCGAAGCTGCTCTCGCGCTTCCTCGAGCGCGAGATCACGGTCGAGCAGGCGCGCGGCAACGGCGTCGAGTCGGTGAGCGGCACGCTCGTGGGCACGCAGGGAGGGCTCATCCTGCGCCAGCCCGACGGCAGCGTGCGCGTGCTGGAGAGTCACTCGGGCATCCGCCTGCCAAGCCTGCCGGGCGGGCTCATCTCCCGGCCCACGCTCGCGTGGGACATCGAGACGGCGACCGCGGGCCGCCACCAGGCGCGCTTCGCCTACCAGACGGGCGGCATGACGTGGTGGGCCGACTACAACCTCACCTACTCGGAGCCGAAGGCGCTTGGCTGCCGGCTGGACGTGGGCGCGTGGGTCACGCTCGTGAACCAGTCGGGGGCGACCTACGCCGAGGCCCGCCTCAAGCTCGTCGCCGGCGACGTGCAGCGCGTCCAGGGGCGCGCGCCCGCGGTGCCCCACAGCCCGCCGCGATGGCGCGGCAGGCACTGCAGTCCGAGGGCTTCGCCGAGAAGGCGTTCTTCGAGTACCACCTCTATACGCTCGGGCGGACGACCTCGCTGCCCAACAACTCCACCAAGCAGATCGAGCTCTTCCCCACCGCGGCCGGCGTCGGTTGCGAAAAGCTCCTCGTGTACCAGATCCAGTTGGTGATCGGGTCGCCTGCGATGATTTCCGGCCGGCGTCGGTTGCGAAAAGCTCCTCGTGTACCAGGGCCAGGCGGCGGGATTCGTTCCCCACGGCTTGCCCGTGACCGACCGCAACTTCGGCACCCAGTCGAACCGCAAGGTCGACGTGTACCTGCGCTACAGGAATAGCGCCGCCAATGCGCTGGGCATGCCGCTTCCCGCCGGGCGCGTGCGCGTGTCCAAGCTCGACCCCGCCGACCGGAGCCTCGAGTTCATCGGCGAGGACGTGATCGACCACACGGCCCGCGACGAGAC
>Ga0307505_10001084_pt1 | contig 24026 bp, 15 predicted proteins | sample 23_S_MG_FD_202183 | JGI IMG/M metagenome (GOLD analysis project Ga0307505, IMG submission 202183) | Soil microbial communities from Populus trichocarpa stands in riparian zone in the Pacific Northwest, United States - 23_S | ecosystem: Environmental > Terrestrial > Soil > Riparian zone > Trees...
CATGTTGTCGGTGCGATTTGAAATTCGCCCCCGTGCGCGCGACGCGCTCCGATGGGCTCGGCAGTGCCGGCAAAGCCGGCTCTGCCTCCCGTCTTCAACCTCGAGTCTCTTTCCATGTTGTCGGGGCGATCGGATGTCATCCCCACTCCGTGTTGAAACGAATGTGATCCGATGGCTGCAGTGAAGCTGGCGCGGCGCACCAAGTACTTGAACAAGAAGTCGCTGGCGGAGACGCTGGCGCTGTTCGCTGATTCGATCGACAGCAAGCCGGCATCGGAGGTAATCGCGGTCGACGACAGTCTCGGCCGTGTCACCGTGGCGCCGGTGGTTGCGCGGGCGTCGGTGCCGCACTACCACGGCTCGGCGATGGATGGTATCGCGGTGCGCGCCGAGGACACGTTCGGCGCCAGTGAGGCCAACCCGATCACGCTCGCGCCGATGCGCCGCTCCGACCGCCGAGCATCGGACGCGGCCGGTCGCTTCGCGTACGTCGACACGGGGCATCCGTTGCCGCGCTGGGCCAATGCGGTGGTCATGATCGAGAACGTGATCCCGACGGCCTCCGGCGGATTGGCGCTGCACGCCGCCGCGGCGCCGTGGCAACACGTCCGCCTCGTCGGCGAGGACGTCGTCGCCACCGAGCCTCTGTTGCCGCGCAGCCACGTCATCCGGCCGTTCGACATCGGCGCGATGCTCGCCGCCGGCCTGGTCGACGTCGCGGTCGCCCGCCGCCCGTCGGTGGCGATCATTCCGACGGGCAGCGAGTTGATCGAACCGGGCGACCGTCGCGCGCCAGGATCGATCGTCGATTTCAACTCGCGGGTCGCCGCCGCCTTCGTCACCCAATGGGGCGGCGTACCGCGCCGCATCGGCCGCGTGCGCGACGACCCGCGCGCCATCGAGCGCGCGGTGCGCAAAGCCGCCGCGAAGTACGACATCGTCGTCGTGATCGCGGGCTCCTCCGCGGGCGAGCGCGACTTCACCGTGAGCGTCCTCGAGAAGGCCGGCGAAGTGCTGGTGCACGGGATCGACGTCATGCCAGGCAAGCCGGCGATATGCGCACGGGTCGGCGGGAAGCCGGTTCTCGGCCTGCCGGGATACCCCGTGTCCGCGATCATCATCTGCCAACAGGTCCTGCATCCACTGGTGGCGCGCTTGCAGGGGCGACGCGCCGAACCGCCCCAGACCGTGCGCGCGGTGGTACCGCGCAAGCTGCCGTCGAGACTCGGTCTGGAGGAGTTCGTCCGCGTCACGGTCGGACGGGTCGGCGAGCACCTCGTCGCCAACCCGCTGGCGCGAGGCGCCGGAGTCATCACGACGATGGTGCGGGCCGACGGGTTTTTGCGGATCTCGTCGAACTCCGAAGGAGTCAACGCGGGTGACACGGTCGAGGTCGAGCTGATCCGGTCGGCCGCCGACATCGAAAACACCATCGTCTTCAGCGGCAGCCACGATCTGTCGGTGAGCGTGCTCGAGGACTGCCTCAAGCGCTTGTCTCCGGAGCTGAAGATCTCGACCACCAGCATCGGCAGTCTGGGGGGACTGGTGGCCCTACAGCGCGGCGAAGCGCACGTAGTCGGCTCGCATCTGCTCGACCCCGCCACCGGCGTGTACAACCTGCCCGACATCGAGCGCATCTTCGGCAGGAAGCCCGCGATCCGTGTCGTCAACCTGGTCGTCCGCGAGCAGGGTCTGATCTGCGCGCGCGGCAATCCCAAGAAGATCCGCGCCCTGCGCGACCTGGTGCGCAAGGGAGTGCGCTTCGTCAACCGCCAACCGGGAGCCGGCACGCGCGTGCTCCTCGACTACAAGCTGGCAAAACTGCGCCTCCGGCCGGAGAGGATCGACGGCTACGAGCGCGAGGAGTTCACGCACATGGCGGTTGCCGTCGCGGTCGCCAGCGGGCTCGCCGATTGCGGCCTCGGCATCCGCTCCGCCGCCGCGGCGCTCGACCTCGACTTCGTGCCGATCGAAAAGGAAGAATACGACCTCCTCCTGCGCGCCGACTTCGCCCAATCGCCCATCGGCGAGAAGCTCCTGAACGCCATCCGCTCCGAAGACTTCCGGGAAGCCGTGCACAACCTCGGCGGCTACGATCCCTCCCGCTCGGGAACCGAAAAGCCCCTGCAGAGACCGCCCGCGACAAAGCGCCGGCGCCGCTGACGACCCGCCGCGATCCACCCATCGCAACGCGGGCGGACCGGTTGAACAGAGACTTCGTCCCTTTGCCGTCCCGCATCACTCCGGCTTCCACGTCACCCCGGCGAAAGCCGGGGTCCACCTGGTAGCCCGGCTGGATTCCGGCTTCCGCCGGAATGACGATCGAACGATACTTCTTCATCGCGCATGATCCGCCGCCCCACCGGCTGCCCCACTGAAGGCTGAAACGCCGCCGGAAACGGACAGCACCTTCGTTGGCGCTCCCGCAGTCCGCGGACTATGTGTCCGGCGTGCCGCACGCGTCCGCCGACAACGTCACCAACACCGGGCAGGACTTCGGCAGCGGGCCGTATCGCACCTACGTGCTCGTCACGCTGACCGCCGTCTACACGCTGAACTTCGTCGATCGGATCCTCATCGGTGTGGTCGCGCAACCGATCATCGAGGAGTTTCAGCTTCGCGACTGGCAGTTCGGCCTGCTCTCCGGGTTCGGCTTCGCACTGATGTACACCCTGATGGGCCTGCCGATCGCGCGTCTGGCCGAACGGATGAATCGCGTGCGGATCATCGCGACGTGCGTCGTGCTGTGGTCGGCGATGACCGCGCTCTGTGGCACCGCCGGAGGTTTCTATTCACTGCTCGTCTTCCGCGTCGGCGTCGGCATCGGCGAAGCGGGTTGCACACCGCCGGCCAACTCGCTGATCGCCGACTACTTCACGCCGCGCAAGCGCGCCATGGCGTTCGGCGTGTACGGCCTCGGCGTCACCCTCGGCGGCGTGCTCGCCAACCTGTTCGGCGGCCCGATCGCGCAAACACTGTCCTGGCGCGAAGCCTTCATCTACATCGGCATTCCCGGGGTTCTGGTGGGCCTCGTCGTGCTGGCCACCGTGCGGGAACCACCGCGCGGCTACTCCGATCCGGCCGGAACGCCGGCGGCCCCGAAAACCAATTTCGCCGAAGCGCTGCGCGAACTCGCCTCCAAGCCGACCTATTGGATGCTGGCCTTCTCGGCGACCGTCGCCGCCTTCGTCGGCTACGGCGTCGCAAACTTCCAGGCGCCGTTCTTCCAGCGCGTTCACGGCCTGTCCGTGTCCGAGATCGCGACGCGATACGCGGTGCCGATCGGACTCGCCGCGACCGCGGGAGCGTTCCTCGCGGGATGGCTGACGCAGAAGCTCAGCGCCCGCTTCGTCAACGCGGTCGCCTGGATCCCCGCGATCGGCTTTGCCGCCTGCGTGCCGCTCTACTGGATCGGCCTCCACGCGACTGATCTCAACGTGGTGTTGGCCGCGCTGATGTCGGCCAGTTTGTTCCACTACTTCTACCTCGGAGCCCAATACACCATCGGGCAGGGCGTCGTCGGAGCGCGCACTCGCGCCACGGCGATCGCGATCCTGCTCTTCATCGTCAATCTCGTCGGCTACGGACTCGGCCCGCTCGGTGTCGGCGCGCTGAGCGATTACCTCACCCTGGACTACCTGTCCACCTCGAGTTTCGCCGCGGAGCTCGCGCTCGAGGCCTGCAAAGGACGGCCCGCCGAGTTGATCGCCGCGCTCGGCCAGGCGAAGGCGCAGGTCTGTCTCGACGCCAGCGCCACGGGGTTGCGCCAGGCGCTCTCCCACACCGTGGTGCTTTATTGGATCGCCGCGGCCGCCATGGCAGCGACGACACGGACCCTCCAGCGGGACATGGTGGCGCGACTGGGCTGATCGGTCGGCTTGGCCCGGACCCGTACTTCGTCGTAGCTTCGCCCGATGGAATGGCTCTCCGACCCGCAGGCATGGATCGCGCTCCTGACGCTCACCGCGCTCGAGATCGTCCTTGGTATCGACAACATCGTCTTCATCACGATCCTGACCGGCAAACTGCCGCCGGCGCAGCAAGCGAAGGCGCGCACGATCGGTCTCGGGGGAGCGATGCTGATGCGCATCCTTCTACTGTTCTCGATCGCTTGGTTGATGGGCCTGACGGCGACGTTGTTTTCCGTACTCGGCCACGACGTCTCTGGTCGCGACTTGATCCTGATCATCGGCGGCCTGTTTCTACTCGCCAAGGCGACCTACGAAATCCACGACAAACTCGAGGGGGAGGAGGGCCACGCCTCGGCGGGGGAGCATGCATCGTTCGTGTCGACGATCGCTCAGATCATGCTGCTCGACGCCGTTTTCTCACTCGATTCGGTGATCACCGCGATCGGCATGGCCGAAGAAGTCGGCGTCATGGTGACCGCGGTCGTGATCGCCATCGGGGTCATGATGATCTTCGCGGGCGCCATCGGTGACTTCGTCCATAAACATCCGACGGTGAAAATGCTCGCGCTCAGCTTCCTGTTGCTGATCGGCGTGGCGCTCATCGCCGACGGTACCGGCCAGCACATCCCCAAGGGGTACATCTACTCGGCGATGGGTTTCTCCTTGATGGTCGAGATGCTCAATTTGCGGGCGAAGGCGGCGCGCAATCCGGTCGAGTTGCGCCAGCGCTACAGTGAGAAAAACGGCGCGCCCGCGTCGTAGTGCGAGGTGTCGAGATGCCACTGCGGCTGAATGTGCTGGCAACGATCGCGATGTTCTCCCTGGGTTCAGCGACGGCCGTCGCCGGATCGGAGGTCGACTGCCTCGGCGACTGCAACGGCGACGGTCGCGTGGTCGTGAGTGAACTGGTCCGTCTCGTGAACGTCAGCCTGGGCAACGTGGAGCTGTCGTCTTGTCCGATTGCCGAGCAGCCGCTCGTGCCGAGGATCGAGCATCTGGTGACGGCGGTGGGCAACCTGCTCGACGGCTGCGCCCGCCCCATGCCGACTCCGACGGTGACGTTCGACGACGGTGTGCTCACCGCCGGCCGCATTCTCAGGATCGAGTTCACGACCTCGCCGCCGTTCATCGAGTCGCTGCCGAACACTCTCTACGCGTTTCTGGGTAGCGGCAGTCGCGTCGCCCCCTACGGGTCGATGACCGGGGTCCTGTACGACGGCGATGCGCTCTTGGGAATATCGACGTCGTCGACCGGGTGTTGCGCGACCGGCTCCTACTCGTTCAACCCCGCGCCGACCACCTGGACGACCGCCGGCAGTCCATGGGACTTCCCGGCCGGCGATCCCGCCGTGGTCGATTTCGATTCGATGCACGACGGCACCATCGACGGTCGCATCGACATCGCGATCGACACTGGCCGAATCGAGATCGACCTGGAGTCGGTCGCCCTCGTCTTCATCCACGCCACCTTCGCCAACGGTGGCAGCACAATCCCACCCGCACCGATCGTGCACTCGGTGCGTATCGTCGGCGGGTCCCCGGTCGAGACGACTCCGACGGTGACGGCGACGATCACACCCGTCCCGACGACCACGGCGGCATCCACCGCGAGTCCCTCACCGATAGGCAGTCCCGATGACGACGATTGAGTCGATCCACTGAGACGATTGAGGATCGTTGCACTTTAGCGGGAGTCCCAGCAGCGCAGCTAGCTCGTCGGCGCAGAAGACGTGGAGGCCTTGGATACGATACCGGCGATGTCGCCCAGCTTCTTGGCGATCCGATAGCTCCATTGACCATAAGAGCCCTCGGCATTGACCGCAGCTACCCAGCGCTCAGCAGCCTGCCGTTTCACGTCTTCCAGAGGATCGAATCCCTTGGTTTCGAGAATAAGGGAGATAGGCGGCTCCGTCTTCAGCCGAGCGATGAAATCGGGCACGTAGTCGTGCGGCTGACCGTTGTGGATATAAGGGATGGCGAAGCCCAGGCCGCTGTTCTTGACGAACGCTTCGACTATCTCGTGCGTGTCGAGGATGTAAGCGGCGGATTGCTCCCACTTGCTGGTGTCGGCGACGACGTAGTTGAGATGGCTCTTTCTCACTTCGCGCACATCTCGACTGGTCCAGAAGTCGACGTCGGCCGTGGAGCCCGCGCCGCGGTGGGTCTCGTAGCGCGGCACCTCTGGAGCTTCTCCTTTCGCGGTGTCGGGACGAATGGCGCCGAGGAGTCGCTCTATCACCCAACCGTAGTAGGGGGATAAGAAGACGTCCAACATTTGCGCCGGCGCCACCGGCTGTACCTTCGTTCGCAGATATCTCTCCACGATCTGCGCGATCTGGGGAAAGAGGACGTGCGCCGGGGCTTCGCAACTGGGTTGGGTGACGTAGTCGCGCGTCAGGGATCGCGCGAGGTCAAAGACCAGCTCTTGGAATCGCCGCCCCGAACGGTACGGGTTCAGGTTGACGCTCTCCAGGCGTCCGGGTCCGGTCAGCGAGGGCCGCCCCTGATTGTTCGGCAAGCCCGCCTTCATGTCGGCCTCGGGCGGGATCTTCTGCGGATCGAGATCCAAGGGCGCGACGCTGTTCCAGTCGATGGTGAGGCGGTTGCGAATCGCCTGCCGATAGCCCTCGACGCGCGGGTACTTCAGCTCGTAGCGAGCCCTTTCGGGGATGGCGTGAACGTGATGCCGCTTCACCGGCGGCGGCTTGGGTCCCTTATTTTCCTTGAACGGGATGACTTCGAACGGCACGCCGAAGATCTTCGCCACTTCCTCGGTAAGCTTGCCGTTCTCGCCAACTTCATAGCTGACGCGGCGCAAGCCGCGGCCGACGACCTGCTCGCACAACAACTGCGACATGAACGGCCGCAAGCCGACGATATGGGTCACCGTGTTGCAGTCCCAGCCCTCGGTGAGCATGCCGACGCTGACGATGCAGCGCACGTCCCTGCCCGGTGGATGCAGCGGGCGCTCGAGCTTCATGGCGAGCTGCTCGAACTTCTCCGGGTAGATCGGCCGGCCGAGCCGATCGCGCGGCCACTCTGTCCTGCCAACCGTATCGAGTGTGAAGCGCATCCAGGCCGATTCGTCGCTCTTCGCCCGATCGCTGTCGGTCTCGTGGACGACCTTCGAGTCGACGCGGATTGTGTTGACCCGCCCGTTGTTGACGAATCCCTCGATCTTGGCCGGCGGGATCCCGGCCGGCGGCCGGTTCTCCGCCAGCCACTCGTAGACGATCGCCGCCAGTTTGGTGTTCTTGCACACCAGGATGAAAACCGGCGGCCGCGGATCGTCCTTGCTGGCTTCCCATTCCTTGCGCAGCTCCTCCCATAGCCCGCCGAGCATCGCGATCGGAGTATTCGCCCACTTGAGGATCGCTTCGGGCTTCGGTGATCCCTTCTTGCCGCCGCGCTCGGCGCTCGTCAGATGGGGGAGGATCCACTTCCAGATGTTGAAGTAGCCGGGAATCTGCTCACCTGTCGAATCGCGCACCGCGAGCTGCGGGATCTTAACTAGACCGGACTCGATGGCGTCCGTCAGTCCGAAATCGCTGACCACCCAGGGGAAGACGCGGTTGGTCTCCTGGCCGACACGCCCGAGGAAGTAAGGAGTGGCCGAAAGGTCGACGCAGAAGTTGATGCCGCGCGCCTTGTGAATGCGATCCAACCCCTCCACCCACACGGTGGCTTCCTTGAAAAACTCTTCGCCCTCCTCTTCCTCGCCGAAGAGATCGGGCTCGCCATCGTCTGGCTCATCTCGGTGGATGCGATAGGCGTGATGCGCCTCGTCGTTGAAGACCAGGATGTTCTGCTTGCCGCCGATCTCGCGGCCGAGGATGCGATTGACGATCGCCGCATCGCTCTCAACGCGTCGCTCCGCCAGCACCTCGACCTGCACGAGATTGCCGTGGCCGTCGCGCTTCTCGTTCACGACGGTGAGAAGGTCAGCTCCCACCTGCCGGTCGAGATCCTCGCGGCTCAAGTAGCGGCGGCCGCGTGCGGTGGTGGTCTTCGGGCCGATGGTGATCGTCTCTTTCGTCCGCACTGGCACGCCGGTCTTCACGACTTTGGCGCTCACTCCGCCCGCCTGCGGTGTCTGCGGCTCGAAGACGTGCCAGTTGGTGACCAGCACCCGGCCCTGACTCAGCGTCGGCATCAAGTGTGCAGGTACCAGGTCGCGCGTCCGGTAGAGGCTCGCCTCGCCCTGCTCGGGATCGATCTCGCCGAGCCGGCTGCGGATGGTCACGTTCGGGCAGACGACCAGGACGACATCCGAAAAGCGGGCATCGCCTCGATCATTGACCTTGTTGAGGATGCTCCACGCCGCCAGCATCCCCATCACCGTCGTCTTGCCGCTGCCCGTCGCCATCTTGCAGGCGTAGCGCCGGAAGGCGGAGTAGCCTTGCGCCTTCCAGTCCTCGCTCGGCTCGTCGACCGGCACGTCGACACCTTGGAGGAAGTCGGCGCGCGCTTCGGTCAGGAAGATGATCGTCTCCGCCGCCTCGAGCTGGGCGAAGAACAGTCGGTGCTGGCGGCCGTCGCGCCGCCAGTATTCGAGTAGCTCGAGCGTCGTCGCCGAGGCGCCCGACCAACCCTGTGCGCGCCACTCGGCGATGCGCTTGCGGATGCGGTTGACGAGCTTCAGCTCGATTGCCGTGCCGCGGCTGTCGCTCGGGCCGGCCTCGCTGTCGGTCGTCGGCGGCCGGTAGTAGTACACCGCGGGTCGCCGCCCCGGCGTCTGCCGCGGCTGCTCGCCTTCGCGGATGTCCCAATGCAGACCCGGCTCCTCGAAGGGCGAGCAGAGGATCGGTTCGTCGACCTCGAAGCCGCTCACAGGCCGAACGCCTTACAGATCGAGTCGAGCTTCTCGACGACCTCGGGATGAATCTCCTCGGGTCGCATCAAGGCGGCGATCTCGTGGTAGCGAGTATACGAAATGTCGGGTAGGCCCGCGGCGGCGAGAGCGGGCGGAATGAGCTCGGTCCTGGCCTTGGTGCCGATCAGAAACCCATGCTCGCCGAGTGGATCGCGCAGGAAGGCGGGCGGTTGGGTGTCCTCGAGATGCTTGCGCAGGTCGGCCAGGTAGATCTGTGCGCCGGTCGCGCCCACCTGTCTCTCCACGAAACGAGCCAGCGCATCGGGATGGAAGAGGTAGCTCTCGATTTCGTAACGCTTCCAGCGCAGTCGCTGCAGGCCCTGACCTGTGATCGGTCCCTGTTGAATCTCATTTCGCCCGTCGCCGTCGATCAGCTCGACGCCCGGTAGGTCCGGCAGGACGAGCTCCAAGGATTGATAGTGGTCCCTCGCCTTGATTCCCTCGGCCGCGGGCCGCGGTTGAGCGACCGTCTTCTTCCAGAAGAGCTTGGTCGTCAGGATCTCGAGCACACGGTGTTGGAGGACCTTTGCCCAGGCGCGCAAGATCTCGAGGTCCGTGTAGTCCTCGAGGTAGAGAACGCCGGGTGCCTCGAGCGCTAGCATGATGTCGTCGTTGGTGAGCACGCCGAGCGAGCGGATGAGCCGCGCGCGCTCGGCGTCATCCGCAAGCATGCGCGGCTTGTTCAGCAAGACGCACAGCTCCCTCGGCTCGACGGCATTGATGATGATCTCCGAGTGAGTGGCGATGATCAGTTGCGACTTCTGTGCGGCTGCTACTGCCCGCAGCTCGCCGTAGATCGCGTCCTGCAGGATGACGTGCAGATGCGCGTCGGGCTCGTCGAGCAGCAGCACCGACCCCGGACGGATGTTGAGGAACGTCAACAGCATCAGCACCTGTTGGAAGCCGCTGCCGGCTGCACCGATGTCGTAACGGGCATTGCCGTCGCGGCCGCGGTACTCGGCGACGATGTTCGCGCCGGTCGCGTCGGGAGGCAGCAGCTCGTAGCCGAACAGCCTGCGAATCGCGTCGGTCAGAGCTGGCCAGGCGCGCTCATTTGCATTGGCCTCGACGAGCAGGTTGCGCAGCACGTCTCCGGGCTTTGCCTGGCCGAGAAGCTGATCGATCTTGGGGCGTTGATAGACCGGCTCGTCGACGCCGAGCCCGCTCATCGCCGGTACGAAGACGGTGCTCAGGTCTGCATTGCGCAGCGTCGCCGGCTCGACCTCTTTGATCGGCCGAACGTAGATCTGCTCGGTGCTGTCGGCGGTCAGCTCGATGGTGATCTTCCAGTCGATCGTCTGCAGGGTAATCTGCATCGCGCCGGTGTAGTCGCGCCGGTTCCATAGCTGGTCGAACGCGTTCAGCGGCACAGCGGAGAAGGTCTGGCGCGCGATCGGTACCCTTACGTATCCATTGCGCTTCTGGAAGTCGTTGCGTTCCCTCCATCGTTGAAACGCCAGATCCCATGCCGCGACCGCCTGCAGGACGGTCGTCTTGCCGCAGTTGTTGGGGCCGGCGATGACGATGTTGTCGGGCAGAACGAACTCGACGTCTTCGAACCGCTTGAAGCGCCGGATCGCGATCTTCCGGATCACGGCTCGGCTTCCTCGAGCGACTTCACCACCATCAGCTCGTTGCCGCGATCGTCGATCACCTTGACGGCGACCTGAGCGTGCTCGCCGGCTTCGAACGGCGCACTCTCGGTGCCGGCCAGGTGATCCCAGACCGACTCTTCGAAGTCAGCCTTCAGCGCTCGCTTGAGATCGTTCCACGCCGCGGTGCGCGGAAAGAACGCCTGGGAGACGTGGAAGGAGAGGTCGTTGTAGTCGGTGTCGAGAAACCAGGCGGGAACGTTCTTGCCGTCTTGGTGGTCGGTATCCATGGTCGCCGGGTCGAAGACGTCGAGTCCGACGAGCTCGACCTGGTAGTCGATCGCGTCGCTCCCTTTGCGTTTCGCCTTCTTGATTTTGACCTCGGGCAGGCCGCAGACGCTGAATATCTGGCTCGAGCGCATGTTTTTGAGCAGGTCGCCCATCATCAGATCGGGCGTCGCCTGCACATAGGTCGCGGCGACACCGACCGCATCCTCGCACTTGTCGATGAGCTGGCGCGCATTCGGCTGCACAGCGAAACCGATCACGTAGAGATGCGAGTAACTCTTGGCGTACGCCTCGCGCGCCGCTTCGTACACCAGCTTTTCGCTGACCGAGCCGTTCTCGGGTCCGAAGACGATCGCCACCGCCTTCTTCTCGCTGCGAGCGTCCCAGCGCGGCTCGCCGACCGCCGCTCCACCCCCGGCATCGCCGCTGCTCGGGTCGCTACGCTTTGCGGCTGGCGTTGTCGTCGACTCGGCGCGCGATGCTGCGTCTCCGTTCGCCAACAGCGCCTCGGCGGAAAGCGACAGCGACTTGGCCGGCTTGCGCACGTTGCGCAGCTCCACTTTGTGCCCGCCGCCGACGTGCAACACCGGCGATCTCCGCAACACCTCGATCATGCGGTCGACGAACGACCCGTACTCCTCCTGCCCGACGCCCGAGTCCTCGATTCCATCGCCTTCCCAATCGACCGGGGTGGGAATAGTGGCCTCGACCCAGAATGGGCCGCTCACCCGAGTTATCTTGTTCTCCACCTCGGGCCGATCGACCAGCACCTCTTCGGTCGGAGGCTCGCCGTACGCGACGCTGCTCAAGGTTACGTGGGGTACGATCCCCCCCACTTCCTCGCCTTTCCGATTCCTCTTGCGCTCGTACACTAAGCCACCAACGGGCCCGCGAGCCACATCCTTGAGCCGGTAGTACGGAAACGTCGCGGTGAGCAGCCGTTGGCGGGTTAACGCGAGGGGGACTCGGCTTGTGTCGATCGCGATCCATCTACGCCCCCACCCCTCGGCCACAACGGGAGTGGTCCCGCTACCACAGGTCGGATCGAGCACTAGATCTCCCGGACTTGTAGTCATCAACATACAGCGCTCGATGACCTGCGGATTCGTCTGGACCGCATAGAGTTTGTCTTGTCCGAATCCAGATACGCTGACGTCGTCCCACGAGTTGCTTATCTGCCGAAAGGGAAACTCATCGCGGTACGACTTCCAAACCAAAGTCTTTCCGACCGCAAAGCCCCTCCCCACATCGACAACATGCTGCGTCCCCCGCGAGGTAACCTTCCAGTGACACCCTCTCGGCGGGAAGTACGGGCGCCCTTCATAGACGACTGGAGTTTCCGAATCAGGCGTCGCACCTGGCGAATCCGTCTTGTGTAGTCTCAGTATCCGTCCTTCAGGGATTGGCTCTTTGCCTAGCTTCTGCGCAAGGGAAAGGTCGATGATCTTCCCGTCTGGGGTTTCGACGCAGACGTACCGCTCGTATGGATTCTCGATCGGTGGGCGCGGCCTATATAGTTGGACGTATTTCGCGTGCTTCTTGTCCTTTGCAAACCACAGAATGTAATCAGAGATCGATGGTAGCAGCCTCGGTGTGGCTCCACCCGTTTTAGTAAAAGTGATCAGGCCACAGAAATTCGATTCTCCGAACACTTCCTCCATAACGTGTCGTACGTTGTGCACGTTCTCATCGCTGATCTGCACGAAGATGCTGCCACTAGGTGTAAGCAGTTCTCGACACGTTAGAAGCCTGTCGCGAAGGTACGTGAGGTACGAATGCAAGCCTAGCTCCCACGTGTCCCGATACGCCTTCACCGTTTCCGGCTCTCGCGTCATGTCGGCGTCGTCGTTGTGCTTTACGTCGCGCTTGCGGACGAACGGCTGAAAGTTGGAGCCGAAGCGCACTCCATACGGCGGGTCCATGTAGATCATCTGCACCTGGCCGCCGAGGCTTTCGTAGTGCAGGAGGGAGTTCATCACGACCAGGGAGTCGCCGAGGATGAGGCGGTTCACCCATTTGTCGGGGTACTCGTAGGCGCGCAGGACTTGTTCGTGGACTGGGTGCTGGGCGTCGCCGAACAGGTCGAACATGTTCATCTGCCGGTCGCTGCTGTGGCCTTTGAGCGTTTCGAGGATCGCCTTGGTCGAGAGGCGCTCGTGCACGAACAGCGGCAGCGTCGGAACGTCGAACGACAAGCGCTCCGCTTTGCCGGCCCAGTTGAGGAACGGTTTGCTCAACGCCGCGAGCTGTTCCGCGGCCTGCTTCGCATCCTCGATCGTCTCGGCGTCGAGGATGCGACGAATCAGCGCCTCACCCAGCTCGCGGGCTGGGTTCTGCTCGTCCCAATCGAGAGCGGGCGACAGCGAAGAGTCGTAGCGATAGCGCTGCGGCGGCTTCTTCTTGCGAAACTGCGCCTGCGTGCCGACGTCCGGTCGCAGCACGCTCTCCGCCTCGGGATGCCGATAGCTCTCCGCTCGCTTCGATCCCTTCGTCGACCTCGTCTTCGCCATCCGTCCGCTCCCGCGGCGCAATCAAGCATGCGGGAGCATTGCGGTCTAGCGAATGCAGCCTCTAATCGTGTCTCAGCATGAGTGGGCTTCGACACGCTCAGCCCGAACGGGAGAGGAACACGCCAAAAGGAACTTCCGTTCGGCCGGAGCCCCCTCGAAGGGGGTGCGAATCAAATCGAGAGACCACCACCATGAGAGACAGTCGTCGCGGGAGTGCGGAGATCGCGTCAGGCGAAAAAACTCCGCACCGCCGCCGTGACGGTATCCACCTCGGCGTCGGTCATCTCGGGGAAGATCGGCAGCGACAATACTTCGTCCGCCGCGGACTCGGCTTCCGTCAGGCCGACCGCGCTGTCGGCGTGTGCGGCGAAAGCGGGTTGCCGGTGCAGCGGCGTGGGGTAATGAACGCTACTCGGCACTCCGGCGCGTCCGAGATGTTCGGCCAGCGCGTCTCGGCGCGCGTAGCGCAGCGTGTACTGCTGGTAGACGTGCGTGCGCCCGGACGCCACGGCCGGGTTCGCCAATCCGCGCGCGTGCAGTTCGGCGAACGCGTGCTCGTACGCGGCCGCCACGCGCTGGCGGCCGCGGTTGAACGAATCGAGATGGGGCAACTTCACCGACAATACGGCCGCCTGAATCGAGTCGAGGCGGCTGTTGATCCCGACTCGTTCGTGATGGTAGCGCCGCTCCGAACCGTGGTTCGCGATCATCCGGCACGCGCGCGCCAGCCCCGCATCGCGCACCGCCAGCGCGCCGCCGTCGCCGATGCAGCCGAGGTTCTTGGCCGGAAAGAAGCTGAAGCAGCCGATCGTACCCAACGTTCCCGCTTGCCGGCCGCCGAACGTCGCCCCGGTCGCCTGCGCGGTGTCCTCGACCACGGGCAGTCCATGGCGTTCGGCGATCGCGAGGATCTCATCCATATCGGCCGGTTGCCCGTAGAGATGTACAGGCACGATCGCTCGGGTTCGCGGCGTGATGCGCGCCTCGATCTGGTCGGCGCGCAGGTTGAACGTGCGCGCGTCGATGTCGACGAACACCGGCCGCGCGCCGAGCAGAACCATCGCCTCGACGGTCGCGACGAAGGTGAACGGCGTCGTGATCACCTCGTCGCCGTCCCCGATGCCGAGCGCCATGAAGGCGATCTGCAGCGCATCGGTACCGGAGCCGCAGCCGACGACGTGGGGAACACCGAGGTAATCGGCAAACGCCGCCTCGAACTCGCCAACCGCCGGGCCCTGGATGAAGGACGCGTCCGCAATCACGCGCTCGATGACACGACCCAGCGCCGGCTCGAGAGCTTCATGTTGGCGGACGAGATCGACCAGCTTCATCTTGGACATCGGCGATTCCCGCGAGATCTATCTCACGACTCGGTCGACCCGACAACGATGCGTTTCCTCGATGCGCAACGCCCCTGTTCGGCGTCGCGCGGCCTACGCTACCGACCAGCGCTCGCCGTCGCGCTGCACCTCACCGTCCTTGTGCAGCTTGCGCAGGTGGGCGTCGACCGACATCGCGGCGGCGCCGTGTAGGTACTCGGGGACGTCGGTGTAGATCCGCTTGACGATGTCGGAGATCGTTGCGACACCGGCGCGCACGGCATCGAGAATCTGCTCCTCGCGCAGCGCCCGGTGCGACAGGTAGCTCTCGATCTTCTCGCGCGGGTTGCGGATGCACGGCCCGTGCGCGGGGTAGAGCGCGTCGGCGTCGTAGTCGAGCAGTCGGTGTAGCGACTGGATGTAGTCGCCGAGGTCGCCGTCCGGCGGAATGACCGTGGTCCCGGCGCCGAGCACGACGTCGCCGGTGATCAGAGCGTTGTCCTCCGGGATGTAGTAGCAGAGATGGTCTTTGGCGTGTCCGGGCGTCCAGATCGCCTGCAGGGTCGCGCCGTCGGTGACGACGACGTCCTCGTCGTCGATGGCGTTGAGTTCGACGCCGCCGTCGAGCTCGGGCCACGGCTTTTTCGACACCCGCAGCGGGCCGTGCGCCGTCTGCACATCGGCCAGGCCGCCGATGTGATCGGGGTGGGCGTGGGTCAGGACGATCTCCTGCAGGCCCTCGGCGCCGAGGTCGTCCATCGCCTGGCGCAGCAACGGCATGTACGACGCAATGCCTTGGCCGGTGTCGACGAGGATCGGCCGCGCGCCGGTGCCGACGAGATAGGTGTTGGTGCCGGGACCGGAGAACATGCCTGGATTCTGCCCGAGCACGACGGTCACCCGCTCCGACCACTGGTCGATGTCGGGCAACTTCATACCGATCATCGAATCCGTGACGACCCGTTTCTGCATCATCACCCCCTGGGTAGTTGCAGCACGCGCTCGGCGATGATGTTGCGCTGCACCTCGGACGACCCGGCGGCGATCGTGCGGCCGCGCGAGTACAGATGCAGATAGCCCCAGCGGCCGTCGTCGACGGCGCGCGGATCGCCTTGCATCAATTGCCCAAACGGCCCCAGCATGGCGACGGCGTCGACCAACATGCGCTGGTACATCTCGCTCCAGAACAGCTTCTCCACCGACCCCTCCGGGCCCGGCTCGCCGCCGCGCAGCGATTTAGTGAGATTGCGCAGCGCCGTGTAGCGCATGGCCTGGCTGTCGATGTACGCCGCGGCCAGCCGCTGGCGGATCAACGGATCCGCGCTCAGCGGCGCGTCTGTCGAGGGATGGCGGCGCGACAGGTCCAACAGTTCACCGAGGGCGATGCTCGACTGCAGTTGGCGGCTGAACGTGAGCGTCTGCCGCTCGTGCATGAGCGTCGAGATGGCGATCTTCCAACCGCCGTGCAGCTCGCCGATGACGTTGCCGCGCGGCACGCGCACGTCCTCGAAGAACAGCTCGTTGAAGTCCTCGTCGCCGTTGATCTGCTTCAACGGTCGCACCGTCACGCCTGGGCTCTTCATGTCCACCAGGAGAAAGGTGATGCCCTTGTGCTTCGGCGCTTCGGGGTCGGTGCGGGCGAGCAGCATGCACCAGTCCGCGTAGCGCGCGAAGCTGGTCCAGACCTTCTGCCCGTTGACGACGAACGAGTCGCCGTCGAGCACGGCCTTGGTGTTGAGTGACGCCAGGTCGGATCCGGCATTCGGCTCGGAGAATCCCTGGCACCAGATCTCGTCGGCGTTGAGGATCTTCTGCAGATAGCGCGACTTCTGCTCCGGCGTGCCGTGCGCGATCAGCACGGGACCGCCCATGGTGAGACCAGCGAGATTGATCAACAGCGGCGCCTTCGCCCGCGCCATCTCCTGTTGGAAGATGATCTGCTCGATCAGCGTCGCGCCGCGCCCGCCGTACTCCGCGGGCCAGTGCAGTCCGCACCAACCGGCGTCATAGAGCTTGCGCTGCCAATCCTTGCCGTACGTCACCCACTGGTCGAGCACGGCGGGCTCGGGACCGGGCGGATTGGCGGCGAGCCAGGCGCGCAGTTCGCCGCGGAATCGCTCCTCGCTCGGAGAAAACGACAGATCCATCAGCGGTCGCTAGCGCGCGGGCGCGAGGTGTGGGATCGCGCGGTACAGGGCGACGATCGACTTGCTGTCGTCGAGCTCGCCGCTGGCGGCCATCTCGCGCACCCGCGCCAGGGGAATCGCGTGCGGGGCGAGAAACTCGTTGTCGTCGAGGCTCTGCACGCCGGACGACAGATCGCGCGCCAGGAAGAGGTGGATGACCTCGTCACAGAAGCCGGGCGCCGTGTACATGCTGCCGAGCGAGATCCAATCGTTGGCCGTGAAACCGGTCTCCTCGCGCAGCTCGCGCCGCGCGCAGATCAGCGGATCCTCGCCGTCCTCCATGATGCCGGCCGGAACTTCCCAGATCTGTTTGCCGAGCGCGTGGCGAAACTGGTGCACGAGGATCGCCTGGTCGCGATCGTCAATGGCGAGAATCGCCGTCGCCGGCGCGTGGCGCACCACCTCGAAGTCGATCGACCGCCCATCCGGCATGTCGACCCCTTCGCGCCACAGGTGCACGACGTGCCCCTCGTAGATGGACTGGCGCTTGCCGTTTGGTTTCGGCACGGGTCCGCTCATCGATCGACAACGCCTATCCGCGCATGCGCCGGGTGCATGGGGACTGTTCTCGCACGCGTCACCCGGTGAGACAAGTTGGTCATCGCGAACGAATCCAACCGACGGGGACCCGGCTGGGCGGTGCGTCGACCACCGCGGCTCGCTCAAAAATCCATCGGCAAGGGCAGGTACGTCTCGACGATGAAATCCCGGTGCTCGATCAACACGGGATCGCACGACAACCCGCTCGGGTGTCGGCTCAGTTCGTACAGCGGGCGCATGAACTCCGGAATCGGGCACTGTTCCGGCGGCAGCGGAACAAGCATCGTCGCGAATGCCGCCCAGTAGAGGTCGACGGCCGTCAGTTCGGCCCCGACGAGAAAACGGCTGCCGCGGGATCGCTGTTCGCGCAGCTTCTCGGCGAACAGGCTGGTGATGGCGCGCACGCGTTCGACCGCGACGTCGGCGGCGGCAGGCGAGTAGCCGTACTTCCACGCCAGCCGGTCCGAGGGGTCGATGGGCTTGTCGCGCATGAACGCGTCGAAGATCATCAGCCGCCGCGACCAGCCGAGGCCCTCTTCACCGCATAGTTCGTAGGAAAGTCCGAACATCGACGCGCGCAGCGCCGGGTCGCTGGGAACCAGCCGCGGCAGCGGCGCCAGGCGCTCGGCGAGCAGGAGAATATCCGCCCAGCCGGTGCGCGGTCGCTCCCGCTCGTACATCGCCGCCGGGGCGCCGTTCTGCCCGGTCCAGCGCAGTAGTGCTTCGCTCTCCTCACCCGCCTGCTGGCGAACCGGCGTGTACGCAATGCCCTTCACGTGGAAGATCGCCTTCGCCGACTCGCCCCACGGTCCGGGAACGCCCGCGGTCAGCACTAGGCGCAACCCGGGAAGATCCATCGCGTCTTCGATCTCGACGTATTCCATCGCCCGCGCATAGCGGAACAGTTGGAAGTCGACAACGACGCCCCCCGGGCCGGGAACTGCGTCATTTTGAAGCGCAGGCCCCTGGACAGGTATAACGCGGGCTGGCGCCCGCAACCCACCCCGGTCCGCAGGCTAAAGACCTGCGCCTACCGGTAGCCGGGCCGCCCCGTAGCCGCAGGTCTTTAGCCTGCGTCCCGATGCCATAAAGTCGCGATTCGCCGCGCGCTATTGTCTTGCGACGGGGTTGTTCGGCTGACAGAACGGACCACTTGTCGCCGATCGCGCTTGCGCCGATCGCGACGGATTGGAGAACGCAATGCGCCAGTGGATTTGTATGTTGGTCGTGCTGATCGCCGCGACACCTCACTTGATCGCCTGTTCGGGCGACGACGACTCAGCCGACTCCGGAGCCAGCGTCTATGAGTTCGCCAACGGCTGCTTCACGATGCGCACAGAAGAGAGTGACACGCGGTTCCTAACTCGATCGCCCGGCGGCTTCGCGTTCACTGCCACGAGCACGGCCGGAGCGACGCCGTTCTTTCTCAAGCCGTCCGGCCTGGCATCGTACCTTTTGTTCGACGCCGACCGCGGCTACGCGATCTCCGACGGCGTCGGGCTGCTGCGTGCGACCGATCTGGATTCGGACATTGAGCTCCTCGACGATTCATTCGAGTCGGAGGCGGAGTGGGAGTTGCAGCCGTCCAGCGCCGGCGCGGATCGATTCCAACTGCGTCACCGCAAGACCGGGGTGTTCGTCGGCGGAAACGGCGTCGTCAATGGCAGCGCCGCAGCAGCGCCGCTGGTCCTCGACGCCGCCGCTGGATGCGCGACGTTTCCCGAGGAGGGCGTCCACAGCGAAGGCGCCGTGGCCCGGACGAGTTTCGAAGATGGCTCGGTGTTCGGCATCGTCGATACCCACTCGCACATCTTCGCCAATTTCGGCTACGGCGGCGGCGGCATCTTCCACGGCGCGCCGTACCACCCCTTGGGCGTCGAACACGCGCTGCCGAGCTGCGAAGCGTTTCACGGCGTCGACGGTCGCGCCGACTTCTTCGGCGCCGGCTTCGACGCCGGGCGGAACATCCAGCTCAGTGATTTCATCGCCGCGATCGCCGACGGACTCCTGCCCGAGTTCAACCACGCGACCGACGGGTATCCGGTGTTCACCAAATGGCCGAGCGGCTTCGACAGCGCCACCCACCAGACCCAGTACTACAAGTGGTTGGAGCGCGCGTATCGCGGCGGCCTGCGACTGGTCGTACAGCACGCCGTCAACAACCAGATCATCTGCGACTTTCTCGGCCGCGGCGGCATCCAGCCGATCCGCTACTCGTGCAACGACATGGTCGGCGTCGACCGCCAGATCGACGAGGCGTATCGGTTGCAGGACTACGTCGACGCCCAGGAGGGCGGGCCCGGGATGGGGTGGTTCCGCATCGTCACCTCGCCCGAGCAAGCGCGCGAGGTCATTCTCGCCGGCAAGATGGCGGTGGTGCTGGGCGTTGAAACTTCCAACCTCTTCGACTGCTTTCTCAATCCGCCGATCGGTTTCGCGCCGTGCACAGAGGATGACGTCGTCGAACGGTTGAACGAACTCCACGAGCGCGGCGTGCGCGTGTTGTTCCCGGTTCACAAGTACGACAACGCTTTCTCCGCCGGTGATGGCGACAAGGCGTTCATCGAGATCGGCAATCTCCTCCAGACCAGCCACTTCAACAACTTCACCACCGAGTGCGACGAGTCGGTTCCGACCGTCTTCGACCGCCGCCCCTTGGCGTTTCCGGGCCTCAACATGCCGCGCGACAATTTCTTCGCGATGCCGCCCAACGATTTCAGCGAGTTCTTCGTCGATCCCCTGGGCGAACTCGCGCCGTTCCTCGACCTCTTCCTCGTGCCGCCGCTGCCGGGTGTGGAGAATCACTGTCAGAACGCCGGACTCACGGACCTCGGCGAGTTTCTCGTCGAGGAGATTATGGGAAAGGGCATGGTCCTGGAGATCGATCACTTCCCGCGCCGGTCGTACAAGCGCGTGTTCGAGATGCTCGAGGCCAAAGACTACCCGGCCGCCGGGACACACGGTCTCGACAACAACGGCAAGCTCTACGCGCTGGGCGGTGTGTCCAAGTCGGACTTCGGTCGCTGTCGCGCCGCCGACGCTAGCGCGACCGTCGACAACGGGTACCAGACGAAGCTGCAACGCATCGTCGACAACGGCGGCTTTCCCGCGCTCGGGTTCGGCTTCGACCTGAACGGCTTCGCCGGCGCCGCGGGGCCGCGCTTTGGCGAGAAGAGCGTCTGCGGTTCGACGCCGCAGTCCGATCCGCTGACGTATCCGTTCACGTCCTACGCCGGCGACGTGACGTTCACGCAGCCGTCGGTCGGCGAACGCGTCATCGACTTCAACACCGAAGGACTCGTGCACATCGGAATGTTGCCGGAGCTGATCGAGGAGATCCGCGGCGACGGCATCGACGATGCGTCGCTCGAGCCGCTGTTCAAATCGGCCGAGGGCTATATTCGCATGTGGGAGAAGGCGGAGCGCCGGGGGGCGGCGATTCGCGAGGAGAGAGAAACGCCGGAGTGAACCATATGTCGCGCCGGCGCGGCCACGTGTTTGTAATGTCCCATTTTGGTTGTGGGCGGTCACCGATTCCCCAGGAGGGCCAGGCGCTGTCCCCCAAGAGGATCAACTGTCATCATCCCGGCCCATGAGCCGCGTCCTCTGCGCTGTGCTGATCGTCGCCGCGGCCCTTCCCGCGCGAGCGGCGTCGGTCGATCCGCAGGTAACCGCCGCGGTGAGCGGCGGCGCGGTCAACGTCATCGTCGGACTGCGATCCGCGACGACGGCTGATCTCCACCACCGACAGGACGCCGTCCTGTCGGCGGCGCCAAGCGGCACGATGCAGGTCTATCACCGTTACGAGTCCGTCGCGGGCTTCTCGGCGTCGCTGACGGCGGAGGGACTGAGCGCCCTCGCCGAGCATCCGGATGTCGCCTGGATCGCCGCCGACCTGCCCGGCGAGGGCGCGCTCAGCCGCTCGGTGCCGCGAATCCGCGCCGATCGCGTCCACGCGCGCTTCGCTACCGGGCGCAACGTCACGATCGCCGTGATCGACAGCGGCGTCGAGGCCGACCACCCCGATCTCGTCGATGCGCTGGTGCACGAGGAGTGCTTCTGTCGCGGCACGTGCGATCAGGGCGGCGGCGTGTTCTGCCGGCCCGACTGCTGTCCGGACGGCACCGCTCGGGCATCCGGCGCCGGCAGCGCCGCGGCGGGGCATCCGCACGGCACGCACGTGAGCGGCATCGCCGTTTCGCGCGGCCGCATCTCCGGCCGCGGCACCGCGCCCGAGGCGAAGCTGGTTGCGATCCGGGTGCTCGACGAGAGCAACTCCGGCCTGGTGTCGGACTGGCTCGCCGCCCTCGACTGGATCGCCGTGCACCGCCCCGAAGTGCGCGTCGTCAACATGAGTCTCGCCACCTTCCGCGTGTTCGGCGGAGACTGCGCGACGCAGTGTGAGCCCGACTGCCTGCCGCAGGAGGGATGCGATCCGGAGTCGGTGTGCGGCGCCAACCGGATGTTGGCCGATGTCGTCGCGCGCCTACGCCGCCGCGGCACCGTTGTCGTCGCCGCGGCGGGAAATCAATCCGACGACAGCGCGCTCAGCGTGCCGGCCTGTGTCACCGGCGTGATCGCGGTCGGCGCTCTCACCACCGACGATCGGGTGGCATTCTTCAGCAACGGCGGACCGCAGCTCGATCTCCTGGCGCCGGGCGTCGACGTCGTATCGGACGGCATCAACGGCAGTCTCAGTCTGTTCTGTGGCCAGGTGGGAGGACAACGCGTCTGCGGCGGAACGTCGACCGCCGCGCCGCACGTTGCCGGTACCGCCGCGTTGCTGGCGTCGGCCCGTCCCGGCGCATCGGCCGCGCGGATCGAGGCGGCGATGATCGACACCGGGATTCCCGTGTTCGATCCACGCAGCGGCCGCACCACATCGCGCATCGACGCCCGCGCCGCCTTCGCCGAGGTTACGCGGACGCTCGAGATCGACCCCGGCGGCGGCAGCGGCGCGACCGACTGCCTCGTGGCGTGGAACGTCCGTCCACCGGACATCGTCCGCCGCAGCCGGCATCCGGTGGCGACCTGTCGCGATGGCGACACGGTGTGCGACGCCGACGGAATCACCGGCCAGTGCACCTTCGGCTTGTCCTTGTGCTTCAACGTGCGCGACCCACTGCTGCCGTTCTGCGCCAGCGACGAGCCCATCCTCGGAGTCGAGTTGCGATCTCCTTCCCCACTCGCCCCGCCGGGCAGCCTGGAGCGCAACAACGCGAACAACGTCACGGCGAGGCTGCCGTCGTTTCCCGTCGCCACTCGAGACCTCTGCACGGAGACGATCCCAATCGTAGTGCGGCGTGACAGTCAGGCTGGAACAACCTCGATCCGGCTATCCGCACACACCGCCTCGCGACGCGACTCCGACCAGTTCATCCTCCGCTGCGCCGCGCCGTAAGAACCGCGGTGGCGAGTCGAGGCCTCCTCCGGAGACGCGACTTTCTCGACGGACGGGTGCGCTTACAGCGACCGCCGTTCCTTCAGCGAGTCTCGAGCGCGGCGATGGCCGCGAGGACGTCGTCCGGGTGCGCGCGGTGGCGGTATGAGTTGGCTCGGAAGGTCCAGCGGACGACGCCGTTCGCGTCGACGAGCACCTGGGCCGGGTAGGCGATGTCGTTGTCGCCGTGACCGCCGCGGTGGCGTATGCCGAGCGCGTCGAGCAGCTCGCCGCGGGTGTCGGAGAGGAACGTGAACGGCACCGCCAGGCGCTCGCGCAGTCGCTCCGAAACGTCCGGGGGGTCGACGCTCACGGCGACCAGCTCGACGCCACCCGCGCGGATCCTCTCGTAGTACTCGTTCATGACCGACAGCTCGGTGCGGCAGAACGGACACCAGTCGCCGCGGTAGAACAGGTAGAGCACGGCCGACCGACCCAACATATCGGCGGACGAGAACGACGCGCCCGTCGAAGTGGGCAGCACGACCGGGGGAAAACGGTCGCCGACGGCGACGGTGAGTTCACCGCCGTCCGTGCCGCTGCGCACCGAGTGCATGTAGAACAAGGTCGCCGTCAGAACCGCGGCGACGGCGAGAACCGCGATGCCGCCGCGGCGCCCGCGCCGCACCGCCACGGCCATTCCGGCGCACAGCAGCGCGTACACCGGCCACGGATGCGTCGAGTACAGCATCTGCGCCGGTGACAGGACGTAGAGAAGTACGGCGCCGGCCACGAGGATCATCGACAGAGCGAGCATCCGACCGTGTTCCTTTATTGGTTCTCGACCGGACCGTGCTCGCGCCAGAGCCGGTCCCAGGTCGCGACGCGCGGGTCGTCGGCGCCGAGCATCTCGGCGATGCGCTCGCGGACGTAACCCGCGTCAATCGCCGCCGTCTGCACGGCGACGAGGCGTTCGAGGTCGACGACGTCCTTACCTCTGAAGAAGAGCAGCTTGAAAACGCAAAGAGCCTCGGCGGAGAGAAACCACACGCCGGTGCCGCCGATGTCGAAACGCACGCGCGTGCGCGCCGCCTCCCATGAGAAGTCGATGCTGGGAGTGAACACGTCGATCCGGATCGGCCCCAGCCACAGGACGATCAATCCTTCGCGCTCTGCTTCGCTTCGCGCGGCGGCGGCGTCGACGACCACACCCAACGAGCGCATTGCGGCGAATACGTCCTCCAACCGCTCGGGGCCCACGAAGACGTTGACATCGACGTCGTTCGTCGCGCGGGGAATGCCGTACTGGCCATAGGCGAGCGCACCGCCGATCGCGTAGGGAACATCGTACATCTCCAGTGCCGCGGCGATCCGCAGCGCTGTCTCGAACGCATCCATGGGAACGCTCATGTGCGCCGGCGCGCCGC
>Ga0307505_10001085_pt1 | contig 24009 bp, 20 predicted proteins | sample 23_S_MG_FD_202183 | JGI IMG/M metagenome (GOLD analysis project Ga0307505, IMG submission 202183) | Soil microbial communities from Populus trichocarpa stands in riparian zone in the Pacific Northwest, United States - 23_S | ecosystem: Environmental > Terrestrial > Soil > Riparian zone > Trees...
ATTGCGGCTCGCGCAGCAGCAGCTGGGGACGATCACCGGGGAGGTCAGTGCGGACGATCTGCTGGGGGTTATCTTCAGCCGGTTCTGCATCGGGAAGTAAGTCCGCCCGCCTCGCTCAGCGCAGTTCGTACCAGGCCCCGCGACCGCCGCCACGCTGGACGAGGTGGCCCTGTTTCACCAGCGCCCGAAAATGCTGTTTGAGTGTGTTGCGATTGCCGCCGGTCAGGCGAATCGCCTCGCCCATGGTGATGCGGCCGTGTTCGCGAACGAACTCGACGATCTGCAGAGCCAGCGCGGGCAGGGCAGCCAGCACCAGTTTCTCGCGCTCGATCTTGCGTTCGAGCCGGCGTACCTGCTCGGCCAGCGCGCGCAGAAAGAAGATCAGCCACGGCTGCCAGTCCGGTGAGTCGGACCGGATCGTGCGCTGGGTCTGCCGCAGAGCGAGGTAGTACGCCTCCTTGTTCTGCTCGATCACGCTTTCGAGAGAACTGTAGGGGACGTGGGCGTAGCCGGCACGCAGCAGCAGCAGCGTGGTCAGCACACGGCTCAGACGGCCGTTGCCGTCCTGGAAGGGATGGATCTCCAGGAAGACGACGACCCAGATGCCGATGAGCAGCAGCGGATGGAGCCCGCCGGCAGAGCGTTCCCCGTTGAACCAGGCGACGAGTTCCGCCATCAGACGCGGCGTGTCGAAAGGCGTGGCGGTCTCGAATACCACGCCCAGCGGTTTGCCGCTTTCGTCGAAGGCGGCCACGCTGTTGCTCGAGGTCTTGTAGCTGCCTCGATGCCGTGCATCCTTCTCGCTGTGAATCAGCAGGTCGCGATGCAGTTGCCTGATGTGGTTCTCGGTCAGCGTGATGTCCTGCCATGACGCGAACACCAGTTCCATGACTTCGGCGTAACTGGCTACCTCCTGCTCGTCGCGGGTCGCGAAAGGCCTGACCTGCAGGTTCGATAGCAGGCGCTCGACGTCGCGGTCCGATAGCCGGCTGCCTTCGATGCGGGTGGAAGAGCCGATGCTCTCGATGGTGGCGACGCGTCGTAGCGCGGAGAGTCGGTCGGGCGCGAGCCTGCCCAGCGCCCGCCACGCGCCTTTGAACTCGTCGATGCCGGCGATCAAACCGAGTATTTCCGGAGTGATCTGCAGGGAGCTGGAATGGATCATCACCCAATGATAAACCTATTTACACCCATTTATAAGGACTGGCTGAGTGTCGTAGAGACAACCATTTACACCCAATATGGCCGGCTTGGCGGCCTTCCAGGACAGACCGACAGCGACTCACACAAGACGGATCAACGACTTGGCTACCTCTCTCCTCTGTGTCCGCAGGCCGGCGGCCCGCCGTGCAAAGGCGGGGTCCATTAGCATTGCGCCTCCCCGCATCCGACCATCCTCATGAACACACCGCCCGCCCGCCCCACGCCCGCGCCGGCATCGCTGTCCAGCCTCGCGATAGACCGCGCAGCGCCGGCGCTGCGGCGACGCCGGCCCGTTTGGAAGCGCTGGTGGTTCTGGCTGGCCGCCGTCGTGACGTTGGCGGTGATCGCCGGCTTCGTGCGCAGCCGCAGCGCGCCGCAGGCGGTGGAGTTCGCGACGGTGGCGGCCGCCTATCCGTCGTCGGCCATCGCGGTGCTGAACGCCACCGGGCGCGTGGTCGCGCAGCGGCGCGCGTCGGTGTCGTCCAAGGGCACGGGCCGCCTGGAGTGGCTGGGCGTGCAGGAAGGGCAGCGCGTGAAGGAAGGCGACATCATCGCGCGACTGGAAAACCGCGACGTGGATGCGCAGCGCGAGCAGGCGGCCGCGCAGGTGCAGGCGGCGCGCGCCAACCTCGTGCAGGGCGAGGCCGACCTGGACGACGCACGGGCATCGTTCAGGCGATCGCAGGACCTGGCGAGCAAGAACTTCATCGCGAGTTCCGCGCTGGACACCGCCGAGGCGCGCTACAACAAGGCGCGCGCGCAGATCGACACGCTGAAGGCGCAGATCGGCGTGGCCGAAGCCAACTACAAGGCCGCCGCGGTGGCCTTCGACCAGACGCTGATCCGCGCGCCGTTCGCGGGCATCGTGCTGACCAAGAGCGCGAACGTCGGCGACATCGTCACGCCGTTTTCGGCGGCCGCCGGCACCACCGGCGCAGTGGTGACGATGGCCGACATGGAGACGCTGGAGGTCGAAGCCGACGTGTCCGAGTCGGCGATCGCCAAGATCGCCATCGGCCAGCCCGCGGAGATCCAGCTCGACGCCTTTCCCGAACTGCGGCTGCTGGGCGAGGTGAGCCGCGTGGTGCCGACGGTGGACCGCGCGAAGGCCACACTGTTGGTCAAGGTGAAGTTCGTCGAACGCGATGAGCGCGTGCTGCCCGACATGAGCGCGAAGGTCGCCTTCCTGTCGCGCGCGCTGACGCCGGCGGACCGCAAACCGGTGCCGGCGGTGCGGCCCACCGCCATCGTCAAGCGCGACGGCGCTGACGTGGTGTTCGTCGTCGACAAGGACAACACGGCGAAGCCTGCCGCGGTGAAGGTGGGGGAGAAGGTCGGTGACCTGATGCGCATCGACGGCGTGGCACCGGGCACGCGCGTGGTGGCCGCACCCGGCGACAGGCTTGCTACCGGTGCACGCGTCGAAGCGTTGAAAAAGTAGCCATGCCCTCCGAAGCCGACGGCCAGGCGAATGGCAAAGGCGCGCTGGTAGACATCGCGCACCTGTCGAAGTCCTATGTGCGCGGCGAGCAGGTGGTGCCGGTGCTCACCGACATCAACCTGGTGATCAACCGCGGCGACTTCGTCGCGCTGATGGGGCCATCGGGTTCGGGCAAGAGCACGCTGCTGAACCTGGTGGCCGGCATCGACAAGCCGGACGCGGGGCGGCTGGCGATCGCCGGCGAGGACATCACGCAGTTCTCCGACAGCGAGCTCGCCGACTGGCGTGCGCGCACCGTCGGCTTCGTTTTTCAGTTCTACAATCTGATGCCGGTGCTGACAGCCTTCGAGAACGTCGAGCTGCCGTTGCAGCTGACCCATCTTTCGCGCGCCGAGCGCCACGAACGCGTCGCGATGCTGCTGGCGATGGTGGGGCTGACCGACCGCATGAAACACTACCCGAACGAGCTGTCGGGCGGTCAGCAGCAGCGCGTAGCCATCGCCCGCGCGCTGGTCACCGATCCCGTGCTGATCATTGCCGACGAGCCCACCGGCGACCTGGACCGGCAGTCGGCCGCCGATATCCTGGCGCTGCTGGACCGGCTGAACACGGAACTGGGCAAGACCATCGTCATGGTCACGCACGATCCGCGCGCCGCGCAGGCGGCGCACCATCTGATCTACCTGGACAAGGGGCAGCTGACGGACACCGCACCTGCGGTGCACTGAAGCGGCACCAACCGAGCACGCCGTGTTCTTCCTGAAGTTCGTGCTGCGCAACGTGTTCCGCGCGCGGCTGCGCGCGGGACTGACCATCCTCGGCCTGGTCATCGCGACGCTGGCTTTCGGGTTGCTGCAGACCGTGGTGCGCGCGTGGTACGCGGGGGCCGATGCGTCGTCGGCGACGCGGCTGGTGTCGCGCAACGCGATCTCGCTGACCTTCTCGATGCCGTTGTACTACCGCGAGAAGATCCGCGCGGTGCCCGGTGTCACCGGCGTATCGGTGTCGAACTGGTTCGGTGGCATCTACAAGGAACCGAAGAACTTCTTCGCGCAGTTCGCGGTGGACGCGCCGACCTTCTTCCCGATGTATCCGGAGTTCATCTTCGATCCGGTCGAGTATCAGGACTTCCTGCGCGACCGCACCGGGGCGGCCATCGGCCGCCAGCTCGCGGACCTGTACGGCTTCAAGGTGGGCGATACGGTGCCGCTGACCAGCGCCATCTACCCGGGCAAATGGGAGTTCACGGCGCGCGCGATCTTCGACGCGCGCGACGAGGCCACGATCACGCGCCAGATGTACTTCCACTACGATTACCTGAACGAGCAGATCAAGAAGGCGTTCCCACGGCGCTCGGACCAGACTGGGGTGTTCATCGTCGGCATCAGCGACGGCCAGGCGGCCGCCAACATCGCGCGCGACATCGACGCCGAGTTCAAGAACTCGCTGGCCGAGACGCTGACCGAAACGGAGAAAGCTTTCTCGCTGAGCTTCGTCGCGATGGTCGAGACCATCGTTGTCGCGATCCAGGGCGTGAGCTACGTCGTCATCCTGATCATCATGGCGGTGGCCGCCAACACGATGGCGATGACCGCGCGCGAGCGGCTGCCGGAGTACGCGACGCTGAAGGCGCTGGGTTTTTCACCCGGCACGGTGGCCGCGATGATCATGGGCGAGGCGCTGCTGCTGGCGTTGATCGGCGGGGGCCTGGGCATGCTGCTGACGCCGCCGGTCATCAAGGGCTTCCACGCGGCCACCATCAGCATGTTCGCGAAGATGCCGCTGGTGCCGCAGACCTTCTGGCTGCAGGCGGCCTGCGCGCTGGTCGTGGGCATCGTCGCCGGCATCATCCCGGCGATCCGCGCGGCGCGCGTGAAGATCGTCGACGGATTGCGGCACGTCGCATGAAGATCCCGCTGAGCTACGTCGCGCGCAACCTGTGGGTGCGCCGCCTCACCACCGGCCTGACGGCCGCCGGCATGGCGCTGGTGGTGTTCGTGTTCGCGGCGGTGCTGATGCTGGACGCCGGGCTGAAGACCACGCTGGTGTCCACCGGCGCGGCCGACAACGTCGTGGTCATCCGCCAGGGCAGCCAGACCGAGGTGCAGAGCGGCGTGCAGCGCGACCAGGCGTCGCTGCTGGAGACGATGCCGGAGATCGCGCGCGCGGCCGACGGCACGCCGCTGCTGTCCAAGGAGACGGTGGTGCTGAACTCGCTGCCGAAGATCGACGAGCCCACCAAGCGCAGCAACGTGGTGGTGCGCGGCCTGCCGGAGATGGGTCGCACGCTGCGGCCGCAGGTGAAGATCGTCCAGGGCCGGATGTTCCGCACGGGCTCGTCGGAGATCATCGTCGGCAGCTCGGTGGCGCGGCAGTTCGCCGGCGTGGAGATGGGCCAGCAGCTGTCCTTTGCTGGCCGGCAATGGCTGGTGGTCGGCGTCTTCGATGCCGGCAAGACCGCCTTCGATTCGGAGATCTGGGGCGACGTCGACCAGATGATGCAGGCGTTCCGCCGCAGCGCGTATTCGTCGGTGATCGCCAAGCTGTCCGATCCCGCGTCCTACACCGTGATGAAGGCGCGGCTGGACGACGATCCGCGGCTGAAGATCGACATCAAGCCGGAGCGCCAGTTCTACGAGGACCAGTCGCGCAGCCTGTCGAACTTCATCACACTGCTGGGCATGGCGCTGTCGATCATCTTCTCGCTGGGCGCGATGATCGGCGCGACCATCACGATGTACGCGGCGGTGGCCATGCGTACCGGCGAGATCGGCACGCTGCGTGCGCTGGGCTTCCAGCGAAGCTCGATACTGACGGCCTTTCTCACCGAAGCGCTGCTGCTCGCGTTCGTCGGCGGCCTGATGGGGCTCGCGGCGGCAAGCTTCCTGACGGCGATCACCGTGTCGACGACGAACTTCCAGTCGTTCTCCGAACTGGCGTTCTCCTTCGCGCTGACGCCGAAGATCGTCGTGCAGTCGCTGCTGTTCGCGCTGATCATGGGCTTCGTCGGCGGCTTCCTGCCGGCGATACGCGCGAGCCGCATGAAGATCGTCGACGCGCTGCGTGCCGACTGACAGCGTCTCGCGCAGTGCGCTGCGCATGGCGGTGGCCGTGGTGGTCGCGCTCGCCGGCGCGCTGGTCTGCCGTGCGCTGCACACGCCACTGCCCTGGCTGATCGGTCCGCTGGCCGCGGTGGCGCTGGCCAGCATGCTGCACGCGCCGCTGCAACCGCCGCCGGCCGCGCTACAGCTCGGCCAGTGGGCGATAGGCGTGGCGCTGGGGCTGTACTTTTCGCCCGACGTCGTGCGCACGGTGGGCGCGCTGGCTCCCTGGCTCGGGCTGTACGTTCTTTTTGCGTTGCTGCTGAACTGGCTGGGCGCAGCACTGATGCGACGGCTCAGCGACTCCGACGCGCCCACCGTCTTCTTCGCGACTGCCATCGGCAGCGCCAGCGAGATGATGCTGCAGGCGCAGCGCCATGGGGGCCGCGCCGACCGCGTGGCCGCCGCGCACAGCCTGCGCCTGATGCTGGTGGCACTGATCGTGCCGCTGGCGTTCGCGGCGTTGGACGTGCATGGACTGGACCCGTACACACCGCTGGCACATCGCTTCGACGCGGTGGGCTTCGTGGTGCTGGTCGCGGTGACCATGGGCGCGGCCGCGGCGATGCAGCGGCTGGGATCGGTCAACAGCTGGATGCTCGGCCCGCTGTTCGCCGCCGCTCTGATCACGGCCACCGGCCATTCGTTCTCCGCGCTGCCGGTCGCGGTGGTCAATGCGGGCCAGTTGCTGATCGGCATCTCGCTGGGCTGCCACTTCACGCCCGAGTTCTTCCGCGCGGCGCCGCGCTTCCTCGCAGCCGTCGTGCTGATCACGCTGGTGTATCTGGTGTGCTCGGTGGTCTTCGGACTGGCACTGGCGCCGCTCGCGGGGCTGCCGTGGCCCACCGCCGTCATCGCCACGACGCCGGGCGGCATCGGCGAGATGGCGCTGACCGCGCAGGCGCTACAACTGGGCGTGCCGGTGGTTACCGCGTTCCACGTGCTCCGCATGGCGGCCGTGGTGCTGGTTACCGCGCCGTCCTACGCGGTGTGGCATCGTCGCGGGTCATGATCGACATCGAACTGCATCCACTGATACCCGAGCGCCGTCCGGCGCCGGAGGCATTCCTCGCGGCCACGCGGGAGTCGGCGGCGGCGCTGGGCCGATGGATGCCGTGGTACCACGCGGACTACGGCCTCGAGGACGTGTCCCGCTGGTATGCGGAGGCCGAGCACATGTGGCAGCAGCGGCTCGCCTTCCCGATGGCGATCTTAGAGACGGGCAGCAGCCGCTTCCTCGGCGGTGTCGGCCTGCACGATGTCCTAACCTACGGCAAGCGCGAGGCCGAAGCGGGCTACTGGGTGCGGCGCAGCGCGTGCGGACAGGGAGTGGCGGCCACGGCACTGCGCGCGATGGCTGCCTTCGGTTTCAACGAGCTGAAGCTCGCACGCGTGTCGATGCGCATCCGCCTCGACAACCGCTCGAGCCGGCGCGCGGCCGAGCGCGCAGGCGCACGCTTCGAGGGCGTGCTGCGCAACGGCCTGCTGGTTGGCGAGACCGCGCTGGACGCCGCCGTCTATTCGCTGCTGCCCGCCGACCTCGCGCGACCGTGGTCGGCGGCATGAGGCGGACATGACGCGGAAGTGACGCGGGCGTCGCTCCATCAGGTGCAATGCCTGCGCACCGATCGCGGGTTTCGGGTTCTGGCTTTTTGGCAATCGCTGGTGTAGCGTGACCTCGCAGCCGATCATCCGCTGTGGATTCGGAATCTGGAAGCATCTGGACGTCATGTCTAAGCGTGAAGTCGAAGCGTGGTCTGAAGCCTAGCGCCAGCAGCCTGCCTGCCCCACCGTCGCATCACTCTGCCGATCCCCTACAGCCTTATCGCTTGCGCGTCGCGGGCGCATCCCGCGTCTACAGGAACGTTTCGGAGTGTCTGCAATGCCGACGGGTACCGTGAAGTGGTTCAACGAGACCAAGGGTTTCGGGTTCATCAAGCCTGACGATGGCGGCGCTGATCTGTTTGCGCATTACAGTGGCATCAAGTCCAAGGGCTTCCGCACGCTGAAGGAAAACCAGAAGGTCGAGTATCAGGTGCAGCAGGGTCAGAAGGGTCCGCAGGCCGTGGAGATCGATGTGCTGGCCGGCTGAGCGCCGGCCTTGCCAGCTACAGGCTCGCGCAGGCGGGCCTTTTTTTCGAACGAGCCCATCCGAGGGGTCGCGCCGCGCAATGAAAGTGCTGATCGTCGACGACCATGCGCTGATCCGCGACGCGCTGGCCCGCGTGCTGGCCGCGCTGGATCCCAGCGCGGCCGTCCTCGAAGCCGCGGATCCGCGCGCGGCCCTGGACACCGTCGAGCGCGAGCCGCAGCTCGATCTGGTGCTGCTGGACCTGGGGCTGCCAGGCATGCACGGGCTGTCGCTACTGCAATCGCTGCGCGACCAGCACCCGGCGATCTCGGTGGTCGTGATTTCGGCCACCGCCGACCGCGACAGCGTCAAGCGGGCGCTGGACCACGGCGCGATGGGTTTCATCCCGAAGTCCTCCAGCAACGAAGTGCTGAAGAGCGCGCTGCAGTTGGTGCTGGCCGGCGGCGTCTACGTGCCGGCCGAACTGGTGGGCCGAGGCGAAAGCCGCGCCACCGCCGCTGCGCCGGCAGCGACCGGCATGACGCCTGCTGAGCTGGGCCTCACCGAACGCCAGGCGCAGATCCTCGCGCTGATGATGCGGGGCCGCCCGAATAAGCTGATCTGTCGCGAACTGGACCTGGCCGAATCGACGGTGAAAAACCAGATCACCGCGATCCTGAAGGCGCTGAACGTGACCAGCCGCACTCAGGCGGTGCTTGCAGTGACGTCGATGGGGCTGGTGCTGCCGGACGTCGACGCGAAGCGACGCTAGGACACTCCGCGTTCCTGGGCTTCATCCGGCGTCGTGGCGCGCCGGTTCCATCGTCGAGGCGAGCAGCCGTGCGAGCAGCGCCCGCAGCTTCACCGGCGACACCGGCTTGTGCAGCAGCGGCATCCCCAGCGCCTGCGCCGCGTGGGCCACCGACGACGCGGTATCGGCGGTGATGATGACGGCGGGCACCGCCTCCCCGGCGGCTGCGCGGATGCGGGTGACCGCGCGGATGCCGTCGTCGTCGTCGCCCAGCTGGTAGTCGCAGACGATCAGCTCAGGCGGCCGGTCGTGCACGCGCAGCAGCGCAATCGCCTCGGTACTGCCGGCGGCGGCCAGCGTCAGACAGCCCCAGCTCTGCAGCAGGCCGCAGGTGCCCGCGCGCGCGGCTTCGTCGTCGTCGATGACCAGCGCGAACACGCCGCGCAGGCTGGCGATGCGCAGCGGCGCCGCGGCCGGCGCCCGCTGGCGGCGCGCACCGCCCACCGGCAGATCGAACGCAAACGTCGATCCCCGGCCCGGCCGCGAGCGCAGCGTGACCGTCGTCTGCAGCAGATCGGCCAGGCGCGACACGATGGCGAGCCCCAGTCCGAGCCCGCTGGCGCCGCTGCCGCCGGCGCGCGGACCGAGCTGCACGAACTCGCGGAACACATCGACATGGCGCTCGACGGGAATGCCGCAGCCGGTATCGTTGACGGAGATCATCAGGCGCGCGCCGTGCCGGCGGCAGCCGACCAGCACGCCGCCGTGCTGCGTATAGCGGATGGCGTTGGCCACGAGGTTCAGCAGCACCCGCTGCACCAACACGGGATCGCTGAACACCTGTACGCGGCTGGTCCTGACGCGCAATTCGATGCCTTTTGCGCGCGCCAGTGGGGCGAAGTGCGTGTCGATGGCCGCGAGCGTGTCGCTGATCGCGAAGGACTGTTGCGTGGCCTGCACGGCGCCGGCTTCCAGCTTCGACAGGTCCAGCAACTGGTCCAGCAGTTCGGCGAGGCTGCCGGCCGCCTGTTCGATGCGCTCGACCAGCTTCGCGCGGTCGGCCGGCGCACGGCTGGTGCGCAGTTGCCCGATGAACAGCGCCAGCGCGTGCATCGGCTGGCGCAGATCGTGGCTGGCGGCTGCGAGGAAGCGCGACTGCGCCTGGTTGGCGAGCGCCAGCGCGCGGCTCTTGTGCTGGATCTCGTTGACCATGCGCAGGTTCTCGACCGCGATCACCGCCTGCGCGGCGAAGGTCTCGAGCAGCTTGATCTGCCGGTCGGAAAAGGCGTGCACTTCGCGGCGCCACGTCGCGATGACGCCGATGACCGCGTCGTTGCGCAGCATCGGCACCGCGAGGATCGTGCGCATCAGCTCGGCGCGGTGCGCGGGTGTCACCCGCGTTTCGGCGTCGGCCAGGAAGTCCTGGATCTGCACCGGCCGGCGTTCCAGCGTGGCCCGCCCCGTCGTGCTGCCGCGGTCGACCGGGAAGCCGTCGGCAAGGTAGGCGGCGAACTCGTCAGTGCAGTGCGTGCGCGCCGCAAGCTTCAGCCAGCCGCTGTCGTGCAGCATCAGTATCGCGAAGTCCGCGTGGCACAGACGCGCGGCATTCTGCACGATGGTCTCGAAGACGGGCTGCGCGTCCGTGGGCGACGAACTGATGACGTGCAGGATCTCGGCCGTGGCGGTCTGTTGCTCCAGCGCCTCGGCGATCTCGTCCTGGCGCTGCTGCAGCTCACCCTTCAGCGCGGCGATGCGGCACTGCAAGCCGGAAGTGCCGCCGTCGTCGGGCGGTCGCGCAGCCGTTGTGTCGGGCCGTCGTTTCATGCGCCCAATGTACGCCGCGGTCATCGACACGCAACAGGACTTCGGTCTCGTGACCTTGGTCGCATGATTCGCGATCCTTCGGGACTTCAGTCGTCTGGCGGCGACACGGCTGCATGGCCACACTGCGGCGCATCGGCCCATCACGGCACTCCCGCCGCCGGCCGCTGAAGCGCAAGGAGGAAACCATGCACGACGTCGCATCGAAGTCGTATCGCTTGCTGCAACTCCCGGCCGCCGCTGCGCTGGCCATCGCGTTGATCGTGGGCGCCGGTGTCGGCCATGCGCAGTCGCCGCAGCCCGCATCGGCCATGCATACCGTTGCCGCCGAGCTGAGCGTCGCCGAACTCGAGCGGACATTCTGGGTGTGCGACTGGAGTGCGACAGCCGGGCGCCTGGAGGGCGCGGACTTCGCCCGCTGCGCGATCGTTGCGGACGAGCTGAAGGCGCGCCGGTTCGGCGGCGACTTCCACCGGATGATCGAATGGTGGCAACAGAACAAGGCCGGGATCCACGCCGGTCTGCAAGGCGAGCGTCTGGCTGCCACCCAGCGGCGCTGAATCGCCGGCATGCGCTGCCGGGCGGCCCGCCTCGGCAGCATGTGTTTACCGGCCGGCGGACCGCCGGCCGTGCTCCATCCCTCCTACCAGCGTCGTCCACGCGATCCCGCAGCGCAGCGAACCCGTGGTGCGCAGCAGCGCGCCAGCCGCGATCGAGCCGCTAGAATTACCAGTCTCGTTTCTTGCTGCGCCGTACTGGCGCGCAGCGCAGCGGCGTCTGGCCAGCTGCGGCCGCGGGAAAGCAGTCGGAAGTAATTGCAGAACTGCGTGCGGCGACGGAGTGCGACAGCAGCAATTAGGAGACAGCATGAGCGCAGTATTGGCGGGGCAATCCCTCAACACCCCCGCGTATGTCCGCAACCGCAAACTCGTGAGCTGGGTGGCCGAGGTCGCACAGCTGACGCAGCCGGAGCGCGTCGTGTGGTGCGACGGTTCGCAGGAGGAATACGACCGGCTGTGCGACCTGATGGTCGCCGCGGGCACGCTGCGGCGGCTGAATCCGGCGAAGCGTCCCGACAGCTTCCTCGCGCTGTCGGATCCCGGTGACGTCGCTCGCGTCGAAGATCGCACCTTCATCTGCAGCGAGCAGCGCGACGATGCCGGCCCCACCAACAACTGGGTCGCGCCCGCCGAGATGCGCGCGACGCTGAAGGGCCTGTTCGCCGGCTGCATGCGCGGCCGCACGATGTACGTGGTGCCGTTCTCCATGGGGCCGCTGGGTTCGCACATCGCGCAGATCGGCGTGGAGCTGACCGACAGCCCGTACGTGGTCGTCAACATGCGCATCATGACGCGCATGGGTCGCAAGGTCGTCGAGCTGCTGGGCACCGATGGCGCCTTCGTGCCGTGCGTGCACTCGGTGGGCAAGCCGCTGGCGCCGGGTGAGAAGGACGTGCGCTGGCCGTGCAACGAGCAGAAGTACATCGTGCACTTCCCGGAGACACGCGAGATCTGGTCCTACGGCTCGGGCTACGGCGGCAATGCGCTGCTGGGCAAGAAGTGCCTGGCGCTGCGCATCGCATCCAAGATGGGCCGCGACGAAGGCTGGCTCGCCGAGCACATGCTGATCCTCGGCGTGACCTCGCCAGAAGGGCGCAAATACCACATCGCGGCCGCGTTTCCGTCGGCCTGCGGCAAGACCAACTTCGCGATGCTGATCCCGCCGCCGGCCTTCGCCGGCTGGACGATCACGACCATCGGCGAGGACATCGCGTGGATCAAGCCCGGCAAGGACGGGCGGCTGTACGCGATCAACCCTGAAGCGGGCTGCTTCGGGGTCGCGCCCGGCACGTCGGAGAAGACCAACCGCAACGCGATGGCGATGCTGCGCGAGAGCGTCATCTACACCAACGTCGCGCTGACCGACGACGGCGACGTATGGTGGGAAGGCATGGGTCCGGCGCCGGCGCACCTGACCGACTGGCAGGGCAGGGACTGGACGCCCGAGGACGGCAAGGCCGGCCGCAAGGCCGCGCATCCGAATGCGCGCTTCACCGTCGCCGCCGCGCAGTGCCCGTCCATCGACGCCGACTGGGAAGACCCGGACGGCGTGCCCATCGACGCGTTCCTGTTCGGCGGTCGCCGTTCGACGACGGTGCCGCTGGTCACCGAAGCGCGCAACTGGGTCGACGGCGTGTACATGGCGGCGACCATGGGTTCCGAGACGACGGCCGCGCAGGCCGGCGCGCAGGGCGTACTGCGCCGCGACCCGTTCGCGATGCTGCCGTTCTGCGGCTACCACATGGGCGACTACTTCGCGCACTGGATCGCGTTGGGCCGCGAGCTGCAGGCGTCGGACGCGACGCTGCCGAAGATCTTCACCGTCAACTGGTTCCGCACGGACGCCGACGGCAAGTTCGTGTGGCCGGGCTTCGGCGAGAACATGCGTGTGCTGCAGTGGATCGTCGGCCGCATCGACGGGTCGGCGGGCGGCAGCGAACACCTGTTCGGCGTGACGCCGCGCTACGAGGACCTGCAGTGGGACGGGCTGGACTTCGGGCGCGACCAGTACCAGCAGATCACCGCGGTGGACGCGGTCGCCTGGCGCAAGGAAGTCGCGTTGCACGCGGAGCTGTTGGACAAGCTCAAGCCGCGGCTGCCGGCTGAACTCGACGCGACGCGCGCCGCGCTGCAGGAACGCTGCGCGGTGTGACGCGCCGGTCGCGGTGCGGCGCGGTCTGCGCCACGTCATGATGGCCGTTGCCGCATCGTGAGGCCGCCGTTGCGCCGGCTCGGGCCAGCGGCCATACTGGCCGACCACAGGCGCGTCTGCCGCCGCGGTTATCTCCGCGGTTGTCAGCTCAGCGGTCAGAACGGGGACGCATGGCACTGATCAACTACATCACGCAGGTGCAGTTCGATTTCGGCGCGATCCGGCTCGCGCGCGCCGAGTGCGAACGCGTGGGCATCACACGGCCGCTGGTCTGCACCGACAAGGGCGTCGTGGCGGCAGGCCTGCTGGACAGGCTGCGCGACGCGCTGGGCGACCTGTCGGTCGCCGTGTTTGACGGCACGCCGTCGAACCCCACGGAAAGCGCGGTGATGGCCGCCGTGGCTGCCTATCGCGAACACCAGGCCGACGGCCTGATCGCGCTGGGCGGCGGCAGCCCCATCGATCTGGCCAAGGGCGTGGCGATCATGGCCACGCATCCCGGCCAGCTGACCGACTACGCGACGATCCACGGCGGCAGCCCGAAGATCACGCCGGCCGTGGCGCCGCTGATCGCGATACCGACGACCGCCGGCACCGGCAGCGAGGTCGCTCGCGGCGCGATCATCATCCTCGACGACGGCCGCAAGCTGGGCTTCCATTCGTGGTCGCTGGTGCCGAAGGTGTCGATCTGCGATCCGGAACTCACCTATGGCCTGCCCGCGAAGCTCACCGCAGCCACCGGCATGGACGCGCTCGCGCACTGCATAGAAACCTTCCTGTCGAAGGCGGTGAACCCGCCGGCGGACGCGATCGCCTTCGACGGCATGGCGCGCGGCTTCAAGTACATCGAGAAAGCCGTGCAGGAGCCGCGCGATCCGGCGGCGCGCTGGAACATGATGAGTTCGTCGATGCAGGGCGCGATGGCCTTCCAGAAGGGACTGGGCGCCGTGCACTCGCTGTCGCATGCGCTGGGCGAGCTGAAGCTGGGCGAACAGAAGATTGGTCCACATCATGGAACGCTGAACGCGGTGTTGCTGCCGGAGGTCGTGAAGTTCAACGAGAAGGCGGTGCCCGAACGCGTGCAGTCGGTGGCCAGCGTGTTCGGCGTGACCGGCGGCGAAGAGCTCGCTTTCGCCATACGGTCGCTGAACCGGCGGCTGGGTCTGCCGTCGGGGCTGGCGGAGATGGGGGTAACTCCGGATCTGTACGACGGCATCACGCAGCACGCGCTGCAGGACCATTGCCACGCTACGAATCCACGGGTTGCCACACACGCGGATTACGTTGGTATGCTCGCCGCCTCCGCGTGAGCGGGTAGCGCAGCCACAATCGATCAAATAAGTTTGGCTGTAGCGGTAGTAACGGAGACCAGCGGGTGAGCACGGCTAGCGAAATCATCCTGGAGACGCGTGGGCTGACGAAGGAGTTCAAGGGCTTCGTCGCCGTCAACGACGTCAACCTGAAGGTGCGGCGCGGCGCGATCCACGCGCTGATCGGCCCCAACGGCGCCGGCAAGACCACCTGCTTCAACCTGCTGACCAAATTCCTGACGCCGACGCGCGGCCAGATCCTGTTCAACGGCACCGACATCACGCGCGACACGCCCGAACACATCGCGCGCCGCGGCATCGTGCGTTCCTATCAGATCTCGTCGGTGTTCCCGCACCTGACGGTGCTGGAGAACGTGCGCATCGCGCTGCAGCGGCCCACGGGACTGTCGTTCCAGTTCTGGCGCAGCGAGAGCATCCTCGCATCGATGAACGCGCGCGCGCTGGAACTGCTGGACCAGGTGGATTTGCGTTCCTTCGCGCAGGAGCAGACGGTGTCGCTGCCCTACGGCCGCAAGCGCGCGCTGGAGATCGCGACCACGCTGGCCACCGAGCCCGAGCTGATGCTGCTGGACGAGCCCACGCAGGGCATGGGCCACGAGGACGTCGCGCGCGTGACCGAACTGATCAAGCGCGTGGCGGCCGGCCGCACGGTGCTGATGGTCGAGCACAACATGAACGTGGTGGCCAGCATCGCCGACACCATCACGGTGCTGGCGCGCGGCGCGGTGCTCGCCGAAGGGCCGTACGAGGCGGTGTCCAACGATGCGGCGGTCAAGGAAGCCTACATGGGCACCAGCGAAGCCGAACTCGAAGGGCTGGGGCACTGATGGCGGCCGCGCTGGAGATCCGCGACCTGCACGCCTGGTACGGTGAGTCGCACATCCTGCACGGCGTCGACCTGCAGGTGAACCAGGGCGAAGTGGTCACGCTGCTCGGGCGCAACGGCGCCGGCCGCACGACCACGCTGCGCGCGATCCTGGGGCTCACCGGCACGCGCAAGGGTTCGATCCGGGTGGATGGCACCGAGACCATCGGTCTGGCCACCCACCGTATCGCCCACCTGGGCATCGGCTACTGCCCGGAGGAACGCGGCATCTTCGCCAGCCTGTCGGCCGAGGAGAACCTGATGCTGCCGCCGCAGGTGGGCAAGCCGGGCGACTCGAGCGGCATGAGCGTCGACGAGATCTACGCGATGTTCCCCAACCTGAAGGAGCGCGCGAAGAGCCAGGGCATGCGGCTGTCGGGCGGCGAGCAGCAGATGCTGGCGGTGGCGCGCATCCTGCGCACCGGCGCGCACCTGCTGCTGCTCGACGAGATCTCCGAAGGCCTCGCGCCGGTCATCGTCAAGAAGCTCGCGGAGATGATCCGCATGCTGAAGGCCAAGGGCTACACCGTGGTCATGGTCGAACAGAACTTCCGCTTCGCTGCTCCGCTGGCGGATCGTTTTTACGTGATGGAGCATGGTCGCATCGTGGAGTCCTTTGCGGCAGCCCAGCTGAAGGCCAAGGAAGAGACGTTGCACGAATTGCTTGGGGTTTAGCAGTCCCTGATTCAGTAGTCCACAAGGAGACGAGGTATGAAGTTGAACAAGATTGCCGCAGCGCTGGCCGCCTGCGGGCTGGCGATGGGCGTGTCGACCGCCCAGGCGCAGAAACTTTCCGGCGACAAGATCGTCGTCGGATTCATCACCGACATGTCGTCGCTGTACTCCGACATCGACGGCCCGGGCGGCGTCGAGGCGATCCGCATGGCGATTGCCGACATGGAGAAGCAGTTCCCCGGCAAGAAGATCGAGCTGGTCTTCGCCGACCACCAGAACAAGGCGGACATCGCGTCGTCGAAGGTGCGCGAGTGGATCGACCAGGCCGGCGCCGACGTCATCATCGGCGGCACCAATTCGTCGACCGCGCTGGCCACCGCCAAGGTCGCGGCCGAGAAGAAGCGCCCGTACATCGCCATCGGCGCGGCCACGTCGCGCCTGACGAACGAGGACTGCACGCCCTACACGGTCCACTACGCGTACGACACCGTGGCGCTGGCCAACGGCACGGGCTCGGCGGTTGTGAAGAGCGGCGGCAAGAGCTGGTTCTTCCTGACGGCCGACTACGCGTTCGGTCATTCGCTGGAATCCGACACGAGCTCGGTGGTCAAGGCCGCGGGCGGCACGGTGGTGGGTGCGGTGCGCGCGCCGCTGAACGCCTCGGACTTCTCGTCGTTCCTGCTGCAGGCGCAGAACAGCAAGGCACAGATCCTGGGCCTGGCCAACGCGGGCGGCGACACCATCAACTCCATCAAGGCGGCCAACGAGTTCGGCGTCACCAAGACGATGAAGCTCGCGGGCCTGCTGATGTTCATCAACGACATCCACGCGCTGGGCCTGAAGACCACCGAAGGCATGTATCTCACCGACGGCTGGTACTGGGACCTGAACAACGACACGCGCGCGTGGGGCAAGCGCTTCTTCGACAAGATGAAGCGCATGCCGTCGATGCTGCAGGCCGGCAACTACTCGGCGGTCAGCACCTACCTGTCGGCGGTCAAGGCCATCGGCTCGGACGATCCCGATGCGGTGATGGCGCACATGAAGAAGACGCCGATCAACGACATGTTCGCCAAGGGCGGAAAGATCCTGCCCAACGGCCGCATGGTGCATGACATGTACCTGATGCAGGTGAAGAGCCCCGCGGAATCCAAGTCGCCGTGGGACTACTACAAGGTGGCACAGACCATCCCCGGCGATGTCGCGTTCGCGGTGCCGGGCGGCACAAAGTGCACGCTGAAGTAGCCTGACGAACCGCCGCAGGCCGGCCCGCATGAATCGCATGCGGGCCGGCCGGCCGTCACCAAGCCGCCGCTCCAATGCCTGAACTGTTCGGAATACCGCTGCCCGCTTTCCTGAGCCAGTTGCTGCTCGGGCTGGTCAACGGCTCGTTCTACGCGATCCTGTCGCTGGGGCTGGCGGTGATTTTCGGCCTGCTCAACGTCATCAACTTCAACCACGGCGCGCTCTACATGATGGGCGCGATCTTCGCGTGGATGGGGCTCACGTACTTCAACATCAACTACTGGGCCATGCTGATCGTCGCGCCGATACTGGTGGGCATCTTCGGCATGATCACCGAACGGCTGCTGCTGAAGCATCTGTACAAGCTCGACCATCTGTACGGGCTGCTGCTGACCTTCGGCATGACGCTGCTGATCGAGGGTTTCTTCCGCTCCTTCTACGGCGTGTCCGGCCTGCCGTACCAGGTGCCCGAGGCGCTGTCGGGCGCGACCAACCTGGGCTTCATGATCCTGCCCAACTATCGCGCGTGGGTGGTGGTCGCATCGCTGGTCGTGTGCCTGGGCACGTGGTTCGTCATCGAGCGCACCAAGCTGGGCGCGCTGCTGCGCGCCGGCACCGAGAATCCGCGGCTGACCGAGGCCTTCGGCGTCAACGTGCCGCTGATGGTCACGCTGACCTACGGCTTCGGCACGGCACTGGCCGGTTTCGCCGGCGTGCTGGCCGCGCCGATCCTGCAGATCCAGCCGCTGATGGGCAGCAACCTGATCATCGTGGTGTTCGCCGTCGTGGTCATCGGCGGCATGGGCTCGATCCTGGGCTCCATCGTCACCGGCCTGGGACTGGGCGTCATCGAAGGCCTGACCCGGGTGTTCTGGCCGGAAGCGTCGTCCACCGTCGTGTTCGTCATCATGGCGATCGTGCTGCTGCTGCGGCCGGCGGGCCTCTTCGGCAGGGAGAAGTAGCATGAATCTGCCGCGCCAGGCGCTCCTGTACGTCGTGCTGCTGGCGGTGGTGGCCGCGCTGCCGGCGCTGGGCGTTTACCCGGTCTTCGTGATGAAGCTGCTGTGCTATGCGCTGTTCGCATGCGCGTTCAACCTGCTGATCGGCTTCACGGGACTGCTGTCCTTCGGCCACGCGGCCTTCCTCGGCGGCGCCGCGTACGCGGCCGGCCATGCGCTGAAGGTGTGGGGCCTGCCCACCGAACTCGGCCTGCTGACGGGTATCGCCACTGGAGCGCTGCTGGGCCTCGTCATGGGCGCGCTCGCCATCCGCCGCAGCGGCATTTACTTCTCGATGATCACGCTGGCGCTGGCGCAGATGCTGTTCTTCTTCTTCCTGCAGGCGAAGTTCACCGGCGGCGAGGACGGCCTGCAGTCGGTGCCGCGCGGCACGCTGCTCGGCTTCATCGACCTGAGGGACGACCTCACGCTGTACTACGTGGTGCTGGGCATCTTCGTGCTGTCGTTCCTGCTGATCTACCGCACCGTGCATTCGCCGTTCGGCCAGGTGCTGAAGGCGATCCGCGAGAACGAGCCGCGCGCGACCTCGCTGGGTTACGACACCGCGCGTTTCAAGCTGCTGGCCTTCGTGCTGTCGGCCGCACTCGCCGGACTGGCGGGCGCGACCAAGACGCTGATCCTCGGTTTCGCGACGCTGACCGACGCGCACTGGAGCACGTCCGGCCTGGTGATCCTGATGGTGCTGGTGGGCGGCATGGGCACGATGCTGGGACCGATCATCGGCGCGATCATCATCGTGTCGCTGGAGAACAAGGTCGGCGACATCGGCATGTTCCTGGGCCGCGTGACCGGCATCGAGTGGTTCAACGGCCTGGGCGAGGCGGTGACCGTGGTCATCGGCCTGATCTTCGTGGTCTGCGTGATGGCCTTCCGCCGCGGCGTCGTGGGCGAATTCGCCGCGTGGTGGACGCGCTGGCGCGGCGGACGCGCCGCCGCCGCATAGCCGTCACCGGGCGCACCGGATTCCGTTCGCGAGTCGCGTTCCGCCGCTGGTCGCTTTCGCGTGATTCCGCCTGCGGCGCCAGTCGTGCCGCAGGCACGCGTTATCCCCGCTTATCGGCCGAATGCAGGTGTGCGTTTTCGCGGTATCCGGCCATACAATCGATCGGCCTCGTGAGGAAGAGTCCCGTGCGGATGGCCGCGCGGCATGCGGCGGCAGACCCTTCGACGACATCCATGGCCCTCAATCTCTCGATGATCTATCGACGCACCGACCACGGTGTGCGCGAGGTCTATGAGAAATCGCACCAGTTCACGCAGAGCGAGCGGCTGATCCTGATCCTGCTGGACGGCCGCCTCGACGTCGCGGGACTGAAGACGCGGCTGCCCAGCCTCAACGACGAGCGCATCGAGCGCGCGCTGCGCAAGCTGCAGGACGCCGGGCTGGTGGAGAAGATGGGTGCTGTCGAGGCGCCGCACTACAACGGTTCGGGCCAGCGCGAAGCCGGCCGGCTGGAGCCCGAGGCGGTCGCGCAGTTCCTCGAGCAGAGCGAGCTGGATCCGATCACGATCTTCGGCGACTCCGACGAGGCGGTCGCCAGCGAGCTGGTGCGCGCGCGCGTCGAGCAGGCCGCCGCGCAGCTGACACGTGAAGCGGCGGCCACGCGGCCGCGCAACACCGCGAGTTCTCGCAAGAGCGCCCCGTCCTATGAGGATCCTATGATAAGTGTGCGCTCACACGAGGCACGGCCCACCGATCGCGCGACGCCCGCACCGACCACGCGTTCGAGCGACTGGGAGCAGGCCACGCAGTTCGCGATCACCACGGTCAACGTGCCGGACCGGCTGGATCTGCAGGAGGAGCGCGACCGCGCCGAAGGCGACGAGATCGCCGACGAGCAGCGCCGCCAGCTGCTGCGGACATGGATGAAGCGGCTGCTGGTGGTCGCGGCGATCGGCGTCGTCGGTGCCGCGCTGTACAGCGCGGTCGAGCCGCTGCGGCATGAGGTCAGCGCTGCCAAGGTTTCCGAACGTCTGACCGCGGTGTTCCGGCGGCCGGTGGCGGTGGCCGACACCGACTTCCGCTTTTCGCCATCGCCGCGCATGGTGGTCCACGGCATCCGCGCTGGTGACATCACGATCGACGAGGCGTCGATCCTCATCAACTGGAAGGACCTGTGGAACGCGCTGCGCGGTGGCCAGTGGGTATGGGGCGAGGCGACGGTTGCGCCGATGAGCGTGACTTCCGCGCAGGCCAAGACCCTGGCGCTGGCGCTGCCGGCCGGCGCCAGTGCGCTGCCGTCGAAGATCTCGACGATCCGCTTCGAGTCCGTGCGCGTGTCGGACATGGACATGCTGAGCGGCCGCTACGAGGCGCTGCTGCGCCGCGGTGACGACGGCCGCTTCGGCGCGCTGGTCGTGCGCGAGCTGGACAGCGACAGCCCCATGCGTCTGACGCTGCGGCCGGGCCAGGCCGACGGCCGTCAGGTCGTGGAGTTCCGGCTGGACGCCGATCGCTGGGCGTTGCCGTTCGGCCCGCGCGTCAAGTGGAGCGAAGTGCGCGCCTCCGGCCGGCTCGACAGCCAGCTGATCGAAGTCAGTCACTTCTCACTGGTCGGTTTCTACGGCGCAGTCACCGGCATGATGTATGCGGCCTCCGACGTGGAGTGGGTGATCACCGGCCGCGCAGCGGCCACCAATATCGACATCGAATCGGTGGTTCAGCACATGCGACAGACGCCGGAGGGCCAGGAACCACCGCCGCCGCCGTTCCAGGGCACGGCCGCGCTGGACCTGACGGTGGTCGGCCGCGGGCCTTCGCTGGAGGACGCGATCGCGCAGTCGGTGCTGGCCGGACCATTCACCGTGCGTTGGGCGTCGCTCAACGGCATCAACCTCGGTCTGGCCGCCACTCAGGGCGCAACCGCCGGCGGCGTCACGCGCTTCTCGGAGTTCGACGGCATGGTGGGCGCTTCGTCCGCGGGCGTACGTTTCGAGGAAACTGGCGGCCGCGCCGGCGCCCTGGCCGCGCGTGGCGACTTCACGATTGCGCCCGACCGCGCCGTTGCCGGCATCGTGCGCGTCGAGCTTGGCGGCACGCGCATCCAGACCATCAGCTTGCGCGTGCGCGGCAGCGCCTTGGAGCCGCGGTTCGTACCCTAGAGGTTGCGGTGATCATGTGTTTCACGTGAAACAACGGCCGGCCCGATAGCTGACTGTTTCACGTGAAACCGGGGCGGCGGCGCTTGCGGCCGCCGCCGGACACCCCCCACGTCGATATACTGCTGCGCCTTCAGCAGCACTTTCGGCAACCGCACGTGGCGCCTGCGTCGCAGGCCGATCCAATGGACTATCCAAGCGAATTCGATGTGATCGTCATCGGTGGCGGCCATGCCGGCACCGAAGCGGCGTTGGCGTCCGCCCGCCTGGGCGCACGCACGCTGCTGTTGACGCACAGCCTGGAGACGCTGGGGCAGATGTCGTGCAATCCCTCCATCGGCGGCATCGGCAAGGGCCACCTGGTCAAGGAAGTGGACGCGCTGGGCGGCGCGATGGCGGCCGCCACCGACGAAGCCGGCATCCAGTTCCGCATCCTCAACCGTTCCAAGGGTCCGGCGGTGCGCGCGACGCGCGCGCAGGCCGACCGCGTGTTGTACCGCCGCGCGATCCGCCGGCGGTTGGAGAGCCAGCCGAACTTGTGGCTGTTCCAGCAACCGGTGGACGACCTGCTGGTGGCCGGCGACCGCGTGACCGGCGCCGTCACGCAATCCGGCCTGCACTTCCGCGGGCGTGCGGTGGTGCTGACGGCCGGCACCTTTCTGAACGGGCTGATCCACATCGGCCTGCAGCACTACGCGGCTGGCCGCGCCGGCGATCCGCCGTCGCTGTCGCTGGCCGCGCGTCTGAAAGAGCTGAGCCTGCCGCAGGGGCGGCTGAAGACCGGCACACCGCCGCGCATCGACGGCCGCAGCATCGACTTCGCACGGCTCGAGGTGCAGCACGGCGACGCCGACCCGATTCCCGTTTTTTCGTACATGGGCTCGCCGGAGCAGCACCCGCGCCAGCTGCCGTGCTGGATCACCCACACCAACGCGCAGACGCATGCGGTGATCCGCGCGAACCTGGACCGCAGCCCGATGTATTCGGGGGTCATCGAAGGGGTGGGGCCGCGCTACTGCCCGTCGATCGAGGATAAGATCCACCGTTTCGCCGACAAGGAAGCGCACCAGATCTTCCTCGAGCCCGAGGGGCTGGACACGCACGAGGTCTATCCGAACGGCATCTCCACCAGCCTGCCGTTCGACGTGCAGCTGGCGATCGTCCGCTCGATGGCGGGGCTGGAGAACGCGCACATCCTGCGGCCCGGCTACGCGATCGAATACGACTACTACGACCCACGCGCGCTGCACGCGTCGCTGGAAACCAAGGCCATCGCCGGGCTGTACTTCGCGGGCCAGATCAACGGCACCACCGGCTACGAGGAGGCGGCTGCGCAGGGGCTGCTCGCCGGGCTGAATGCCGCACTGGCCGCGCGGGGTACCGACCCATGGACACCGCACCGCGATCAGGCCTACCTGGGCGTATTGGTCGATGACTTGATCACGCGCGGCGTGGCCGAGCCGTACCGCATGTTCACCAGCCGCGCCGAGTATCGGTTGAGCCTGCGCGAGGACAATGCGGACTTCCGGCTGACCGAAATTGGCCGCCGACTCGGTTGCGTTGACGACGTGCGCTGGGACGCCTTCAACCGCAAGCGCGATGCCACCGCCCGCGAAGTGGAGCGCCTGAAGTCGACGTGGGTGAACGCTCGCATTCTCGGAAACGACGAAGCCATGCGGGTGTTCGGCAAGCCTATCGAACGTGAGTACACACTTGCTGACCTGCTGAAGCGACCCGAAGTCAGCTACGCACAGCTTCTGACCCTACGCGCGGCCGACGGCCAGCCGCTGGGCGGCCCGCCGGTGCCGGGCGCGGAAGCGCCTGCGGTTGCCGAGCAGGTGGGCATCCATATCAAGTACGCCGGCTACATCGCCCGCCAGCACGACGAGATCGCGCGCCACGAATCGCACGAGACCACGCGCATTCCGCGCGAGCTCGACTATGCGGCGGTGCGCGGACTGTCGATCGAGGTGCGCCAGAAGCTGGCCGCGCAGCGGCCTGAAACGGTGGGGCAGGCCGCGCGCATGTCGGGCGTGACGCCGGCCGCGATCTCGCTGCTGCTGGTCCACATCAAGCGGCTGAACGTACAGCGCGGCAATGACGCGAGCCAGGTCGAAGACGGCGGGACCGAAGGCGGCGGCCGCATTGCCGCGTAGCCGGCCTGCCGTGCGGCGTTCACCGCGTGACAGGCCCGTCGCGCAGCGTTCGTCGCAGGGCGAGGCCGACGCGTGGCATGCACCGCACGGGGCCGGCGGCCTCGCTGCGAGCCAGGGCGACCCGGCCGTGTCACCGCAGGCGTTGCGCGACGGCGCCGCGGAGCTGGGCCTCGCACCGAGCGACGCGCAGTTCGACCGGCTGCAACGCTTCGCGGCGCTGCTGCTGCGCTGGAATCGCGTGCACAACCTGACTGCGCTGGAGCAGCCGCAGCAGGTACTCAGTCACCATCTGCTGGACTCGCTGGCCATCGTCGCGCCGCTGCGCGACATCGCAACCGCCGTCGAAGCCGGCGGGCGAGCGCCGCGCGTGCTGGACGTGGGCGCCGGCGGCGGGCTGCCGGGCCTTCCGCTGGCGATCGCGCTGCCCGAATGGCGCTTCACGCTGCTCGACAAGGTTGCGAAGAAAACGGCGTTCCTCACGCAGGCTGCGCTGGAGCTGCAACTCGGCAACGTCGAGAT
>Ga0307505_10001086_pt1 | contig 23964 bp, 19 predicted proteins | sample 23_S_MG_FD_202183 | JGI IMG/M metagenome (GOLD analysis project Ga0307505, IMG submission 202183) | Soil microbial communities from Populus trichocarpa stands in riparian zone in the Pacific Northwest, United States - 23_S | ecosystem: Environmental > Terrestrial > Soil > Riparian zone > Trees...
CTCGTTGACGACGGCAACGACTTCCATGACACCGTCGCCGTCGATGTCACCGAGCGAGGGCGGCACGAGAATCTTCGTGCCCAGGCGCGCGCCGGAGTCCGCGATCAGCGTCACTTCACCGGTGACGGGATCCACGGATTCGACTTTGGCGGGATCCTTGAGCATCACCGGCCAGCCGCGCACGGGAGACCCATCCGCGTGCCACGCGTAGATGTGCCGGTCGAAGCTCCCGGCGATGATCTCGAGCGATCCATCCGCCGAGCCGTCGAGATTGCCGAGGGTCGCGCCGGCGGCGATGGCGCGGCCCGCTCGGTTGTCGCGATCGCGCCGATTGGTCAGATCCGGCACCCGCCCCTCGGCGCTGCCGAGGTCGCGCTCCGAGCGAAGCGAATGCGAGTAGTCCGGCCGCGTCCCGACCGGAAAGCCAGGGCGGCGCTCGCCCGCGCTGTTCCAAACGTAGACCCGGCCGAGCATGTCCGCGGCGACTACGTCGAGATCGCCGTCGCCGTCGAGGTCGCCGACGTTGACCGCGCCGAGAATGGCGGTCGTGCTCGCGACCACCGCGCCGGTGTCGTAACCCACCGACTCGTCGTGGAGTTCCAGTGGATCGGTCGAGACCGGCCATCCAGGCAGTTCGGAGCCATCGATGCGGAACGCGTGCACCAAGCCGGTCGACGTGGCGACGACGATCTCCTCCCGCCCGTCGCCATCGAGGTCCGCCGTCGCGGGGGACGCGACGCCGTCGCTGCCGAGTTGGAGCGGAAATCCGGGCGCGAGATCGGCGTCGTGATGCAGGGCTAGAACGCGGCGGTCCTCGCCGCGCAACCCGCGGTCGTCGGTCACGCGCAGGCGGATGGTGAAAGTGAATCGGTCGGGGTCGGGCGCCCCGTCGTCCGTGATGGCCGGACCCTCGACGCCGTGCGGCATCCGCGCGCGCAGGGCAGCGGTGTCGACGGAGCCAAGTAGGTCGTCGGCGACGACGTCACAATCGCTCGACGGCGTGATCGTTTCGAACTCCGCCTCGAGAGGCTGGATCCCCGGCGCGACGGCGAGCTCGTACGAGCAACCCTCGGCGCGGTTGGCGGCGACCCGTCCGAGCACCGGCAACGTCGCCGTCCGCTCCGGGTCGATCGTCGCGTACCAGGCCGGGCCTTCGATCGTCGCCTCGGGAGGAATGCGCCCGCTGTCGACCCATTGCACGGCGCGGTCGGCGTTGACTCGGCCGTATCCGAAGTACTGGTCCCAGCCCGCGATCGAGCGAAATCGCTCGCTGCCCTCGATCCCGGGAATGCCGATCTCGGTCGAGTAGTTCTCTTCTAGCCCCTCATCCGGCCGCGCCGAGAAATCGATGTCGTCGGCGCTGAGCGAGAGGAGTTGCTTCACTTCCTCCGCCGACAGCGGATACGGCGCGACCGATCCGTCGTCACGCTGGTAATTGGAGAGCATGCCGCGATCGACGGCGTTCAGCGCCGCCGATACCACCAGGCCCGCCATGCCGGCGCCGTTGCCCGTCGCTTCCGACGAACAACTCGAAGACGGCACGGCAAACGCGATGTGCCCGCCGTAGTTCGTGCAGCCGTTCAGGTACAGGTACGAACGCGGCGACTGGGTGAGACCCGAGATGTCCTCGAAGCGACGCACCGAGTTCACCTGCACCGTGTGATTGTAATTGGCCGGGTAGTTGTGGTGGGTCGACTGCTCGTCGGCCGCCGACGCGATCACCGCGACGCCGTTCGCGTACGCGTAGTCGACGGCGGCCTGGCCGAACGCCGTCTGGTTGAGCGTCCCGAGTGCCTCCTGAACGACCGCCGCGCCGCTGTCGACGGCGAAGACGACGCCCTGGGCGAACGCGTTCACCTCGGCGACGAAGCTGTCGCCGACGCGCACGGAGAGCAGCATGCAGTTCGGGCACGAGCCTACACCGCCGCCGTTGTTCGCCTCGGCGCCGGAGTCGTTCGACTGCCCGGTGCCGTGGCCGTAGCGTACTTCGTCGAGCGCGTCGTTGTCGTCTTCGAAGAAGTCCCAGCCGCTGATGTCGTCGATGTAGCCGTTGCCATCGTCGTCGACGCCGTCCGAGAAAACGAAGATCAGATCTTCCGGGTCGATCATGCCGTTGCCGTTGCCGTCCGACACGCGGTCGTCCTGAGCGAATTCGTCGTCGGCCAGATAGTCGGCGACGTTGAACACCCCGTCGCCGTTGCGATCGTGCGGGTCCGTCTCGTTGGCGCTGCCCTGCGGCGCCGGCAGCTCGCCGCGGTTCAGGTAGAACTTGTTCACCAAATCCGGCAGCGCGTCCTGCCAGCGGATGCCCGAATCCAATACGGCGATGACCACGTCCGGGCGACCGGTGGTCGTCTGCCAGGCGAGGTCGACACTTGCGCCCTTGACGCCGAGAAGCTCCTGAGCGCTGCCGTCGATTTCGGGGTCGCCGGTCCGCTCACTGGTGAACTTCCAGTTGTCGCTGCCGAAGTCGTCCGGCAGCAACGGCGGCTCGCTCACCGGAGTGAACAGATAGGACGCGAAGTCCGACGGTTCCAAACAGTCGTCTGGCGAGACCGAGCAAGGCCGCGGATTGGACGGATAGGGGAACTCGGCCCGAGCGGCGGTCGACAGCGCCACGAGCAACACCAGCCACAGAGATCGCTTGGTCACCCGGGGGGCCTAGCAGACGCGAGCCGAGGCCGACAAGGATCCGCGAAGGCCGATGGCCGGAGCCGCTGCCGAGCTCGCAGCCGCCCGGGCCGCCCCCGGGGCGGCCCCACCCCGTCGACTTGGGTCGTTCGTACTGTTAGTAGTCTCGGACAAACCACGCTGGCTTCGGGGGTCGAAATCTAATCAAACCCGGGGGTAAGTCGGCGAGATTGGGGAACTTCCAATGGCAGAGCCGAATATTGGCGACCGGGTCGACAGCTATTGTGGGCGTTGCAAGATGATGCTGGCGCACACCGTCGAGTCGATCGAAAACGGAAAAATCAAGAAGTGCCACTGCAACACCTGCGGCGCGCAGCACGCCTACCGCGCCAAGTCACCGAAACGCATCGGCGGCATTCCGACGTCTTTCGAGGCGGCTGACTACGACAAGTTGATCAAGAGTCAGGACGCCGAGAAGGCCAAGAAGTACGCCACCTCGGAGCGATTTCAGCCCACCGAGCTGATCAAACACGCGAGCTTCGGGGTCGGCATCGTTCTCAACTGCAAGGAATCCAACAAGATCGAGGTCCTGTTCCAAGACGGGGCCAAGACGCTGGTACACGGTCGATAGGTTTGGGCGGGCCGCAGCCGTCGCACGACTGCGGCCCAGCCTATCGTCATGGCGACACAGGTCGTTCTCGTTCGCCACGGCCTGACCGATTGGAACGAACAGGGCCGCCTCCTGGGGCGCTCCGAGACTCCGCTCAACCAGCGGGGCCACGTTCAGGCACGCGCCCTCGGTGAGGCCCTGCGCGGCTTGAGCCCGGGCGAGATCCGCTCGAGTCCGCAGCGGCGCACCGTGCAAACCGCGGAGGCGATCGCCGCGGCATGTGGGCTCACGGTGGCCCAGGACGATCGACTCGCCGAGATCTGGCTGCGCGGCTGGCAGGGCAAGACGTTCGCCGAGCTGCGCGACGACGCAGATGTGCACGCCTATCTGCGCGACCCGTTCCACACCAGCGACGAAATCGAGCCGCTTCTCTCGGTGCGCGCCCGGATCGGCGCCCTGATCGAGGACCTGCGCGAACATCCGCGAGACGCGCCGGTGGTTCTTGTCAGCCATGGCGACCCGTTGCGAATCCTGGTCGGCGAGATCCTCGGCCTGCCAGCCGCCGAGTTCCGCAGGTTTGCCGTCGACAACGGCAGCGCTTCGCTGGCGCGCATCGGCCGCAAACGCGCTCACCTGCAGTTGCTCAACTGGACGCCCGGCGACCTGCGGTTTCGCGATGCCGTGGGGTGATCGACGGGCCTTGTATCGCGCGCGATTCTGACCGAACCTGTGGCGCTTCGGCGGTCGCCGGAGCACACCTGTCGCGGCGGCACCCCGCCGTAGTCGAAACCGAAGGAGACATAGAAATGGGCGTATTACACGGAGTCGGCGCGTCGCCGTTCGTTCGCAAGGTACGGGTCGCCCTGGTGGAGAAGGGAATGGACTACGAACTCGACCCGGTCCTGCCCTTCGGAGTCAGCGACGAGTACAAGAAGATGAGCCCGCTCGGAAAGGTGCCGTGCTACACGCCCAAGGACGGCGTGCACATCCCCGATTCGTCGGTGATCGTCGCCTACCTCGAACGCACCAACCCGAACAGCCCGCTCTATCCCGAGAACGCCGAGGATTTCGCTCGGGCGCTGTTTCTCGAGGAGTACGCCGACTCGGCGCTCACGCCGGCCCTCGGCGTGTTGTTCTTCCAGCGCATCGTCGCCCCGATGATCGGCCAACAGACCGACGACGCGGCGATCGCCACCGCCTTGGAGAAGACGATTCCGCCGATCCTGTCGTGGCTAGACGCGCAGATCGCCGGCAAAGAGTTCTTCGTCGGCAACCGCCTGTCGATCGCCGACATCGCCATCGCGTCGCCCTTCGTCAACTTCATGCACGGCGGCGGCGTGGTCGATGCCGCCGCCTATCCCAACATCGCGGCGTTCGTCGAGCGCATGCACAACCGCCCTTCGTTCAAGGCCTTCATCGCGGAAGAAAAGGCGATGTTCGGCGGTTCGAAGTGACGACGCGGCAAGATTAGTCTCAAGAGAGAAAACTCCTCACCACAGAGGCACCGAGTACACCGAGAGGATACCGACGACACACGGATCGAATCATCGGCATCAACCCGCACTGAGGATGGAGTTCGCGGCCGAGCAGGCTATCTCTCTAATCCCTTCATTCTCTGTGTTCTCCGTGCCTCTGTGGTGAGATCTATTTCTTTGCGAGGTTAGTCCACTGATGCCTGAATCGATCTTCGATCGCTTCGCGGTGATCGACATCGACACCCACCTCACCGAGCCGGCCGACGTATGGACGTCGCGCCTCGGCTCGGTGTGGGGGAATCGCGTGCCGCACATCCGTCGCATCGACGGAACGGATCTGTGGTTCGTCGGCGACACCGTCGTCGGCATGCCCGGCGCGTACTCGATGGCCGGCCACACCGGCACGCCGCCGGACTTCCGGAAGAACTACGACGAGATTCCGGCGAGCATGTACGATGCCGCGGCGCGCCTGGCGTTCATGGACGGCGAGAAGATCCACGCCCAGGTGCTGTACCCCAACGTCGGCGGCTTCGGCGCCGGTGGCTTCCGCAAGCTCGGCGATCCCGCGCTGATGCTCGAGTGCGTCCGCGCTTACAACGACTTTCTCCTCGAATGGTGCGCCACCGATCCGGCGCGGCTGATCCCGGTGGCGGCGACGCCGTTCTGGGACGTCGCCGCGTCCGTCGCCGAGATCGAGCGCTGCGCCGCGCTCGGCTACCGGGCGATCCTGATGTGCAACCAGCCGCAGGACCACGGGCAACCGGTGCTGCGCCACAGGCACTGGGACCCGCTATGGGCGGCGGCGCAGGAGGCCGGCCTGACCGTCAGCTTTCACGTCGGCGGCGGCGACCTCAGCGATCTCATCAACGATCCCGCCAACATCGGCTTCAAGGCCAACTTCGCGCGCATCTCCACCAACGCCTTCATGGACAACGCGCGCTGCATCACCGATCTCGTCTGCGGCGGCGTCTGTCACCGCTTTCCCAAGTTGAACATGGTCTCGGTCGAGAGCGGCGCCGGATGGATTCCGTTCGCGCTCGAGGCACTCGACTGGCAGTGGAAGAACAACGGCGTGCGCGCCGAGCATCCCGAGTACGACCTCCTGCCCAGCGAGTACTTCCGCCGCCAGATCTACGCCAGCTTCTGGTTCGAGGAGCAGGGTCTCGCGCTAGCGCTCGAAAAGTATCCGGACAACATCCTCTACGAGACCGACTACCCGCACCCGACCTGCCAGGCCCCCGGCCCGGCGAGCGCCGGCACCCACCCGCGCCTCTACGCCGAGCGCGTCCTCTCCGAGATCGCGGAACCCACCCTGCGCAAGGTCCTGCACGACACCGCCGCCCACCTCTACGGCGTGCCCTAGAAATTTGGTTCAATCCGGGGCGGTGACCAGCGCGACTTTGATATGCGGGAGCGAGGGGCGCGCATACGCCGCCGGTGCCGGCAACAACGCAACCCCAACGATCAACGACGAGCGATACCGATCCATGGTTGCTTCCTTGACGCGTACACATCGATCGGGCGCCCCGGTGAGGACCCCACGCGTCATTTCACTACCTGGGGCGCGAAGGGACGAGTCTCGATGTTGCCTCCGTCGGTCAACACGGAGGAGCCCTGCGGGATCTCCTGCCACATCTCGGCGAAGCGACCCACTGGCTCGGAGACGATCACTCGCGTCGAACGGTGCAGCCGCTCACGCAGCTCGGGATTGATCAGGTAGAGCTCGTCCATTTCGCGACTGTGGTAGAGGGACGGAGCCTCGCCGTCGCTGGCATAGCGCACGGCGTGAAGCGACCGGCCGTTGGTGACCGCCACGGTCATCCACAACGAATCCGCCACACCGTGGGCGCGGCCGGTCTCTTCGATGAAGCCGGCCATGCGCGACAGTGCGCCGAGGGGATCGCTGTCCAGACCGAAGGTCAGTGCCAGGAAGAACATGATCTCGGAGTCGGTGGTGCCGAGGATGTGGGGAAACAGGTGCGGCGCAACCCTGAACAGGAGGTCGCGCCGCAGCTTCTCGATCTCGAAGATCTCGCCGTTGTGGACAAACATCCAGGTTTCGTGGCGAAACGGATGGCAGTTGGTCTCCTGAACCGTGGCCTGCGAGGTCGCCCGTACGTGCGCTAGAAAGAGCGTACTCTCGATCTGGGCCGCCAGGTCGCGCAGGTTGAAGTCGTTCCACGCCGGACGGATGCTGCGGTAAAGACCGGGCTTGCCCTTGGCGTTGTACCAGCCGACGCCAAAACCGTCGCCGTTGGTCGGCGTCTCCGCCGAGTGTGAGCTCATGCTCTGATCGATCAACGAGTGCGTGGGCTTGAAGAGCATCTCCTCGAGCGGCAGAGGTGCTCCCATGTAGGCCATCCAGCGACACATGATCCGTCTCCCCGTTGATTGCTTGCCCAACCGGCGGACAAGTGTCAGGACTTGCCGAGCTGGGACACCGTCACCTTCACGATCTCGCCGCCGAAGTCGTTGGCGCCGGGTTCGTAGTCGTCGGAGACCGCCGTTTCGTTGTCCATGCCGACGTCGACGCCCTCGTCCGCCGAGAACATGAAGGGCTGGGTCTTCGGGATGTGGCCTTCGGCGACCACCTGACCGTCGACGCGCAGGATCGACTTGCCGCCAGTTCCGGGCTTGGCCTCGTCCGGCACGAACTCGTAGACGACCGTGTGCGCGCCGGGTTGAAGCGGGGTCTTTGCGGCGACCTTCGTGTGCGAGAGCCCGAAGAAGTTGTAGTCGTGCGCCACGCGGCCGTCCTTCATGTAGAGCGCCCAGCCACCGAATGAGCCGGCCTGCGCGATGATCACACCCTCCGTCTTCGCGTCGGGGACGACGATCTCTGCGGTCACCGAGTGCGGCACGCCCTTCACGTTGATGAAGGCGTTCTCCGATATGCCCTGCATGCCGTCGAACACCGTCATCGTCGTGCGCCCGCCGAGGAGGTCCGGCCGGCCCGCGATCTCGGCATTGAACCGCTCGGAGCGGCGGTCATCGATCGGCAGCACGTGGTTGCGCTCCGCCTCCTGCATGAACAGGGCCTGGAGCTCTTGGAGCTTTTCCGGATTCACCGCGGCGAGGTCCTTCGCCTGACTGAAGTCCTCGTCGACGTTGTAGAGCTCCCACACATCCTCGGAGAACGGCGGGTTCTCGCGGAGGAGCCAGGGAATGGAATGACGCGTCGCCGCCACCCACCCCTCGTGGTAGATCGCGCGGTTGCCGAACATCTCGAAGTACTGCGTCCGCCGCCGGTCCGGGGCATCGGCGTTCTGTGCGGCGTAGAGCATCGAAACCCCGTCCATCGAGCGCTGCTCGACGCCGTTGACCAGCCTCGGCTCCGGCAGGCTCGCGGCCTCGAGCGCGGTCGGCGCGACGTCGATCACATGGTGGAATTGGCTCCGGATCTCGCCCTTGGCCTCGATACGCGCGGGCCAGTGCAGGACCATGCCGTTGCGCGTGCCGCCGAAGTGGCTCGCCACCTGCTTGGTCCACTGGAACGGCGTATTCGTCGCCCAGGCCCAACCGATCGCGAAGTGCGGGAAGGTGGTCGGCCCGCCCCAGTCGTCGATGTGCGGCGCCATCTGGTCGTAGCTGCCGACGATGCCATTGAGCGCCATCATCTCGTTGTAGGCGCCTTCAGGCCCGCCTTCGGCGCTCGAACCGTTGTCGCCGACGATGTAGAAGAAAATCGTGTTGTCGAGTTCGCCCAGCGCGTCGAGCTGTGCGACCAGCCGGCCCACCTCGTGATCGGTGTGCTCGGCAAAGCCAGCGAAGGTCTCCATCTGCTTCTCGAACAGGCGCCTCTGGTCCGCGCTCATGTCGTCCCAGGCCGGGATCTCTTTCGGTCGCGGCGTCAGTTTGGCGTCCGCCGGGATGACACCCATCTTCTTCTGTCGCGCGAAGGTATCCTCGCGGAGCTTGTCCCAGCCGCCTGCGAAGCGGCCCTTGTACTTCGCGGACCACTCCTTCGGAACGTGGTGCGGCGCGTGTGTCGCGCCCGTGGCGAAGTACATGTAGAATGGCTTGTCCGGCGTCAGCGAGTGCTGCGCGCTCACCCACTGCATCGCCTGGTTCGTCATGTCGGTCGTGAAGTGGTACGTGGGCGAGTTCTCGTGCTCGACGCGCGTGACGCCGTCGTAGATCGCCGGAGCCCACTGGTTGGTCTCGCCGCCGATGAAGCCGTAGAACTTGTCGAAACCCGATCCGGTCGGCCAGCGGTCGAAGGGACCCGACACCGAGACTTCCCAAGGTGGAGTCTCGTGGTACTTGCCAAAGGCCGCCGTGCTGAAGCCGTTCAATCGCAGGATCTGCGCGAGCGGCGTCACGCTGTTCGGCCGGACGCCGGTATTGCCGGGAAACCCGGTGGCGAGCTCCATGATCGCCCCCGCGTTGTTGACGTGGTGGTTGCGACCGGTGAGCAGCGCGACGCGCGTCGGGCTGCAGAGCGCCGTCGTGTGAAAACGATTGAAGCGCAGCCCTTCGCCGGCCATCTTATCGAGGGTCGGCATGTTGATCGGTCCGCCGAACGCGCTCGCGGCGCCGAAGCCGATGTCATCGATCAGCACGATCACCACGTTCGGCGCGCCGTCCGGCGCCTTCACCTCGAAACGCGGCGGCGCGGTGGCGTTGCGGGCGTCCAGCTCCGTGATAATCGGCACGACCGGCTCGTGGATCGGCAGGACGGTCCGGTCGAGCCCGCCGGCGGTTGCCGCTGCCACGGGCGCGTCCATGCGGGCCAAGCCAACGAGCAGCCCCAGCGCGGCGACTCCCAGGCCGAAACTTCGGTAGTTCATGCGACTCATCTTTCCTCCGTCGGACGCGCCAAGATGCCTGGCCCTTATAGGTTTTTGGCCGCTCCGTCGATTGCCTCCCCGGCGGTTCCCAACGCATTCGCTCGATCCGACCGGTTCGGCATGTCGACAGTCTTGACCCGCACTGGGGAACCATCAAGACTTCGCGATCCGCGGGCACGGTCGCACGGCCGGCCCGACAACTTCAGAAGGAGCACGGCGAAAATGGGAAGAAAAGTGTTCGTGATCGGCGTCGGCATGACGAAGTTCGAAAAGCCGGGATCGCGGCAGTGGGACTACCCCGACATGGCGAAGGAGGCCGGCACGCGCGCCCTCGAAGACGCGGGGATTCCGTACGACGAGGTCGAGCAGGCTTGCGTCGGCTACTGCTACGGCGACTCGACCTGCGGCCAACGCGCCGTCTATACCCTCGGCCTGACCGGCATCCCGGTCTACAACGTCAACAACAACTGCGCGACGGGCTCGACGGCGTTGTTCATGGCCAAGCAGTTCATCGAGGGTAACATCGCCGACTGCGTCCTCGCCCTCGGTTTCGAGAAGATGGAAAAGGGTTCGCTCGGCATGAAGTACGACGACCGTACCATGCCGATGGACAAGCACTTCCAGTCGATGGTCGATCTGCGCGGCTTCGCCAACGCCCCGGCGGCGCCGCAGTTCTTCGGCAACGCCGGCCGCGAACACATGGATAGGTACGGCACGACCAAAGAGCAGTTCGCCAAGATCGCTCACAAGAACCACAAGCACTCGGTCAACAACCCCTACTCGCAGTTCCAGGACGAGTACTCGCTCGACGACATCCTCAACGCGAAGATGGTCTACGAGCCGCTCACCAAGTTGCAGTGTTGCCCGACCTCCGACGGCGCCGGCGCCGCCGTGCTGGCGAGCGAGGACTTCGTGCGCAAGCACAACCTGCAGGACCGCGCGATCGAGATCGTCGGCATGGCGATGGCGTCCGACTTCCCCAGCACCTTCGACGAGAAGAGCTGCATCAAACTGGTCGGCACCGACATGACGCGCGCCGCCGCGCAGAAGGTGTACCAACAGTCGGGCTTGGGCCCGGAGAACGTCGACGTCATCGAGCTGCACGACTGCTTCTCGGCCAACGAACTGGTGACGTACGAAGGCCTCGGCCTGTGCGCCGAAGGCAAGGCCGGAGAGCTGATCGACTCGGGCGCGGTCACCTACGGCGGCAAGTGGGTGGTCAATCCGTCGGGCGGCCTGATCTCCAAGGGGCATCCTCTCGGAGCCACCGGCCTGGCGCAGTGCAGCGAACTCACCTGGCAGCTGCGCGGCGTGGCGGACAAGCGGCAGGTCGCCGGCGCGAAGGTGGCTCTGCAGCACAACCTCGGTCTCGGCGGCGTCGCCGTCGTGGCGATGTACAAGAAGGCCGATCTCGCGTGATTCAATGAAACTGCGCGTCGGTATCCTCGGCGGCGGTTCGTGGGGCACCACGGTGGGGTGCCTCGCGAGCCGCAACGCACCCACCATCGTGTGGGCGCGGCGGACGGACGTCGCCGAGGAGATAAACCGCGAGCACACCAACTCAACGTATCTACCGGGCTTCAAACTGCCGCCCGACCTGCGAGCCACGGATTCGATCGAGGAAGCGGTCCGCGACGCCGATGTCGTCATCGTCGGCGTTCCGTCGCACGGGTTTCGCGCCTGCTGCGAGAGCCTGCGGCCGTTCATCCGCCCGTGGGTTCCCGTGCTCAGCCTGTCCAAAGGCCTCGAGCAGGGGTCTCTGCTGCGCATGACGCAGGTGATCGAAGAGGCTCTGCCCGGGCATCCGATGGGCGTGCTGACCGGACCCAATTTGGCGAAGGAGATCATGAGCGGATTCGCCGCGGCGACAGTAATCGGGATGAGTGAGCAGACGATCGCCTGCGAACTGCAGCGGATCTTCCGCAGCGGCCTGTTTCGGGTCTATACCAACAGCGACGTGATCGGCTGCGAGTTGGGCGGCGCGCTGAAGAACGTCATCGCCATCGCCGCCGGCATGGGCGTGGGGATGGGCGTCGGGCAGAACACGCTGGCCGCCGTCATCACGCGCGGCCTGGCGGAACTCACGCGGCTCGGCGTCGCGATGGGCGGACAACCGGAAACCTTCGCCGGACTCGCCGGCATGGGCGACTTGCTGGCGACCTGCACCAGCCCGCAGAGCCGCAACCGCCACGTCGGCGAGCAGCTCGGACGCGGCCGCAAGATCGAGGAGATCACGGCAGAGATGAACGAAGTCGCCGAGGGCGTGAAGTCGAGCGTATCGGTCATGGAGTTGAGCGCGCGACACAATGTTCCCATGCCGATCGCGCACGAGGTCTACCGCGTCGTCCACGAAGGAAGCAGCGCGTCCGACGCCTACAGAGGATTGATCCGCATGGCGCCCCGCTCGGAACAAGAACCGGGCTGATTTCACCACGGAGGCACGGAGAGCACAGAGATGTTTCCGTTGGCGCGATCAGCCGACTTCCTCGCGTCGCTGGACAGCCTTACCTTCGTCACCTTCTATTTTTTTCCTTGTTTGCTCTGCGAGCGAATCCGCTGCGGCCTCTCTCGCGCGAAGTCTCGGTGTCCTCGGTGCCTCTGTGGTGAATAGGCAGTTGTCCCTGTTTGGGGAGACCGCGGCGCGATCACCTCGCGGACAGGTCGGACCCGTCGCCGTCGATGACGATCTGCGCCGCCTTGCCGCGGCGCTGCCGGCGTCGATTCGCATCGGCACCTCGTCGTGGTCGTTCCCTGGTTGGGAGGGGATCATCTACGATCGCCGCGTGTCGGAGGCCGTGTTGGCGCGCCGAGGCCTGGCCGCCTATGCGCGGCATCCGTTGCTGCGCATGGTTGGGATCGACCGCAGCTACTACCGCCCGCTCGAGCGCGCCGCCTTCGCGGAGTATGCGGCGGCGGTTCCAGAAGACTTCCGGTTCCTCGTCAAAGCGTGCGAGCAATGCACGGTGGCTCGCTATCCGCGTCATCCGCGCTACGGCGATCAAGGCGGTCGCATCAACCCGCTCTACCTGGACGCCGGCTTCACGGCCGACATCGTCGTCGCGCCGATGGTCGAAGGGCTCGGCGACAGAGCCGGTCCTCTGGTGTTTCAGTTTCCCCCGCAACATCGCGCGTCGATGGGAGGCGCGGACTTCGCCGAGGTGCTGCATACCTTCCTCGGCGCGCTGCCGCGCGGGCCCGTCTACGCCGTGGAGATCCGCGACGCGGCGCTGCTGACGCCGGAATACGCCAACGCGCTGCGAGCGGCCGGCGCGGTCCATTGTTACAACGTCCACCCGAGGATGCCCGATATGACGGTGCAACATCAGGTGGTCGGCGACCAGGACCACGTGGTCGCGCGCTGGATGCTGGGTCACGAACAGGACTACGAAGAGGCCCGCTCCCGATACGCCCCCTTCGACCAAATCGTCGACCCCGATCCGGGCGCGCGCCGCCACATCGCGCAACTCTGCCTCGACGCCCGCCGCCGCAGCCGCGGCGCGTCGGTCACCATCAACAACAAAGCCGAGGGCTCGGCACCCCTGTCGGCCCGGGCCCTGGCGGCAGAGATTGTCGCGGGAGGATACAATGGTTGACTCGTCCGTACCTGATTCCTTCCTCGAGAGGTGGCCTCATGCGCGCGCGCAAGCCTGTCGCGTGATCCGGGCGGGCCGGTAATGGCATCGATTCGACGAGAACCGCTGGATGTCGCCGCGGCGTGGAAGCGCGCCGACGTGGAGAGCGCCGGCGATTGGATTCATGCGCTCACGGCGGAGGAGGTCGCCGAGCTGGACACCGCCCTCGCCCATGCCAAGCGAACCGGCAAAGCGCTCCGCGAACTCACCCGCGAGGACTTCTCGCTGCGTCGGCTCGCCACCGCCACCGATCGCTGGTTGCGCGATCTCGACGAGGGGCGCGGCTTCCTGCTGGTGCGCGGAGTTCCCGTGCACCGATACACGGACGAGGAGGCGGCGCTGGTCTATTGGGGACTCGGCTTGCACCTCGGCACGGCCGTGTCCCAGAACGCCGCGGGCGATGTGCTCGGCCACGTCCGCGACGTCGGCGCCGACCGCGGCGCAGAGAAGGTCCGTCTCTACAAGACACGCGACCAGCTCGGATTTCACACGGACGGCGCCGACATCATCGGCCTGTTGTGCCTGCGCCCGGCGAAGGCCGGCGGCGTCAGCCGCATCGTCAGCTCGGTGACGATCTACAACGAGGTCCTTCGGCGCCGGCCCGACCTCATCCCCGTTCTGTACGAGCCGTTTCCCTTCGACCGAAACGACGAGCAGCCGCCCGGCGAGCCGCCGTTCTTCATGCTTCCACTCTGCTGGTTCGAGGGGGGACGACTGCGCACGTTCTACATCGGCTGGTACATCCGCGACTCGCAGCGCCACTCCGATGCGCCGCGCCTCACCCCAGCGCAGATCGAAGTCATCGATCTGATCGACATGATCGCCGCCGATCCTGCATTGCATCTGGACATGGACTTCCTGCAAGGCGACATCCAGCTACTCAAGAACGCCGTGACCCTGCACGCGCGCACGGAGTTCGAAGATTTCGACGAACCCGCGCGCAAGCGCCATCTGCTGCGGCTGTGGTTGACCGCGCGAACTCCCTTTCGAGATGGGGATGACTTCCTCCGCGGCGGCATCCCGCATAAAGAAGGCGCTCTCTCAGACACGACGAACTGAGCAGATAAACCCTCTGTGGGCTCCGTGCCTCCGTGGTGAAGTCTTTCTCCTCCGCCGATCAGAGCGTCTTCAGGTACTCCAACACCGCGCGGCGTTCGCCGTCGGTGAGGTGATCGCCGAAGATGTGGCCGGCGTTGGATTGGCTGAACATGGTCGTGTCGTAGATGAACCGCTTCTCTTCCTCCGGCGCGTCGGCCCAGGCGTAGGGCACCTCGAGCCACGGCCAGCCGACGGCCTCCTCGTCGAAGTTGGTGCTGTCGAGATCGACTCGGCGCCAGTAGGTCGGGCGCGCCGCGCTGTTCAGCAGCAACTCGATGGTCGGGATCGAACCGTTGTGCAGGTACGGGGCGGTCGCCCAGATGCCGTCGAGCGGCGGCGGCATGTAGCCGGGGAATGGATCGTTCGGCTCCATCCGGGTGACTCCACCGTAGAACGACCCGTTGTACCACTCGACCAGCTGAGGCGCGTGCACGACACCGGCGTTGGCGATCACCGGGTCGGTGCCGATGACATCGAGCGGAATGATGTAGTTCGGGTACCAGTGGTCCTGGCCGTCGTCGCCGTACGTGCCGTGGCAGCCGGCGCAGTTCTGGACGAAGACCTCGCGCCCCTCCGCCGCCAGGGAGTCGTCGATCGGCCGCTTGTACTCGGGAGCACGGATCGAGCTCACGTAGGCCTGAATGTCGGTGAACCACTCATCCACCAGTTGCGCGCGCTCGACGTCGTCGACGCAGACCGACGTCGCCAACGCCATCGTGCCGCGGTGATCGCCGCGCGCCATGCCGTTGTAAAAGAGGGCGTTCTTCTTGTGCGCGCGCCACCAGGGCGGTGGATCGGACGTGATGCGGATGGACTCGCGATCCATCGGCATGCCGTTCTCGTCGTAGATCACCAGCGGAGTCACCTCCTCGTCGCTCCACGCCAGGGTCTCGCGGTCGTGGTGCACCATGAGGATCACGGCGAACATCTCTGCCGGGTTCATGCCGATGGCCGGCATGTCGGTGAGCGGAGCGAGCACGCTGCCGCGGCCGAACGTCTTACGCAGCTCGGCCTTTTCCGCCGCATCGAGTCCGAGGAGGTCGAGCACATTGTCGTCCAGCGGTAGTCCGGTGCTGCCGCCGCCCGCTCCTTCCGTGAAGTCCGCGGTCGCGTTGCCGAGGCCGACGACCAACTCGCCGTCGAATCGACCGCCGTGGCACATCAAGCAGTTGGCGTTGATCACTTCGGCGCCGTTCGGCGCGTTGAACACGTTCAGGAAGTACGGCATGTCGGCGTTCTTGCCAGTGCGATCGGCAATGCGTGGCGCGTCAGCCCCGCCGCCGAAGCCACCGGCGATGATGGGCCGAAGGTCTTCGGTCTCCCAGAGTTTGAATGGAATCCCGCACGTCATGAACTCGCCGTTCAGCAACAGGTCGCGCCCGCGGACCGGGTCTCCACGGACCTGCGATTCCGACGGCAGCGCGACGCCGGCGTTCCAAAAGCCCACGGCGGGAATGCGTTCGCGGTCGGCGAGAGTTTCCGAATTGTCCGAGCCATCACCACATCCGGCGGCTGCCGCCAACGCGGCGGCACCGATCAAACCGATTACCAACGTGATTCGCATGGTTGCAGTCCTCCAGTCGCCGATCCCGCGCGATCCACGCCGAGACCCGAGTGTAGATGATGATGGCGGTGCGATTCCGGCTCAGTCCGGAAACACGGTCAGCGTGCCACCGCGCAACACGAACAGCTTCGGTGACAACTTCTGCGGCGCGCCCCGATAGACGGCCTCGGCTTTTTCCCGCAGGGTCCGAATCCCCGCTGGGTCATCACTCCCGGTGATGTAGAGCGTGCCGACCGCCGGGGCGGCGAACACGAAGTCGCCCTTCACGGCGAAGCTCTCCACGGTCCAGACCGTACCGATCGCCAACAGACTGACCTCGAAGTCGCCCCCGGCGTGGATCTGGTACACACCATCGGCACCGCGGCGCTCGATCTGCGGGAGAATCCGCAACAGGTTGTCCGCCGCCAGTTGCCGCAACCCGGCCCGATCGATCTCGGCCTTTTCCAACTCGTCGGGCGAGAAGAAGGACAGACTCTTGGGCGCGTCCTCCGCGTAGACGACGATCAACTCTTCGTTGAGTTCATCGAAGACAACGGGCGAGCCGTCGCTCTCGACCACGTCCTTCAACCAAGCGCGAGTGCGCACAACCGGCACGATGAGAGACGCGTCCAGCTTTTCCTCGGCTGGAATCGATTCGCGAATGCCGGCCACGAAGGCGTCCGCGATTTCGTCCAACTTTCCCGGTGCCTGCAGATACGCCTCGTAGGCGTCCGCGAGGAGGATCGACGATTTTCCCGTCTCGAACTGTTTGAGTGTCACATACAATGGTTTATCGACTTCGAAGACCGCCCGCGGCACGGCGGCGCGTGCCTTCTCGATGATGCGCGCCGTGAACGCCTCGGGGGAAAGGATCTCGACCGCTCGCACGCCGGTCGATGGAGCGCCCGCGACAAGCACGACCGCGAAGACGCCGACCAGGTGTCGTGTCCAAGTCCGAATCATTCCCACGCTCATAACTCCCATTCGAATAAGACTGCCACCCATACGCGATGAGGCGACGCCCGCAAAGGGCCGGCAGCTCAGGAGCTGTCTATCCACGGTCCGGCCACCATTGTCGGGACCCGTCCTTCAGATACACTCGTCGCGATGGCGCGGTTCACCAAATCCACTCCGCTGCCCGCGCCGGCCGCTTTCGCCTTCGCCTGGCACGAGCGCCCTGGAGCCTTCGAGCGCCTGACTCCGCCGTGGGAGCCCGTGCGGGTGGTGGAACGGCACGGCGGCATTCGCGACGGCGATCGACTGACCCTGGAGATGGGGCGGTGGCCCGCTTCGATCCGCTGGGTGGCGGAGCACCGCGACTACCGCGCGGGGGAGAGGTTCCGCGACGTCCAGGTCCGCGGACCGTTCGCCCGTTGGGAACACACGCATCGCCTCGAGGCGGACGGTGAGAATCGTTGCGTTCTGGTCGACGACATCGAATACGATCTAGCCCTCGGCGGTCTCGGCAGCGCGGTCGCGGGGTCCTTTGCACGGCAGCGCTTGGAACGGATGTTTCGCTATCGCCACACGGTTACGGCGCAGGACATCGGCACCCACTGGCGGCACGCAGGAGGAGCTCCAATGAAAATTCTCGTTAGCGGTTCGACCGGGTTGGTCGGCGGTACCCTCGTCCCGTTCTTGACCACGGGCGATCACAGCGTCGTCCGACTCGTTCGCAAGCCATCCGAGCAAGGCATCCGGTGGGATCCGGACAAGGGTGAGATCGAGTCCGGCAAGTTGGAGGGGTTCGACGCCGTCGTCCATCTCGCCGGAGAGAATATCGCCGGCGGTCGGTGGACGGCGGCCAGGAAGGAGCGGATCCGGGACAGCCGCGTCAAGGGGACTCGGCTGCTCGCAGAGGCCTTGGCTGGGCTCGCCAAAAAGCCAAAGGTCCTCGTCTGCGCCTCCGCGATCGGCTTCTACGGAGATCGAGGCGATCGCGTTCTCGACGAAGCCGCGAGCGCGGGCGAGGGCTTCCTGAGCGACGTCTGTGTGGAGTGGGAGAAAGCAGCCGAGCCCGCGGCGGAAGCGGGGATTCGGGTTGTGCACCTGCGTTTCGGCGTCGTCCTCGCCGCCGACGGGGGCGCGCTGGCGAAGATGCTGCTGCCTTTCAAGCTCGGCTTCGGCGGCGTGCTGGGCAGCGGCGACCAGTACATGAGTTGGGTCACCGTCGACGACGCCGTCGGGATGATCCACTTTGCGATCGAGAACGAAGCCCTGGTCGGACCGGTCAACGGCGTCGCGCCCAATCCGGTGACCAACCGGGAGTTCACGCACACCCTGGGCAAGGTTCTATCGCGCCCGACCCTCCTTCCCGTTCCCGCCTTCGGCGCCCGTCTGGCCCTGGGCGAGATGGCGGACGAGTTGCTCCTATCCAGCACCCGCGTCGTTCCAGCCAGGCTGCTGCGCAGCGGCTACTCCTTTCGTTTCGCGCAGTTGGAGGATGCTCTCCGCCATATTCTGGGTGCATAGCAGCCGGCGGGCTTGACGATGTGAGTATTTACTCTATGAGTATTTACTCATGGAGTATGGGATCGAGAAACTGGCTGCGGCGGCGGATGAGAAGGTCGACACGATCCGCTTCTATCAATCGAAGGGGTTGTTGCCGCGGCCGGGGCGGAGCGGCCGTTCGGCCGTGTACGGCGATCATCACGTTCGCATCTTGAGGCAGATCCGGGAGTACCAGGCGCAGGGGTTCCCGCTGGGCCTGATTCGACGCCTTCTCGAGGATGGCGGTCGTTCGCGAAGCGCCGCCCTGCTCTCGGCAGTGGCGGCGGAAAAGGGGGCGCGCTCGTTGAGCCGCGCCGAACTGGCCGGCGAATCGGGCGTCCCCGAGCCGATCCTCGCTTCCTTACAGGGCGCGGGGCTTCTCGTGCCGACGCGTGGCGACGCCGACGGCGAGGAGCGATTCTCGGAGGCCGACGCCCAGATGGCGCGCGCCGGAATGGCACTCCTCAGCCAGGGGTTCCCGATCGACGAACTGCTACAGCTCGCGACGCCCGCGGCGTGGAGGAGGTGTGCGACGGCGCGATCGACCTCTTCGACCGGCATGTGCGCAAGGTCGGCGAATCCGGCACCGATCCGTCGGCGGTCGCGGACACGTTCCGCACGCTTCTGCCCGCCGTGACGACTCTCGTCGCGGTGCACTTCCAACGCACACTGCTGCACCGCGCGCTCGGGCGATTGCGCGCGACGCGGGAGAGCGATGATCTGGCGGCCGCGGTCGCGGCCGTCGCGGAGGCCGACAACGGTCGGCTCGAGGTCAGATGGACATGACGGACCGCGCGGCGCTGCCGGCGCCGGAGAACAAGGCGGCGTTCGTCGAGGCGATGTTCGATCGAATCGCCCCGCGCTACGACCTGCTCAACCGCATCTGCACATTCCGCCTCGATCAGACCTGGCGGCGGCGCGCCATCGCCCTCGCCGCGATCGGCACCGGCGATGTCGTTCTCGACCTCGGCTGCGGCACGGGCGACCTGTCGGAGTTGGCGGCGGCCGCGGGAGCGCGTGTGATCGGCGTCGACCCCTCCGCCGGCATGCTCGCGGCGATGAGGCGACGACGCGTGCCGGCCACGCCGCTGCGCGCCGACGCGGCGCTGCTGCCGGTCCGCGACGGCTCCGCCAACGTCGTGCTGAGCGGGTTCGCGCTGCGCAATTTCGCATCGATCGAAGCGGTGTTCGCCGACATTACCCGCGTCCTGTGCCCGAACGGGCGCATCGTCCTGCTGGAGGTCGACGAACCGTCCCTCGCGCCGCTGCGGTGGCTGCACTCGGTCCACTTCCGCACCATCGTCCCGGCGATCGGGCGCCTGCTGTCCGACGCCGACGCCTATCGCTACCTGCCGGAGTCGACCGTGTACCTGCCCGCGGAGGCGGAGATGCGGGCTCTCATGGCTCGCGTGGGTTGGCGCGACGTCCGCAAGGTCCGGCTTTTCGGCGGCGTCGCGCAGATCCTCTGCGCGACTCGCTGAGCTGCGCGATGAACCACTCGGATCTCATCCCCGCGTCTCCAGCCGTGCGCGGCGACCCGGCCGATCTCGCGATCCTCAGCCACATCCGCGACATCGCGCCCCCGGGCGATCTGATCGAGTTCGTCGCGGCGGCGCGAAGCGACGGAGAGCCGGCCTTCTACTGGGAGAGCCCGTCGCGCGAGTTCGCCGTCGCCGCAACCGGTTCCGCGTGGCAGGCGAGCGCCTCGGGTCGCGCTCGATTCGCGACGGCCGCGGCAGCGGTGAAACGCCTTCGAGCCATTGTCGCCGTCAACAGCGACAGCGATTGGATCCGCTCGCCGATCCTCACCGCCGGCTTCGCGTTCGCCGACGACATCGCCGACGGCGACGCGTGGCGGGGCTTCGAGCCCGCCCGGGTCGCGCTACCGTCGACGTGCGTCGTTCGGCGCGGTGACCGCGCCGCGCTCATCCGCAACGTCGCCATTCGCGCCGACACGCGCATCGCCGAGCTCGCCCGTTCGCTGGCCGCGGGACAACCGCCGCGTTGGATCGGCGCGGGTAAGTCGGCCGTGCCGCCACCCATCCTCGCACGCCATGCACACCCGGATCCGGCGGCATGGATGTCGGCTGTCGCGGACACCGTCGACGAGATCCGCCGCGGGCATCTCGCCAAGCTGGTCTTGGCGCGGTCGTGTCACCTGCGCGGCACGGCGGAGTTCGACCTGGCCCGTGTACTCCGGCACCTGTCGGCGCACGAGACCGGGTGCACCGTCTTCGCCATATCGGGCGGCGACGCCGACTTCGTCGGCGCGACGCCGGAGACCCTCGCCACTCTCGATGCCGGCGAGATGCGCACCACCGCGCTTGCCGGCACGACTCCGCGCGGCGCCACCGCCGATCGCGACTACCAGTTGCGCCGGGCTCTGGCGCGCAGCGGCAAGGACCGCGCCGAACACGACCTCGTCGTACGCGGCATCCGGGACGCTCTCGGGCCGATCGTCGCCTCCCTCGATGCCGACGGACCTCCCGACGTGGTCGCACTACAGCGGGTGCAGCACCTGCGCACCTCACTACGCGGGCGAGTGAAACCCCCGTGCGGCATCCTCGATCTCATCGCCGCGCTGCACCCGAGCCCCGCCGTCGGCGGCTATCCGCGCCAGGGCGCGATCGCTCGGATCGCGCGACGCGAGTCGTTCGAGCGCGGATGGTACGCGGGGCCGGTCGGCTGGATGAACCTCGACGGCGACGGAGAATTCGCCGTCGGGCTCCGATCCGGCGTGGTGCGCGGGCGCGACGCGTGGGTGTTCGCCGGCGCCGGCATCGTCGGGGATTCGGACCCGCGCGCGGAATTGATGGAAACCGATCTGAAGCTGCGGCCGATGCTCGCAGCCCTGACGGGATGCGAATGAGCCGCGCGGGTATCACCGCGGCGGCCCGGCGGCGGCCGGATCGCAATCCGGAGTTTCCCCACATCCGCGCCCTCGTCCGCGGACTGGCGGACGCCGGGTTGCGCGACGTCTGTATTTCCCCGGGTGCGCGGTCCACTCCGCTGACCGTCAGTTTCACGCGCGAGCCGCGACTGCGGTGCTGGTCGCACGCCGACGAACGCAGCGGCGCCTTCTTCGCACTGGGAGTGGCGAAGGCGACTCGTACCCCGGCCGCGGTGCTGTGCACTTCCGGTACCGCCGCCGCCAACTTCTTCCCGGCCGTCGTCGAAGCGGCGCGCGCGGGCGTCCCGCTGATCGTGATCACCGCCGATCGCCCACCGGAACTCCGCGACCGCGAGGCCGAACAGACGATCGATCAGATCCAACTCTACGGGCGATACGCGAAATGGTTCGCCGAAGTCGGGATGGCGGACTGCGGCCTCGTCTACTTTCGCGACCTGGCCCGGCGCGCCATGCGCGAGGCGGGAGGTGTTCCGGCGGGCGTCGTCCATCTCAACTTTCCGCTGCGCGAACCCCTTCTCGCCGAGAGCGCGTGGCAGAGCGTCGACACGGCACCTGACACGGCGACCTCCGTCGCCGTTCGCGGCGCGCCGCCGCATCCCGAGGCCAGCGACATCGCACGCCTGGCCACACGCATCGCCGCGACGCCGCGCGGGGTCATCCTATGTGGCCCGGCGGATCACGAAGTCGAGGTCGCGCGGGCGATCCACGCGTTGTCTCGCAGCACCTGCTACCCCATCCTCGCCGATCCCATGTCTCAACTGCGCCGAGCAGAGTACGCCGGCCACGTCGTCGACGGCTACGATGGACTGCTCGCCGGCGCCGATAACGCGGGCGACCTCGCACCGGATCTGGCACTGCGCTTTGGCAAACCGCCGACGAGCAAGCGATTGCGCCTGTGGTTGGAGCAGCGCGCCGTTCCGCAAGTCGTCGTCGAGCCGCGCGGCACGTGGAACGACCCCAGCGGCACTTCCGTGGAAATGTGGAGCACCGACAGCGCCGCCACCTGCGCCGCCCTGTGCGCCGCGCTGCCGCCGCCGACACCGCGCGCGGAAGCCTGGCTTGCGGCATGGCGGGCGGCCGATGGACGAGCCAGGCGAGCCGTCGACGCGGTCACCGGCAGTTCCATGCCTCTCAGCGGAGTCGGCCTGTTCGCGCGACTTGCCGACGCGATGCCGAGGTCGTCGCTGCTCTTCACCGGCAACAGCCTGCCGATCCGCCAGCTCGAGGCGGTCTGGCCGGCGCGGGCGGGCGACGTGCGCATGTTGTGCAACCGCGGGGCGAACGGAATCGACGGCGTCGTATCGTCCATCCTGGGCGCCGCGGCGGTCTCGCCGGTGCCGGTGGTCGGCGTCCTCGGCGATCTGTCCTTCTATCACGATCTCAACGGGCTGCTCGTCGCAAAGCGCCGTCGCATCGATGTGACGATCATCGTCCTCAACAACGACGGCGGCGGAATCTTCTCGATGCTGCCCGTTTCACGGCTCGGGGAGACGTTCGAAGAGTACTTCACCACGCCGCACGGCCTCGATTTCCGCCTCGCCGCCGAGATGTACGGATGCGCCTTCGATCGAGTCGACGACTGGCGCGCCTTCGACGACGCGTTTCGACGCTCTCTCGATAGCGCGGGCACTCATATCATCGAAATCCCGATCGACCGCGACGAGGATGTGTCCGTCGCCCGCCGCCTGACAGCAGCGGCCGCGCGGGCGGCGGGAGAAGGTGGGTCGCAGTCCGTTGAGAAAGTAGGGCAGGAGCGAAAATGAGAGATCTCGACCCAGATCAAGGCGCCGAACCGGAAGCAAAGTCGGGACTTTTGTTGAGGATTCGGCAACGCAGAGCTGGGTCGAGAGATCCATTTGCAGCCCGGCCTACTTTCTCAACGGGCTGCTAAATGGCCGCGCTCGATCTGCATTCGCACGGCGGTGGCGAGGGTCCGCCGGTGACGCTGCTGCACGGATTCACCACCCACAGTGGAGCGTGGGAGGCGATCCAGCGGCAGCTAGAGAGGCGCTATCGCGTGCTGGCGATCGATCTGCCCGGACACGGCCGCTCCCCGGCGCCGCCGCCGAACTACGACTTCGCCGCCTGCGTCGACGATCTGATCGCCCACGTGGTTCGCTCCGGCAACGCCGCCGGCGCGCTGGTCGGCTATTCGATGGGAGGTCGAATCGCGCTGGCGATGTCCTTGCGTGCACCCGAACTGATCACGCGCCTGGTGCTCGAGAGCGCCTCACCCGGGATCGAGGATCCCGCGGCGCGGGCGGCGCGGCGAGCCGACGACGCCGCGCTGGCCAACGACCTCGAGGCCGGCGATCTCGTGGCGTTCATGGACCGCTGGCAGAGCCAGCCGCTGTTCCACACGTTGCGGCGGCTCGACGCCGAGGTCCTCGCTCGCGCGCGAGCTCTCCGTCTGGGCAACGACAAGTTCTCGTTGTCCGCGGCGCTGCGCGCCCTCGGCACGGGCAGTCAACCGTCGTACTGGAACGCACTGGCCGACATGCTCACGCCGACGCTTCTGGTCACCGGCGAGTGGGACGACAAGTTCGACCGCATCGCGCGGGAGATGCACGCACGGCTGCCGGCGAGCAGCCGCTCGGTCGTTGCAGGCGCCGGACACACGACCCATCTCGAGAACCCGGACGGTTTCCTCGCCTGCGTCCTTCCCTTCCTGGCAGACACCGCGGTTACAGAGCAGGCGGTGGCGGGATGAACCCATGGTGGATGGCGGCGCGCCCGGCCACGCTGACCGCGTCGATCGCACCGGTGATCGTCGGCACCGCGCAC
>Ga0307505_10001087_pt1 | contig 23948 bp, 20 predicted proteins | sample 23_S_MG_FD_202183 | JGI IMG/M metagenome (GOLD analysis project Ga0307505, IMG submission 202183) | Soil microbial communities from Populus trichocarpa stands in riparian zone in the Pacific Northwest, United States - 23_S | ecosystem: Environmental > Terrestrial > Soil > Riparian zone > Trees...
CACCGTGCTGTGCTCGGACTGCCTGGCGCCCGAGGGGTACGGGGAGATCATCGGCGGCTCACAGCGCGAGGACGACTACGACCGGCTGCTCGCACGCATCAAGCACGAGGGGCTGCCGCTCGACGCCTACGACTGGTACCTGGATCTCCGGAAGTACGGCACCTTCGTCCACTCGGGGTTCGGGCTGGGGCTCGAGCGCACCGTGGCGTGGATCTGCGGACTCCAGCACATCCGTGAGGCGAGCCTGTTCCCGAGGATGATGTACCGGTTACGGCCGTGACAAAACCAGGAACGTCTTGAGTCGAAGCACGTTGTCAGTATTCAGTACTCGGTACTGAATACCGTTGACCGAACTACTCAGAACGTTCCTGGTTTTTCACTTCATCCCACAGCGCGTCGAGCGCTTCCAGTCCCGCCTCCGCGACGTTGATCCCGCGCTTCTTCGCCAGCCGCTCGATTCCCGCGAAGCGCTCCGCGAACTTTCCGTTTGCGCGGTCGAGCGCGAGCGCCGGATGCACCCCAGCCTTGCGGGCCAGGTTCACCACGGCGAACAGCAGGTCGCCGATCTCGTCGTGCAGCCGTTGCGGTGACGGCTCCGCAGCCCCGAGCTCCTGCTCGACTTCGCGCAGCTCCTCGCGCACCTTGTCGAGCGGCCCCGCCGTGTCCGGCCAGTCGAAACCCACGCCGGCGGCCCGGTCCTGAAGGCGGAAGGCGCGGTGCAGGGAGGGCAGCCCCGCGGGTAGCCCCTCCGTGAGCGAGACGCGCTTCTTCGCCTTCATCGTTTCCCACGACTGCTTCACGCCGTCGCCGTAGAGGTGCGGGTGCCGCCCCTGCATCTTCGTCACGAACCCCTCGGCCACGTCGTGCATCCCGAAGGCGCCGCGTTCCTCCGCGATCACGGCGTGGAACAGGATCTGGAGCAGCAGGTCGCCGAGCTCCTCGCGCAGGCGCGTGTCGTCCCCGGCCTGGAGCGCCTCGTCCACCTCGTGCGCCTCCTCAATGAGGTACGGCCGAAGGGACTCGTGGGTCTGCGCCGCGTCCCAGTCGCACCGCCGCCGCAGGTCGCGCATCAGCGCGAGCGTATCTTCAAGGGACGTTTTCACTTGCACCGTGTCCGTTTATACTCTGACATCCCGAGCGTGGCATTGTGTCATCCCCGAGAGCGCCCGTCTCCTTGCGAGCGACGCGAGGGATCGGCACGGGGCCCTTGGACAATAACTGCAGATCCCCCATTCGCTCCGCTCACTCAGGATGACATGGACCGGCTGATGACGCGCGCCTGGGTCGAGATCGACCTCGGCGCGCTCGTGCGTAACGCGCAGCGTTTTGCGCAGGCCGCCGGCGTTCCCATCCTGCCGATGATCAAGGCTGACGCCTACGGCCTTGGCGCCGAGCGCGCCGCGGGCGTGCTGGCGCCGCTCCAGCCGTGGGGCTTCGGCGTGGCAACCATCGAGGAAGGCGCCGAGCTGCGTCATGCCGGGGTCACCACCCGCATCCTCGTGTTTTCGCCGCTCCTCCCCAACCAGTTCGATGCGGCCGAACGGCTCGAGCTCCGGCCGGTGCTTGGCGACCCCGCCGCCATCGCCGCGTGGAGCACGCGCGACCGACCCTGGCATCTCATGATCGACACCGGGATGAGCCGGGCGGGCGTACCGTGGCGCGACCTCGGCCCAGCCGTGGACGCCGCGACCGTGCATCCCCCCGAGGGCGTTTGCACCCACTTCCACTCGGCCGAGCTGGAGGACGGCAGTCGCGAGACGCAGGAGGAGCGGTTCCGCGAGGCCGTTGCCGCACTGCCGTTCCCGGTCGGGTTGCTGCACGCGGACAATTCCGCGGCCGTCGAGCGACGCGCCCCGTCGCCGTATGACGTCGCCCGCCCGGGAATCTTCCTGTACGGCGTCGGCACCGCGCGCACCGCGCTGCAGCCGGATCCCGTCGCGAGCCTTCGCGGCCGCGTCGTGGAAGTCCGCGTCGTCCAGGAGGGAGACGGGGTGAGCTACGACGCGACGTGGCGTGCCTCGCGCGCCGGCCGCATCGCCACGGTGTCGCTGGGTTATGCGGACGGGTATCCGCGCGCCTGCGGCAATCGCGCGTACGCGCTGCTGCGCGGCAAGCGCATCCCCGTGACGGGCGTTGTCACCATGGACCTGACGATGCTGGACGTCACCGATCATCCCTGCGCGCCGGGCGACGTCGTCACCTTTCTCGGTCGCGACGGCCAGGAGCTGCTCACCGTGGGCGACGTCGCCGCCGTCGCCGGGGTGTCGCCGTACGAGATGCTCACCGGGCTCCGCGCGCGGCTGCCGCGCATGTACACCGGTTCGGACGCGTGAGGCGCGCGGCGATTCTCGTGCTCGACGGCGTCGGGATTGGCGAAGCCCCCGACGCGGCGCAGTACGGTGACTCCGGATCCAACACGCTGGGGAACGTCGCGCGCGCGGAAGGGGGGCTGCGGCTCTCGAACCTGGAGCGCGCCGGGCTTGGCTGCATTGCGCCGCTGGACGGTGTGCGCGTCGTGCCTCATCCGACGGCCGCCCACGGGCTGCTGATACCGGCCTCCGCCGGGAAGGACAGCACCACGGGGCACTGGGAAATCGCCGGTGTTCACCTCCCACGGCCTTTCCCGACGTACCCCGCGGGCTTTCCGCGCTCGGTGCTCGACGAGTTCACGCGCCGCACCGGGCGCGCGGTGCTCGGGAACGTCGCGGGCAGCGGCACCGCCGTCATCGCCGACTTTGGCCTCGAGCATCAACGGACGGGCGCGCTGATCGTGTACACGTCGGCCGACTCGGTCTTCCAGATCGCCGCGCACGAGGAGACCGTTCCCCTCGACGAGCTGTATCGAGTGTGCGTGATCGCGCGCGAGATGCTCGTGGCGCCGCACGACGTGTCGCGCGTCATTGCCCGCCCGTTCGCCGGCGCGCCGGGCGCATACCAGCGCACCGCCAACCGCCGCGACTTCTCGATCCAGCCCCCCGGCGAGACGCTCCTCGACGCGCTGGCGCGGGACGGCATCGCGCGCGCCGGGGTCGGCAAGGTGGACGACCTGTTCGCGGGGCGGGGGATCACCGCCACGCACACGCGAGACAACGCCGAGGGCATTCGCCTCATCCGGGCGTGGCTCGAGGGCGGAACCGATGGGTTCCTGTTCGCCAACCTAGTAGATTTTGACCAGCAGTTCGGGCACCGGAACGACGTTCCGGGGTTTCATGGAGCATTGCGTCAATTCGACGACGCGCTTCCCGCATTGCTGGCCGCCTTACGCGAGGACGATCTGCTGTTCGTGACCGCCGACCACGGCAACGACCCCACAACACCGTCCACCGATCACGCGCGCGAGTGCGTGCCGCTGCTGGCGTTCGGCCCGCGGGTTCGCGGGGTGGATGTCGGCCGGCGCGACAGCTTCTCGGATCTCGGGGCCACGGTCGCCGAGTGGCTTGGCAGCGACTTCCGGGGCCGGGGCAGCTCGTTCCTGCGCGCGGTGCTCGCGTGACCGGCCGGGTGGAGCGCGCGGGCATCGGCGCCCCGGAGGATCACGAGCTCCGCACCATGCGCGAGCGAGCCCTGGCGGCCATGGACCGCGCCTACGCGCCGTACTCGAAGTTCCTCGTCGGCGCGGCGCTCCTCGGCAGCGACGGCAGCATCGTGGAGGGCTGTAACGTCGAGAACGCAGCGTTCCCTTCAGGCACCTGCGCGGAGCGCGCGGCGCTGGGAACCGCGGTCACCCGGGGGGTTCGCGCCTTCCGCGCGATCGTCATCGCGAGCTCGGGGGAGACGCCCGCTCCGCCCTGCGGCATGTGCCGCCAGGCGCTCGTCGAGTTCTCCCCCGAGCTCGAGGTCATCAGTATTACCCGGACGGGGACGGAGGCCCGGTGGCGGCTCTCGGAGCTGCTGCCGCACGCATTCACGCCGGCCTCCCTCGACCCGACCCGCGACTAATTCGAACAGGTGTCATACGTGAAGTCCTGGATGAGGCGGTCCGTTCCGTTCCTTCTGCTCGCATGCGCGGCGGCGACCATCACCGCGTGCGACGAGACGCTGGAGGGCGGGCTCGGCTGCAGTGTGCTCTGCCCGGAGCGCCCCGCCACGCTGCAGCACGACACGCTCGAGGCCGTCGCGCTCGACACGACCATGAGCGGCTTCCCCCCAACCGGCACCGAGGGCATCCTCGTGGTCGCCGCACGGGGAGACACCTTCGACGCGCGTCCGATCCTCCGCTTCGATTCGCTCCCCACGGTGTTCCGCAGACCGAACGAGGTCGAGGACAGCACGATCACGGACGTGGACAGCGCCTTTCTCGAGCTGCACTTCGCCGGCATCGACACCCTGACCCCGCCGTTCGCGCTCGAGGCGTACGACGTGGACATGGCCGACGCCGATGACACGACCGCGGTCGCGCACCTCGCCCTCTTCACCCCCGCGCGCCTGCTTGGCAGCACGACGCTCGATCCGGCCACGCTGAACGACTCCATCCGCATCCGGGTGCCGATCGACACGGCGTTCCTGCGCGGGAAGATCCACCTGGAGGACGAGGAACGGCGCATGCGGGTGGGATTGCGCGTCGTGGCAACGACCGCGACGGAGCTGCGGATTTTGTCGTCCAACGCGGGAAGCTCTCCGCGGCTGGTATTCCGGCCATCGCTGGACACGGCGGTGGCGGACATCAGCCAGCCGGTGAGGTCGAAGTTCCCGGCAGCGTCAGCGGCGGTGGCGGCGGACCTCGCGGACTTCCAGCTCCTCGTGTCGCCGGTGCCGGCGATTCCGCCGGGCGTCCTCCGGCTGGGCGGCGTGCCCGGACGGCGCGGGTACATGCGATTCGAGATCCCGGCGCACATCGTGGACAGCAGCGTCATCGTTCGCGCCCAGCTGCTGCTGACGCAGCGCCCGAACCCGACCGCCGCCGCCGCGCTCGACAGCGGCGCCATCCAGCCGTACGCGCTCTCCGCCGGCGGGAGCATCACCGACTTGCGCCGCGCGATGTTCTTCCTCTCCGCGTCGTTCGACAGTGTGCGCATGGTGCCCGCGGACACGGGCGTCCGCAACTTCGAGATCATCCAGGTGGTGCGGGCCTGGCGCGGCACGGACCCGGCCCGCACGCCGCGCGCGATCGCGCTGCGCTCCACCACAGAGGGGTTCTCGGCCTGGCAGGTGGACTTCTTCTCGAACGAGGCGCCGGCGGGCGTGCGTCCCCGGCTCGTCATCACGTACGTTCCCCAGGAAGCCCCCAGCGTCCCATGATCCGCCTCCACCGCATTCGCCTCGCTCTCGCGGCCACCCTGGTCGCCGCCAGCGCGCAGGCGCAGGGCACGCTGAGCACCCAGGGCCTCGGCTTTCCGCCCGGCCAGCTGAGCACCGTGGCGCGCACCATGGGCAGCTCCACCGGTGAGCTCGACCCGCTCTCCGCGCTGAATCCCGCCGCACTCGCCCTGCTGCGAAATCCGCTGATCTACATGCAGGCCGAGCCCGAGTTCCGGACGCTGCAGGTGGGTGCGCAGACGCAGCGTACGTCCGTGGCGCGGTTCCCGCTCTTCCTCGGGGCGCTGAACATGGGCTCGCGCTGGACCGCCGCCCTCTCGGCGTCCACGCTCCTCGACCGCACGTGGACCACGGTGACCCGTGACACGCAGGTGGTGGGGAGCGACACGCTCGGCAGCGACGTGACGCAACGCAGCGACGGCTCGATCGCCGACCTGCGCATCGGCGTGGCGTACGTCGCCAGGCCGTGGCTGCGCGTCGGCCTCAGCGCCCACACCTACAGCGGCCGCGACCTGCGGGTGTCGGCCCGCCACTACGACGATACCACGCGGTATCTCAGCGACACCCTGAGCTCCACGCTGAGCTTTGGCGGGAACGCCCTGACGCTCGGCGCGCATGCGTTCTGGCCGAATACCGCCGCCATCGGCCTGACGCTGCGCAAGGGCGGAAGCCTCACTGCCTACAACGGCAATGACCAGATCGCGAGCGCCGGCGCGCCCGACCACATCGGCCTGTCGGTGGCCTACCTCGGCGTGCGCGGCCTGAACGTGTCGGCGCGCGTCGCGCGGGACGACTGGGAGCAGCTGCAGGGCCTGAGCCCGACGCTGAACGTGCACACGGCGCCGGACGTCGGCGTCGGGGCGGACCTCGTCGGGCCGCGGTTCGCCGGCAGCGCGGTCAACCTCCGCGCGGGTGGGCGGTGGCGCACGCTGCCGTTCTCGGCCGACGGGCGCGAGGTGCGCGAGACCACGTGGAGCGGCGGCTTCGGCCTTCCCGTCGCCGGCGGGCGCGCGGAGCTGAACTTCGGCGCGCTCCGGTCCATGCGCCGCAGCGATTCCGGCATCTCGGAGAAGGCGTGGACGCTGAGCACGGGGTTCGGCGTCCGGCCCTGAGATCATGGTGGAGCTTCGCCAGCCTCCGGCCGACGCGCCGCTGATCCTCGTCGCGGATGACGTCCCCGCGAACGTCGAGCTCCTGTTCGACCAGCTCCATGTGCTCGGGTTCCGCGCCATCGCGGCCAGCGACGGCATGTCGGCGCTCGCGACGTGCTTCGAGCAGCGCCCGGACCTCTGCATCCTCGACGTGTCCATGCCGGCGGGAGACCTGGGATGTGACGACCGGAACACCGGCTTCGAGGTGTGCCGCCGGATCAAGCGCGACCCGCGCACCGCGCGCATCCCGGTGATCTTCGTGACCGCGTTGAACGACACCACCGACCGGGTGAAGGCGATCGAGGCGGGCGGGGACGATTTCCTGACGAAGCCGCACAACCGCCTCGTGCTCGGGGCCCGCGTGCGGTCGCTGCTCAAGCTCAAGGCCGCGACGGACGCGCTCGAGGAAAGCGCGCGCAAGATGAAGGAGCTCGAGAAGCTGCGCGACGACCTCATGAAGATGATCGTCCACGACCTGAAGTCGCCGCTGACCTCGGTGCTCGCGACGCTCGAGATGCTCATGGACGGCGACTTCGGCGCGCTCACGCCGGAGCAGCGCAGCGCGCTCGGGGACGCCGAGGGGAAGTCCGAGGACCTGCTCACGCTCATCGAGGACCTCCTCGAGGTGCGGCGGATCGAGGAGACCTCGCTGACGCTGAACCTCGAGACCATCGCTCCCGGCGCGTTCCTCACGGAAGTCGTGCACGAGTGGTCGCACCGCCTCCAGCAGGACCGCGCCACCGCGACGGTGGATGCGGCCGACGACGCGCCGGTGTTCGAGGCGGATCGCGGCCTCCTCAAGCGCGTGATCGGGAACCTGATCCAGAACGCGCTGACGCACAGCGCGTCGGCGGTGGCCCTCCAGCTCTCGGTGCGCCGCGAGGGCGACGGCGTGCTCCTCACCGTGGCAGACAACGGCCCGGGCATCCCGCAGGAGTACCACGAGATCATCTTCCGGAAGTTCGAGCAGGTCCGGACGCCGAACATGCCGCGCGTGCGGAGCTCCGGCCTGGGACTGGCCTTCTGCAAGCTCGTCGTCGAGTCGCATGGCGGCCGCATCTGGGTGCAGAGCGCCGGCGAGGGTCAGGGCAGCGCGTTCCACTTCGCGCTGCCGGCGAAGCCGCCCTCGCAGGTGGTGCACCTGGACGAGACAGGGGCGATCGCGGGCCGCGGCCCGTGAAGCTCTGGCTGCGCACGTTCGGCTGCCGCGCCAACCAGTACGACACCGGGGTCGCGCGTGCCCTCGCGCTCCAGGGCGGCTACGAGATCGTGGACGACGTCGAGGATGCCGATGTCGCGCTGGTGAACACCTGCGCGGTCACGGCTGAAGCGGAGCGGGACGCCCGCAAGGCGGTGCGCCGCGCGGCCGCGCGGAACCCGCGGGTGCGGACGATCGTCTCGGGGTGCGCGGCCGCGCTGCCGGCGAGCGCCGCCGAGCTCCGCGCGCTGCCCCGGGTGGACCGGGTGGTGCCGGGCGCGGATGCGCGTCTCCTCGCCGAGGCGCTCGGCGTTCCCCTCACGGATGCGCGGTTGCCCCAGGACGCCGTCCGCGCCGTGCTCCGCGTGCAGGACGGATGCGACGAGCACTGCACCTTCTGCGCGACGACGCAGGCGCGCGGCGCCAACCGCAGCCGCGGCATGGACGAGCTGGTCCGCGAAGCACAGGCGCTGGCGCACCATCATCCCGAGATCGTCATCACCGGCACCCACATCGGCACCTACGGGCACGATGCGGCAGGCTCGCTCGGCGCGCTCATGCACCGCCTCGTGCGCGACGTGCCCCGCGCGCGGTTCCGGCTCTCGTCCGTGGAGGCCACCGAGGTGGACGACCCGCTGGCCGAACTCCTGTCGGACGGCTCCGGGCGGCTCGTGCCACACCTGCACGCGCCACTGCAATCGGGGTCGGACCGCCTGCTCAAGCGGATGGGACGCCACTGGTACACCGCGCACAGCTATGCCGCGGCGGTGGAGCGGCTCGCCGCGCGGCTGCCCGTGTTCGGCCTCGGCGCCGATGTCATCGCGGCGTTCCCCGGCGAGACCGACGCCGACCACGCAGAGACCGTGGCGCTTATCGAGCGGCTGCCGTTCACCTACCTCCACGTCTTCACCTATTCGCCGCGTCCCGGCACGGCGGCGACGCGGCTTCCGGGTCACGTGCCCCTGGCGGCCGCGCAGGCCCGGTCGCACGAGCTGCGGCACCTCGGCCAGAAGAAGGGCAAGGAGTACCGCGCGGGGCGGGCCGGCGGCGAGGCGGACCTCGTCGTCATCTCGGCGGCGCCCGAGCGCGAGGCCATGACCGAGGACTACCTCACGGTTCGCGTGGCCGGGGTGCGTGGCCGCGGGGAGCGGTTCCGCGGCGTGCTCCAGGCCGACGGGGACGCGCTGGTGGCCGGGTAACGGCGCTAGCTTGTCAGGAGCATGACCACACCCCCCACAGTCTACGTCGAGACGTACGGCTGCCAGATGAACGTGAGCGATTCCGAGCTGATACTCGGGAAGCTTGCCGCTGAGGGGTACGTCCCGGTGGATTCCCCCGACGGCGCCGACGTCATCCTCGTGAACACCTGCGCCATTCGCGAGCACGCGGAGCAGCGCGTGGTGGGGCGGCTGGGCGAGCTGAAGCGGCACATGAAGCGCGAGACGATCGTCGGGGTCACGGGATGCATGGCCCAGCGGCTCGGGCCGCGCCTGCTTGACCAGGCGAAGCACGTGAGCCTCGTCATCGGGCCGGATGGTTACCGCGCGCTGCCCGAGCTGGTGGAAGGCGCCCGGCGAGGCGAGCGCATGGTGGCCACCGACTTCGACCACGGGGAGCACTACGAGGACTTCGCGCCCAGGCGGTTCGACCGCGTGAAGGCGTGGATCCCGGTGCAGCGCGGCTGTGACTACCGCTGCACGTACTGCATCGTTCCCACCACGCGCGGCCCGGAGCGCAGCCGCCGCCTGGACGACGTGGTGCGCGAGACGCGCGAGACGGTCGCTGCCGGCATGAGCGAAGTCGTGCTGCTCGGCCAGACGGTCAATTCGTACAACGACGGAACGCACGACTTCGCCGACCTCCTCCGCGCCGTGGGGGCAGTGTCAGGCGTGCGTCGTCTCCGCTTCACCAGCCCGCACCCGAACGACTTCAGCGATCGCGTGATCGCGGCCATGGCGGAGGTGCCCGCGGTGTGCGAGCACGTGCACCTGCCCATGCAGTCCGGGAGCACCGGCATCCTGAAGCGGATGCTGCGCCGGTACTCGCGCGAGGAGTACTTCCAGTGCGTGGACCGCCTGCGCTCGGCGATCCCGGACCTGAGCGTCACCACCGACATCATCGTCGGCTTCCCCGGCGAGACCGACGCGGATTTCGAGGAGACGCTCAGCGCGGTGCGCGAGATCGGGTTCGCGGACGCCTTCATGTTCAAGTTCTCGCCGCGTGAGGGCACGCCGGCCACGCGCATGCCCGTTGAATGGATGGTGAGTGACGACGTTGCGTCGGAGCGGATGGCGCGGCTCGTGGAGACCGTGAAGGCCGGCGCGCGCGCGCAGAACATCGGGCAGCTCGGCCGGCAGTGCGAGGTGCTCGTCGAGCGCGAGGCCCGCCGCGGCGGCGAGCTCCTCATGACGCGAACGCGGGACTTCCGCACCGTCATGGTGCCCGGGGATGCGAGCATGCTCGGGCAGTACCTCACGGTGACGCTCACCGGCACCACGGGCTCCACCTTCACGGGCTCGATCGTCCGCCAGCGCGCCGCGCTTCCGCTCGCGGTGTAACGCCCGGCGCGCATTCGCGCCGCCGGGGAAGGGAACGGTCCGCCAGCAACGGCGCGCGCGCGCATCGTGACGGGTGCCGCTCGTCACCTCGGCCGTCCTCGCATACGCCGCCGGCCTGCTCATCGCCCTGAGCGGCATGCCGGGGTGGAGCATCGCCGCGCTGGCGCTGGTAGTCGCCACCGCGCCGCCGCGCGGCCGGCTGCTCCTCACGGCGCTGGGTGCCAGCGGTCTGGTGAGCGGCGAGTCCGCGCGGCAAGGGGAGCGGTCGTGCGAACAGCGGTTGGCGCAAGGCGGGGCTGCCGAGGTGGTGCTGGCCGCACCGGCGGCGCCGGGCTCGTTCGTGCGCGGGGTGAGCTCGTGTGGCGTCGTCGTGCGCATGGCCATTCGTGAGGGAACGGCCGCAACGGGCGCGCGGGTGCGAGCGCAGGGTGAGGTCGCGCGCACCAGCGCTGGCATCCTCATCACCGAGACGCGGCTCCAGGCGGTGGCGGCACCGTCGGCATGGGCGCGGTGGCGGGCGGCACTCGGCACCGGCATCGATTCGACGTTTGGCGCGCGGTCGCCGCTGGTGCGGGCCCTGCTCATCGCCGACGCGGGCGACCTCACCCCCGGGGTGCGCGAGACGTTCGCCTCCGCCGGCCTGTCGCACATGCTCTCGGTGTCCGGGCTGCACGTCGGCCTCATCGCGGCGGCGATCCTGCTGCTCGCCCAGATCGCCGGACTGCCACGGGCGCGCGCCGAGATCCTCACGGCGGTGGTGACGGCAGCGTATGTCGTGCTGATCGGCGCACCGCTGCCGGCCGTGCGATCAGCGCTCATGCTCGCCGCGGCGTCGCTGAGCCGGATCGCGCAGCGGCCCACATCGGCCTGGGCGACGCTCGCGATCGGCGCCGGACTGCCGCTGGTGGATCCCCGCGCGATCACGAGCGTCGGGTACCAGCTCAGCGCGGTGGGCATGGTGTCGCTCGTGGCCACCGGCGCCCTCGGCAGGCGGTGGGAGTGGCTGGGCACCGGCGGGTGGCAGGGCACGCTGTATCGCAGCGTCATGACGTCGGTGATGGCGACGCTGTTCACCGCGCCGCTCGTGGCGGCAGTGTTCGGCAAGGTGAGCCTCGTGGCGCCGCTCACCAACCTCGTGGCGATGCCCGTGATGGCACTGCTCCAGCCGATGCTCTTCCTCGCGGCGGTGCTGCTGCCGCTCCCGGCCGCGGCGCGCTTCGTCGCCGATGCCAGCGAGCCCCTCATGATCGCGATCGACCGCGTCGCGTCCATCGGCGCCACGCTGCCCGGCGCGGCCATTCCGGTGCTCGCCGACCGGCTCTCGCTGGTGCTGGCGTGCGCGAGTCTCGCGGGCCTCGCGGTGGCGTGCGTGAGCCGCTTTCCCGGGCGCGCGCTCGTCGTGTCCGCGGCGGCGTGCGCGATGCTCGCGTGGCGTCCCGCCGTCGCGCGGTCGGGACTCACGGAGCTGCACATGCTCGACGTCGGGCAGGGGGACGCGTTCGCCCTCCGCACCGCCCGCGGGAGCTGGGTATTGTTCGACGCCGGCCGCGAGTGGGAGGGAGGCGACGCGGGACGCCGCACCGCGGTGCCCTACATCGCCCGGCGAGGGGGGCGGCTGCAGGCGTTCATTCTCTCGCATCCCCATGCGGACCATGTCGGTGGCGCGGCGAGCGTGCTGCGGGCGCTGCGGCCGGCGTACTACTTCGACCCGGGGTACGCGGGCGCCACCCGCTCGTACCGGGCGTCGCTCCTGGCGGCGCGAGACGGTGGCGTGGCGTGGCGCCGCGTCCGCCCCGGCGATTCGCTCGTGGTGGACGAGGCCGTGATCACCTTCCTCGCGCCCGACTCCGCCTGGACCGAGCAGCTCGACGATCCCAACGAGGCGAGCACGGTGGCGCGGATCCGCGTCGGCCGCGTCACGATGCTCATGACGGGCGACGCGGAAGCCGGCGAGGAGCGGTGGCTCCTCGAGCATCGGCGCGGCGACCTGCGGGCCGACGTGCTCAAGGTGGCGCATCACGGCAGCCGCACGAGCAGCACGAGCGAGTTCCTCGACGCCGTGCAGCCGCGCGTCGCGCTGATTCCCGTGGGGGCGGGAAATGTCTACGGGCACCCGGAGCCGCAGGTGCTGCGCGCGCTCGCGCTGCGCGCCGCGGTGGTGCTCCGCGCCGATCGGGATGGCACCGTCATCGCCCGCACCGACGGGGTGCGCCTGGAGGTGGAAACGCGCGGCGAGCGCTGGACCGTCCCGCCGCGCGGGCTTCCGAAACCCCATGCCCCGGGGCAGTTTTGATTCATCCTTGCCCAGCGGACACCGTCGTGCTGCAGAACAAAGCGACCTCAGTCGTCACCATCGAGCGCTACATCATCGAACAGGAACGCCTGCACCCGCTGGCGTCCGGCGAGCTGTCCGGCATCCTGTACGACATGGCGCTGTCCGCGAAGATGATCGCGAACAAGGTGCGCTCGGCGGGCCTGGCCGACATCCTCGGCTCCGCCGGCGAGGAGAACGTGCAGGGGGAGGTGCAGCAGAAGCTCGACGTCTTCGCCAACGAGACCATCGTCAAGGCGATGGACCACAGCGGCCGCCTGTGCGGCATGGCGTCGGAGGAGGAAGCCGACATCATCGCGATCCCCGAGAAGTTCCGCTGCGGGAAGTACTGCCTGATGTTCGATCCGCTCGACGGCTCCTCGAACATCGACGTCAACGTCCCGGTCGGCACGATCTTCTCCATCGTGAAGAAGGTGTCGCGCGGCAAGCACGCCACCCTCGCGGATTTTCTCCAGCCCGGGAACCGCCAGGTCGCCGCCGGCTACGTCATCTACGGCTCGAGCACCATGCTCGTGTACACCACCGGCCAGGGCGCGCACGGCTTCACGCTGGACCCGGCCATCGGCGAGTTCCTCCTCTCGCACCCGAACATCCGGATCCCGGCGGACGGGCGGTACCTCAGCGTCAACGATTCGTACGAGCAGCTGTGGGACAACCCGGTGAAGTCGCTGATGCGCCGGTACCGCGCGCTGGAAGGAGAGCGCAAGGCGCTCAGCGTCCGCTACGTCGGGTCGCTCGTGGCCGACTTCCACCGCAACCTGCTCGGCGGCGGCGTGTTCTGCTATCCGTCGAACCGCAAGAGCCCGAAAGGCAAGCTGCGGTTGCTGTACGAGGCGAACCCACTCGCCTTCATCGTGGAGCAGGCAGGCGGATCGGCGATCGACGGGCGGCACCGCATCATGGACGTCGAGCCCACCGAGCTGCACCAGCGCACCCCGCTCTACATCGGCTCGCGCGTCGACGTCGACCTCGCGTCGCGGGTGCTGGCAGGCACCTCCGAGCTCGTCGGCGCGTGACCCCTGGTCATCCCGAGCGAAGCGAGGGATCTGCATTGCGACGAGGCGCAGATTCCTCGTCGCTTCGCTCCCCGGAATGACTGAGAGAGTTTCTCCCTCCGGGCTGCCCATCGCGCCGGTCTATCGGCCCGGCGATGCCGTGACGGATCCGGCGCGGGATCTCGGCGAGCCCGGCGCGTTCCCGTTCACACGCGGCGTCCAGCCCACGATGTACCGCGGCCGGCTGTGGACGATGAGGCAGTATGCGGGCTTCGGCACGGCGCAGGAGACGAACCGGCGGTTCCGCATGCTCCTCGACGCCGGCCAGACCGGGCTCTCCGTGGCCTTCGACCTGCCGACGCAGATGGGCATCGACTCGGACGATCCCCGGGCGCAGGGGGAGGTGGGGCGGGTGGGTGTCGCGATCGACACCGTGGACGACATGCACGTCCTGCTCGAGGCCATCCCGCTCGATCGCGTCTCGACCTCGATGACCATCAACGCGACGGCGGCCACGCTGCTCGCCATGTACATCGTCGTCGCCGAGGAGCGGGGGATCGCGCGCGCGGCGCTCAGCGGCACCATCCAGAACGACATCCTCAAGGAGTACATCGCGCGCGGCACGTACATCTATCCGCCGCAGCCCTCGCTGGCGCTCATCGCCGACACCTTTCGCTTCTGCTCCACGGAGCTCCCGAACTGGAACCCCATCTCGATCTCCGGCTACCACATCCGGGAGGCGGGGGCCACCGCCGTGCAGGAGCTTGCCTTCACCTTCGCGAATGCCATGGAGTACGTGCAGCGGGCCGTGGAGGCGGGGTTGCCGGTGGACTCCTTCGCGCCGCGGCTGTCGTTCTTCTTCGCCGCGCACAACGACCTGTTCGAGGAAGCCGCGAAGTTCCGTGCCGCGCGCCGCCTGTACGCGCGGCTCATGCGCGAGCGGTTCGGCGCGAATGACGCGAGCTGCAAGCTCCGCTTCCACACCCAGACGGGCGGGGTGACCCTCCAGGCGCAGCAGCCCCTGAACAACGTGGTGCGCGTCGCGGTGCAGGCATTGGCGGCGGTGCTGGGCGGCACGCAGTCGCTGCACACCAACGGCTACGACGAGGCGCTCTCGCTGCCGAGCGAGGAAGCGGCGACGCTCGCGCTCCGCACCCAGCAGCTGATCGCGCACGAGTCCGGCGCCGCGCTCACGGCGGACCCGCTGGCCGGGAGCTACTACGTCGAGCACCTCACCACCGAGCTGGAAACGCGCGCGCTGGCGCTGCTCGGCCAGGTGGACGCGATGGGGGGCGCCGCGAAGGCGATCGCGGCGTCCTTCTTCCAGGAGGAGATCGCGAGGAGCGCGTACGCCCACCAGATGCGCGTGGAGCGCGGCGAGACCGTGGTGGTCGGCGTGAACCAGTTCGACGACGGCACGGAGGTGCCCGCGCTGCCGGCGCCCGACTATTCGCGGCTGGAACGCGAGCAGGTCGCGCGGCTGGCCGGCGTGCGGGGCCGGCGAAGCGCCGCGGACGTGAGGGCGGCCTTCGAGGCGCTCGGGAAGCGCATCGATCGCCTGGGCGCCGGCGGCCCGCTGAGTGAGTCGGCGCTCCCCGCGATCATCGATGCGGTGCGTGCCCGCGCGTCCGTGGGAGAGATCGCGAACGTGCTGAAGTCGCGCTGGGGGGCGTATCGGCCGGGGTGAGTCGCGTTCGGCTCCTTGATTTCGGCTCTCGGCTCTCGGCTCTCGGCATTCGGCTCTCGGCATTCGGCATTCGGCAAGGGAATGCGGTTACCCAAAGCCGAGAGCCCACGACCCACGGCCGGTTTAGATTGCAACCCTCAATCCCATGCCTACTTACGAGTACCGATGCCCGAAGGGGCACGACTTCGAGCGGTTCTACAAGACGATCAGCAGCGGTTCGGTAGCTGAAGTCGCCTGTCCGGAATGCGGGGAGGTTGCCGGACGCAGGATGTCCGCGGGCGCAGGGCTGATGTTCAAGGGCTCCGGCTTCTACCTGACGGATTACGGCAAGAACGCGCACCGCGGCGAGGGGACAAAATCCGGCGCGGGAGGCGAGGCTGGCGGAGCGACGCCCGAGACGGGAAAGTCCGAGAGCCGAGAGCCCAAAGGCGAGAGCCCGAAGGCCGAGGGCCCGAAGGCCGGGAGCCCGAAGGCCGAGAGCGCGAAAGCCGAGAGTCCAAAACCCAAGGCCGAATCGGCGGCGCCGAAAGCCGAGGGCCCAAAGCCGAAGTCCGGCAAGCCCAAGTCAGAGTGAGCCGTCAGGAAGACGACCTCCGCGCCGAGCTGGCGCGCGCCGCGCGTGCCCTCGGGGCCCCGGAGGATTTCGAGCCCGTGCTGGAGCGGCCGCGCGACCCGGCGTTTGGCGACTGGGCCACGAGTGCCGCCATGGTCCTCGCGCGCCCGCTCCGGAAGAAGCCGCGTGACATCGCCGAGGCGCTGCTGCGCGAGCTGGACCAGGAGCGCGCGGGGTTGAGCGGGGCGGAGATCGCCGGGCCCGGCTTCATCAATTTCCGCGTCGCCACCGGCGCCGTCGCGGAGGCGCTCGCCGCGCTCGTCACGCATGGCGAGACGTACGGCCGGGCGTCGTCCGGCGATCCGCGGCCGGTGAACGTCGAGTTCGTCTCTGCGAACCCCACCGGACCACTGCATGTGGGCCATGGCCGCCAGGCCGCGCTGGGAGACGCGATCGCGTCGCTCCTCGAGTGGACGGGCTCCGCGGTGACGCGCGAGTACTACTACAACGACGGCGGGGTGCAGATCGACAACCTCGCGCTCAGCGTGCAGGCGCGCGTGCAGCAGCTCGCCGGTCGCGATGCCGCGCTCCCCGAGGGCGGGTACCACGGCGAGTACATCCGCGACCTCGCGGAACGCTATGTCGCCGAGCATCCCTCCGATCAGCTGGGCGAGGACCTCGAGGTCGTCCGCCAGTTCGCCGTGCAGGAGCTCCGCAAGGAACAGGACAAGGACCTCCAGGCGTTCGGCGTGAAGTTCGACGTGTACTACCTGGAATCCTCGCTCTACCGCGAGAGCAGGGTCGACGAGACCGTCGAGCGGCTGCGCCAGACGGGCCACGCCTTCGAGCAGGACGACGCCCTCTGGCTGCGCACCACGGACTACGGCGACGACAAGGACCGCGTGATGCGCAAGCGCGACGGCACGTTCACCTACTTCGTGCCGGACGTGGCGTATCACGTCACCAAGTGGAAGCGTGGCTTCACGCGCGCCATCAACGTCCAGGGCGCGGACCACCACAGCACCGTGACGCGCGTGCGCGCGGGGCTCCAGGCGCTCGAGCTGGGCATCCCCGAGGGGTACCCGGAGTATGTGCTGCACCAGATGGTGACGGTCACGCGGGGCGGGGAAGAGGTGAAGATCTCGAAGCGCGCGGGCAGCTATGTCACCGTGCGCGACCTCATTGACGAGGTGGGCCGGGACGCGGTCCGGTACTTCTTCCTCATGCGGAAGGGAGACTCACAACTCGTGTTCGACGTGGATCTCGCGCGCGCGCAGTCCGAGGAAAATCCCGTGTACTACATCCAGATGGCGCACGCGCGCCTGAGCGGCATCTTCCGCGTGGGCGGGATCGCGCCGCTCAGCGTCACCCCCGACGGGGTGGACCTCGGGGTGCTGTCCCTCCCGGAGGAGCAGGATCTCATCAAGGCGCTGCTCGATTTTCCGGCCCTCGTGCGCGGGGCGGCTGATGCGCTCGAGCCGCACCGGGTAGCCAACTACCTGCACGACCTCGCGGGCAAGACCCACGGCTGGTACCACAAGGCCCACGTGCTCAACGAGCCGGAGCCGATCATGAACGCCCGGCTGGTGCTGGCCCGGGCAGCGCAGCTGGTCGTCAGGAACGGATTGAGTCTCCTTGGGATATCCGCTCCGGAGCGGATGTAGGGACAGCACCACCACATCCGACGCGAAGCGGAGCGAGCACCACAAATGTCTTGCGCAGCTCAACGTATCCGAATACAACCGAATAGCTTACGGGCACAGCCGAAACTATCTCACCCGTTGCCCCATTCGGCCTGAATTCGGATTCATTCGGATGAGTAGTTCACCAATCCTCCCCCGCACGAATGTCTCTCCTGGTGGTCGGTTCTGTCGCGCTCGACTCTGTTGAAACGCCGTTCGGCAAGGCCGACGAAGTGCTCGGCGGCTCCGCGACCTTCTTCTCGGCGTCGGCCAGCAACCTCGTGCCGGTGCAGGTGGTGGGTGTCGTGGGCAGCGACTATCCCATGCAGAAGCTCGAGCCGCTGCGGAAGCGCGGGGTGGATTTCACCGGTCTGGAGAAGGCCGAAGGCACCTCGTTCCGCTGGCGCGGGCGCTACCGGCACGACCTGAACAGCGCCGAGACGCTGGAGACGCACCTCGGCGTGTTCTCGAACTTCCACCCAAAGATCCCCGCCGCCTTCCGGAAGGCGCCGTACGTGTTCCTCGGCAACATCGATCCGCGGCTCCAGCTGGAGGTGCTGACGCAGATCGAGAAGCCGAAGCTCGTGGCGTGCGACACGATGAACTTCTGGATCGAGAGCCGCCGCCCCGACATCGTGAAGCTCCTGGGGCACGTGGACGCCATCACGCTGAACGACGGCGAGGCCCGCCAGCTCACCGACTGCTTCAACCTCGTGAAGGCGGCGCGCTGGATCATGGACAAGGGCCCGACGCTCGTCATCATCAAGAAGGGCGAGCACGGCGCCTTCATGTTCACGAAGGGCACCGTGTTCTTCGCGCCCGCCTATCCGCTGGAGGAAGTGTTCGACCCCACCGGGGCGGGCGATTCCTTCGCGGGCGGCTTCATGGGCTACCTCGCGCGCACCGGCGACCTGTCGGAGGAGAGCCTCCGCCGCGCCGTGGTGTACGGCTCCGCGATGGGATCCTTCGCCGTGGAGAAGTTCTCGATCGAGCGGCTGCTCGCGGTGGACGCGCAGCAGCTCCAGGCGCGGGTGAAGGAGTTCCGGCGGCTGGTGGCGTTCGAGGACGAGTTGTGAAGAAGAAGGGTTCGAAGGCTCTCGGCTCTCGGCTCTCGGCGAAATCCGAGCAACCCAAAGCCGAGAACCACAAGCCGAGAGCCGAGAGCCGGCCGCTGTCGTATGCGGCCGCTGGTGTGGACATCGCCGCGGCCGACGACGCGATGCGGCGCATCAGGAAGCTCGTCGAGTCCACCTTCACCCCGGGGGTGGTCGGGGGCTTCGGGGGGTTTGGCGGCATGTTCCGCCTTCCGGCCGACGCGAAGAAGCCGGTGCTGGTGTCGAGCGCCGACGGGGTGGGCACGAAGCTCAAGGTCGCGATCGACGCGGGCATCCATCACACGGTGGGGCACGACCTCGTCAATCACTGCGTGAACGACATCCTCGTGCAGGGGGCCACGCCGCTCTATTTCCTCGACTATGTCGGCTTCGGGAAGCTCGTGCCGGCCGTCCTCGAGCAGATAGTGACCGGGGTCACCAACGGGTGCCGGGAGAACGGATGTGCCCTCAGCGGGGGTGAAACCGCGGAGATGCCCGGCGTGTATACCCCCCCTGATTACGACCTGGCCGGCTTCATCGTCGGTTATGTCGAGGAGGACAGCGTGCTGGGCGCGCACCGGGTGGAGCCGGGCGACCAGCTGATCGCGCTCGCGAGCAGTGGCCTGCACACGAACGGCTACTCGCTGGCGCGGCGCATCGTCTTCGAACGAATGGGTCTTACCGTGAACGATCCCTTTCCCGGCGAATCCGGGACGGTGGCGGAGGTACTCCTGCGCGTGCACACATCCTACCTGAAGGCGCTGCGGCCGGTGCTGCCGCGCGTGCACGCCATGGCGCACATCACGGGCGGCGGGCTGCCCGGGAACCTCAATCGCGCCCTGCCGGATACGCTCGACGCCGCGGTGGACACGGGAAGCTGGACGATCCCGAACGTCTACCTGCAGATGGAACGCGCGGGCGCCGTGCCCCGCGCCGAGATGTTCCGCACCTTCAACATGGGTGTGGGTATGGTGGTTCTCACCCGTCCCGCGGACGCCGAAGTCGTGCTCTCCAGCGCGCGCGCCGCGGGCATTTCTGCCTGGACCCTTGGCCACGTCACGCGTGGCAGCGGCCAGGTCCTTCTCTCCCAGGAGTAATTCTCTCATGCGATCCCGTTTCATCGCACTCACGCTGGTTTCCTTCCTCGCCGTCGGCACGGCGCAGGCGCAGGGCGGGGGCGCCGCGGCGCACCCCAGCTGCGTCGGCCCGGCCGCCGATGCCTGCCAGCAGGCAGTGGACTTCTTCCAATACATGGCGCCGCAGCTCGGCACCGCCATGACGGGCGGCAACACGACGCTCGCGCAGGGCGGCTCGATGGGCGGACCGCGCTTCGGGATCATCCCGCGCTTCGCCATCGGCGTGCGCGTCAACGCCGTGCAGGGCAACCGCCCTGTGTACGCGCCGACGCTCGTTCCCCTGGCCGGTGCGACCGCGCCACCGCCGAACGCCCGCGAGCTGGCCACCGAGACGCAGATCGTTCCGCTCCCGGCCGTGGATCTCGCGCTGGGCGTATTCAAGGGCATTCCCCTCGCGCTGACGAACGTCGGCGGTGTGGACCTGCTCCTGAGCGCCTCGTACGTCCCGGCCGTTGGCGACCGCGCCACCGACGACTTCGCCCTCGAGGTGGACGAGTCGCTCGCCATTGGCTACGGCATTCGCGTCGGCCTGCTCCAGGAGTCGCTGGTCGTGCCGGGCGTTGGCATCAGCTACATGCAGCGCAAGTTCCCGACGACGACGCTGTTCGCGCGCACGGAAGGCGCGGTGGGCGGCGCGAGCCTCGAGATTCAGGACCTCGCCCTCAAGTCCAGCGCGTGGCGCCTGACCGCCAGCAAGAGCCTCCTGCTGTTCGGGCTCGCCGCCGGCATCGGCCAGGACAATTACGACATGTCAACCACGATTCGCGCCACGCAGGCGCCGGCCAACCCGGTCAGCGCGTCGGTCGCGTCGAAGGTGACGCGGACGAACATGTTCGCGGACCTGTCCCTGAACCTGCTCGTGCTGAAGATCGTTGGCACCGCGGGCATGGTGAACGGCGGCGAGATCACGACCTACAACTCGTTCGACAATGCCGCCGACAAGTCGCGCCTGTACGGCTCGGTGGGCGTCCGTATCGGGCTGTAGGACAAGCTGCGGACAAGACACCGGACAGACGTTCGGACATACGTACGGACACGACGTCGGACATGACAGCGGATCAGAAGCGGAACAACGCCTCTGATCCGCTTTCTTGTCCGCGGTCGTGTCCGATGTAATGTCCGCTGTCATGTCCGTACCATTGTCCGCCGTCATGAAGCCAGACGAGGAGTACATGCGCCGTGCCCTGGACCTGGCCTCAAAGGGGTTGGGCCAGACGGCGCCCAATCCCATGGTGGGGGCGGTGGTGGTGCGCGACGGCGTCGTGGTGGGCGAAGGGTTCCATGCGCGCTACGGCGCGGCACACGCGGAAGTCGCGGCGCTGCGCGCGGCGGGCGACAAGGCACGGGGCGCCACCCTGTACGTCACGCTGGAGCCCTGCCGGCACACCGGCAAGACGCCGCCGTGCACCGACGCCATCCGCGCCGCCGGTGTGGCGCGCGTCGTCGCCGCCGTTGCCGATCCCACCGCCGAGGCAGGTGGAGGAGCGGGGGTGCTGCGCGACGCGGGAATCGTCGTCACCATGGGCGTCCTGGAGGCGGAGGCACGCGAGCTCAACGCCCCGTTCTTCCACGCGCCGCACGGCGAATCACCCTGGACCACCCTGAAGCTCGCGGTCTCGCTGGAGACGGCGATCGCCGGCCGGCGCGGCAGCACCAGCCACCTCACCGGGCCTGTGGCGCGCCGCGCGGTGCATGTGCTGCGCTCGGGTCATGACGCGATCGCCGTCGGGGTGGGCACCGTGCTCGCCGACAACCCCCAGCTGACGGTGCGCGACGTGCCGCTTCCGCGCGTCCCGCTCACGCGCGTCATCTTCGACCGGCACCTGCGCACCCCGCCCGACGCGCACGTCGTCCGGACGGCCGGGAAGACGCCCACGATCATCATCACCCTCACGACATCGTCGTCACACGCCCGGCCGCTGCGCACCGCGGGGGTGCGTCTCATCGCCGCACCCGGATTGCAGGAGGGGCTGCAAGCGCTGCGCGCAGAGGGCATCCGGTCGCTGCTCGTGGAAGGCGGCGCGACGATCGCAGCTGCCATGCTGACCGCGGGGCTCGCGCACCGGCTCACTATCTTTCAGGCGCCGGTGATGCTGGGACCGGACGCGCTTCATGCGTTCGAAGGGCTCTCCGCCGCGGGGCTCGCCGAGCTCGAGCGGCTCCCGGTCCTGGAGCGGACCGCGCTCGGACCCGACCTGATGACCACCTACGCGCTGGACCGAGCGATCCGCACCACTCCGCCCGCTTCCCCCTGACTGCATTTCATGTTCACCGGACTCGTTGACGACCTCGGTACCATCGAAGGCGTGTCGCGCGCGCCGGCCGGGCTTGAGCTGCGGGTGCGAACGCGGTACGCCGACCTGGCGATCGGGGAGAGCGTCGCCGTGAACGGCGCCTGCCTCACGGTGCTGGAGCGCGGCAGGGACGACAGCGGCCCCTGGTTCACGGTGGCCGCCATGACGACCACGGTCGGCCTCACCACCATGGGAGGCTGGCGGGGAGGGCAGCGCGTGAACCTGGAGCGCGCCCTGCGCCCAATCGACCGTCTGGGCGGCCACATCGTGCAGGGGCATGTGGATGGCCTTGCCGAGGTCACGCGCGCTGAGCTGGTGCAAGACATGCTCCTGCTTGAGCTTGCGTTACCTCAGGTGTTGTGCGATCTCATGGTCGAGCGCGGGTCGGTAGCTCTCGACGGGGTGAGCCTCACCATCAGCGCCATCCCCCAATCTGATAGAATTCAGGTGTCGGTCATCGAGCATACGCGGACGCACACCACCCTCGGCGCGCTGAGGGTGGGGGACACGGTCCACGTCGAGGCCGACGTGCTGGCAAAACACGTGAAGCGTTTACTGGAGCGGTCATCCTGAGCGAAGCGAAGGATCTGCACCCATCGTGCAGATTCCTCACCGCTTCGCGGTTCGGAATGACTGTGGAGACATGGCGTTTTCCACCGTAGAGCAGGCCATCGAGGACATCCGCAACGGGAAGTTCGTGCTCGTGGCGGACGACGAAGACCGCGAGAACGAGGGCGACCTCATCTGCGCGGCGCAGCTCGTCACGCCCGAGATGGTGAACTTCATGATCCGCCGGGCCGGCGGGTTGATCTGCGTGGCGCTCCCGGGCGAGCGGGTGGACCAGCTCGGCCTCACGCCCATGAGCGAGACCAGCGTGGACGACTATCGCACCGCGTACACGGTGAGCATTGATGCGTCGCCGCGGTTCGGCGTCACCACGGGGATCAGCGCGCGTGACCGGGCCACGACCATTCAGGTGGCGGTGGATCCGGCCACGGTGCCCGGCGACCTGCGCCGGGGCGGCCACGTGTTCCCGCTGCGCAGCCGCGAGGGAGGCGTGCTCCAGCGGGTCGGCCACACCGAGACCGCGGTGGACCTGGCGCGCCTGGCCGGCCTGTACCCCGCGGGCGTCATCTGCGAGGTGCTCAACGAGGACGGCAGCGCCGCGCGGCGTCCCGAGCTCGAGCAGTTCGCGGAGACGCACGGGATGAGCTTCATCACCGTGGCCCAGCTCGTGGCGCACCGGCTCAAGAACGAGCGGCTCGTGCACCGCGTGGCGGAGGCGCGGCTCCCCACCCAGTACGGCACCTGGAAGGTGGTGGGCTACCGCAACGACGTGGACGCCGCGGAGCACGTCGGGCTCGTGTTCGGCGACGTTGGCGACGGGGAAGCGACACTGGTCCGGATGCACTCGAAGTGCCTCACCGGCGACGTGTTCCACTCGATGCGCTGCGACTGCGGATGGCAGCTCGAGACCGCCATGGCCATGATCCAGCAGGAAGGACGCGGAGTGATCGTGTATCTGGACCAGGAGGGGCGCGGCATCGGCCTGCTCAACAAGCTCAAGGCCTACGAGCTCCAGGACACCGGCGTCGACACGGTGGAGGCGAACGAGCGCCTCGGCTTCAAGCCCGACCTGCGCAACTACGGCATCGGCGCGCAGATCCTGCTCGACCTGGGGCTCAGGTCCATCCGCCCCATCACGAACAACCCGCGCAAGATGGTGGGGCTGGAAGGCTACGGCCTGAAGCTCATGGAGCGCGTGCCGATCGAACAGCCCATCCATGACGAAAATGCGGGCTACCTGAAGGCCAAGCGGGACAAGCTCGGACACCTTTTCGCATCCTGAACAGAACCGCAGAGGCGCAGAACCGCAGAACCGCAGAACCGCAGAACCCCAGAACCGCAGAGGCGCAGAGACGCAGAGAAGAGCAAGAACTCAAGACCTGTGGTTTGTTGGTACCGGCGATTCAGACTCGGCCACCAGTACCAAGCAACCAAAGATCACTTTG
>Ga0307505_10001088_pt1 | contig 23945 bp, 18 predicted proteins | sample 23_S_MG_FD_202183 | JGI IMG/M metagenome (GOLD analysis project Ga0307505, IMG submission 202183) | Soil microbial communities from Populus trichocarpa stands in riparian zone in the Pacific Northwest, United States - 23_S | ecosystem: Environmental > Terrestrial > Soil > Riparian zone > Trees...
TCTCCCCCCAAGAAGCCGGGGGGAGAAGACTCTCGATTGAACACTCCCCGCGAGGATCCACTCCTACTTGCGATGAGCACACACCGAGAGCCTTCTCCCCTCCGCAGAGGGGAGAAGGCTCTCGGTGGCGGATGAGGGGTCGCTCTCGTGGCAGGCACGCAGCCTTCTGTTTCTTTCTCTCAGGCGCGCCGCTGCGTCGGGCGGCGAAGGATGACAGGTGGGGACATTCCCAGAGCGCCCAGTTTCCATTCGCGCGCTGACCCCGCGCGTCATTCCGCCGGCAGTGGGAAGTGCGCGCGGTAATCCTCCATTGCGGCCTCCACGACTGCGTAGGCGTGGTCGTGACCATAGGTGCCGGCCACGCGGATGCGCTGACCCTCTCCGGGGACGAGCTTGTAGGTCGAGAAGTAGTGCTCGAGGCGCTCGATCAACACCGGCGGGACGTCCGCGATGTCCTGCGCGTCGCCCCACACGTAGTCCCCTTGCAGCACCGCGATGATCTTGTCGTCGGCCTCGCCGCGGTCGATGAGTTGCAGGCCGCCGATGACGCGCGCCGCCACCAGAATCTCCGACTTGGTGATCGGACGCTCGCTGAGCACACAGATGTCGAGAGGATCGCCGTCCCCTTTGGCAGCAACGGGTGAGAGCCGCGTGACCTGCTCCGCACAATACGTCTGCGGCACGAACCCATATAGCGCCGGCGGCTGCGACGAAGTCCGCTGCGGCCGGTCCACCTTCAGGTACCCGCTGGCTTTGTCCACCTCGTACTTGATCAGGTCGAACGGAGTGATCTCCACGAAGACATTGACCACCCTGGGAGCATCCACCCCCGCAGTGAGCCCATGCCACGGGTGAGGACGCCATCGCGAGAAAGACTGGTCAGCCATGCCGCGCATTCTATGCGCCTCGGACGTGTGCTGGTTGGTGGCGACTTCCGTGAAAGCGCGACGAACTCCCAATGGCGATGAGCACGAGACCCAGGACGGAGCGCTGGCGTCTCGCCGGCTGGACGGGGGGCGTCCTCGCCCCGGGCGGGGGAGCGTGCCTTGCGCGAAGGACATTCGTCTCGCGATGCCTGGCTTTCGGCTTCGAATGCCCCCGCCCGCGGCGGGACGCCGCTCGGCCAGCCGGCGGGACGCCGGCGCTCCATGAAGACGCGCCTCGGAGCCTGCGCGGCAGAAATGCATTGGCCTCGAAGCCACCGCACGTGCCCAAGGCTAGGCCAATCAGCGCTGCCGGTCGTACCGGCTAGCTGAAGAAGTCGCGGACCTTGTCGAACACGCCTTTTTCCGGGGGGACCTGCTCTCCGTGGGTTTCGGCGAGTTGTTCGAGGAGTGTGCGTTGCTCGTCGGTGAGGGAGGTGGGGATGCGCACGGCGACGTGGACGTAGTGGTCGCCGCGCCCGCTGCCGTCGAGGAAGGGGACGCCTTTGCCGCGCAGGCGGAAGACTTGCGTGGGTTGGGTGCCGGCCGGGATCTTCAGTGTGTCGTGGCCATCGATGGTCTCGACCGTGAGCTCGCTGCCCAGGGCGGCCTGCGTGTAGTGCACGGCGTGCTCGGCGTGGATGTCGTAGTCGCGACGCGTGAACTTCGGGTGATTGCGGACGCTGAGGAACACGTACAAGTCGCCAGCCGGTCCGCCGTTGAATCCGGCTTCGCCTTCGCCCGCGACGCGCAGCCGTGAGCCGTCGTCGACTCCGGCCGGGACCTTGACCGCGATCTTCTTCTCTTCGCGAATCCGTCCGGCACCGCCGCAGTCCGCGCAGGGATCCTTGATGACTTTGCCCTGGCCGCCGCACTGCGGACAGGTGCGGGCCACGGCGAAGAAGCCCTGGGAGTAACGGATCTGGCCGCGTCCCGCGCAGCCGGTGCACTGGACCGGTTGCGTCCCGGGACGGGCTCCCGCGCCTTTGCAGGTCGCGCAAGTGATGTCGCGCGGAACCTCGAGCGTCACGTCCTTGCCGAAGGCAGCCTCCATGAAGTCGAGCTCGAGGTCGAACCGGAGGTCATTGCCGCGGGCGGGCCGGTTGCTGCGGCGCCCTCGGGTCCCGAAGAAATCGCCGAAGCCGAACAGGTCACCCAGGATGTCGCCGAAGTCCGCGAACTGGTTGGGGTCGAAGCCGCCCATCCCGGAGACGCCCTGGTGCCCATGTCGATCATAGCGGGCGCGCTTCTCGTCATCCGAGAGAACGCCGTACGCCTCGGCCGCTTCCTTGAACTGCTCCTCGGCCTCGGGATCGCCCGGGTTCTTGTCCGGGTGGTACTTCACCGCGAGCTTGCGGTAAGCCTTCTTCACTTCCTCGATCGTGGCCGTACGGGTCACGCCGAGAACTTCGTAGTAGTCGCGCTTTTCGGTAGTGGCCATTACGTGTCCGAGGACGGTGCAGACATCTTCAAGGGGTTGTACAGCATGACGCTGGTGAGAATCCGCGAGGCAGACTGCAGCTCGAAGATCGCGTCATTGAGCCGCTGCTTGTCCTCCGCCCCGACCGATTCCTTGGCCCTGGTGATGATCTTCAGCACGCGATCTCGTTCCTCGTCCTTGAGAAGCTTTCCGAACTCACGGAAAACCTTCTCATTGGTGTAGATCATTCCGTCGAGCTTGTTGATGAGCATTCGCAGCTCGCGCCGGGCCGCGTCGGCCCGCTGGTGGGCACTGGCTTCGCTGAGGATGCGGTCGATCTCGTCTTTCGAGAGGCCCCCGGCCGGATTGATCTGCACTCCTTGCGACTGGCCGGTGGCCTGATCGCGTGCCGTGACGCTGACGATGCCGTTGGAATCGATCGAGAACGTCACCTCGATCTGCGGCACACCGCGCGGAGAGGCCGGGATGCCCACCAGATCGAACTTGCCGAGGGACTTGTTCTCGTTCGCGAACTCCCGCTCTCCCTGCAGGACGTGCACGGTGACGCGGGTCTGATTGTCGGAGACCGTGGTGAAGATCAGGGAGTTCTTGGTGGGGATGGTGGCATTGCGCTCGATGAGCTTCTGAAACAGTCCGCCTCGGGTTTCCAGACCCAGCGAGAGCGGCGTGACATCGAGCAGGACCATGTCCTTGATGTCGCCCCGCAGGATGCCGCCCTGAATGGCCGCGCCCACGGCCACGACTTCGTCGGGGTTGATGTTGCGGTTCGGATCTTTGCCGAACACCTTCCGCACCGCCTCGACGACCTTCGGCGTGCGGGTCTGACCGCCCACCAGAACCACTTCGTCGATCTGGCTCGCCGACACGCCCGCGGAGCGGAGCGCGTCATTCACGGGCTCGATGGTGCGGGCGATGAGGTCCTCGACCAGTCCTTCGAACTCGCGGCGCGTGAGCACGTAGTTCAAGTGCTTGGGTCCTGTGTTGTCCTGCGAGATGAAGGGGAGCGTGATGCGCGACTCCTGCTCCATGGACAACTCGCACTTGGCCTTCTCGGCAGCCTCTTTCAGGCGTTGCAGAGCCATGCGGTCTTCGCGCAGGTCGATGTTGCTCTCTTTCTGAAAGAACTCGAGCAGGCGATCCATGATCCGCTTGTCGAAGTCCTCGCCGCCCAGGTACGTGTCGCCCGAGGTGGAGAGCACCTCGAAGAGCCCGTCCTCGAGCTTGAGGATGGACACGTCGAACGTGCCGCCGCCGAGGTCGTACACGGCGATGACCTGATTCTGGCGGTTGTCCAGACCGTACGCGAGGGCCGCGGCGGTGGGCTCGTTGATGATGCGCAAGACTTCCAGTCCCGCGATCTTCCCCGCATCGCGCGTGGCCTGGCGCTGGGAATCGTTGAAGTACGCGGGAACGGTGATGATGGCCTCGGTGATCGGCTCGCCGAGAAAATCCTCCGCGAAGGCCCGGATCTCCATCAGCACGAAGGCGGAGATCTCCTCCGGGGAGTACTCGTGGTCCCGGATCTTGACCTTCACGTCGCCGTTCATGGCCGGCACGATGTTGTACGGCAGCACCTTCTTCGCGTGCGACACTTCCTCGGAATCGAACTTCCGTCCGATCAGGCGCTTGATCGCGAACACGGTGTTGAACGGGTTGGTGATGGCCTGACGCTTGGCGATCTGCCCGACCAATCGCTCATTGTCCTCGGTGAAGCCGACCACCGAAGGCGTGGTCCTGCTGCCCTCGCGATTGGGGATGACCTGCGGAGTGGTGACATCCACCACAGCCACGCACGAGTTTGTCGTGCCGAGATCGATTCCGAGAATTTTGGGCATTCAGGACTCAGACTACCGTTCCGGGCCGCCGACCGCCACCTTCACCAGCGCCGGACGCAGAAGACGGTCGTGCAAGTGGTATCCCCTCTGGAGCACGGCCACCACCGTGTGATTCGGCACGGACGGATCCTCTTCCCGGATCACGGCCTCGTGAATGTTCGGGTCAAACGTCACGGACATCTGATCGATCGGCTTGAGGCCGTGCTTCTGCAGCACCTCGAAGAGCTGCTTGTAAATAAGGTGGACGCCTTTGTGAAACTCATCGCCTTCTTCCGCGTGCTCGAGGGCGCGGTCGAAGTTGTCCAGAACGGGCAGGATGTCCTTGAGCACCGTGGCCACGGCGTAGCGGAAGAAGTCCGCTTTCTCGCGCTCGGTGCGCTTGCGGAAGTTGTCGAAATCAGCGATGGCCCGGACGTACCGGTCGCGGTAGCCATCCTGAGGTGCGGTCTCGGTCGCGGGCGTCTCCGCCGCTTCCGCGCCTGCGCTGGCCGCTTCTTCGGCGGTCTCACGCATCTCGCGCTCGATGTCTTCCACCGTGCCCTCAGTGTCTTCGATGATGTAGGCGTCGTCCGCGTCCGTGGAACCGCGGCGGTCGTTTTCGTCCATGAGTCAGCTCTCCCTCACCCTGTGGTATGCCCCGGCATGAAGTCCGTGTCCTGCTGCTCCTCGATCTTACGACTGAGCGCGCGGCTCAGATAGTCGACCAAAGGCGCCATGCGAGCGTACTCCATCCGCATGGGCCCGATGATGCCGACCATGCCCAGCGGCGAGGAGCTCGATCCATACCGGCGCGCGACAATACTGAAGTTGTGGACTTGCGTGAAGTCGCTCTCCGAGCCGATCAGAATCTGCAGGCCCTCCTCCCGGAGGCAGGACTCCAGCAGATCGACCAGCTTCTCCTTCTCCTGCAAGGCCAGAAAGGTCTTGCGCAGAGAAATCGCATCCGCGTACTCGGGCTTGTTGAGGATCGACGTGGCGCCCTCGACGTAGAGATCGTGATCGAACGGGGCCACGTCGTTGACGGCCTCGATGCCGAGGGCGATGGTCTTGCGGAGCATCGCGTCGTGCTGCGCCCGCTCCAGCTCGGTCATGCGCGTCAGCCGTCGCCGGATCGCGTCCAGCGTGCAGCCCGCGAACTCACCGGTGATGTAGCGGCTGCTCTTCTCCAACTCGTCGCGGCTGAATGGGAGACCCGTCTCGATGAGCTTGTTCACGACCATGCCGTTCGTGCCGACGATGATGCACATGATCTTGCTCTCGGCCACCGAGACGAAGTCCATGGAGCGGATGGCGAACTGGAGCAGCGTGGGCATGAACACCAGTCCCACCTGGTCGCTCATCTTGGAGAGCAAGGCTGAGGCGTGATGCAGCACATCGTCGATCTGGTCGGAAACAGCCACTTCCTCGTCGATGACGTCGCGCTCGCGCGAGGAGAGCGGAAGAGACCGCATGAGGTTGTTGATGAAGAAGCGATAGCCGCGGTCGGTCGGCACCCGGCCCGCGGACGTGTGCGGCTGCGCGAGAAAGCCGAGCTCTTCCAAATCGGCCATGACATTGCGGAGACTGGCCGGGGAGAGCTGAAACTTTCCGCACTTGGACAACGTGCGCGAACCGATGGCCTCGCCTGAGGTGATGTGCTGCATGACGATCTCACGCAACACTTCCCGGGCACGGGGGTCGAGGTCCAGCTCCTGTCGCGAGGCCATTCTCTCTTCTGACGTTAGCACTCGCGGTACAGGAGTGCCAGACAGAGGTTAGGAACAGTAGGAGTCCCTGTCAATATTCGACAGACCATGAGTAGAATCCGGCCGTGCGCAAACTGGCGATTCTGGCGTTGCTCGCGCTCCCGGCCTCGGCGGTGACGGTGGACCGGATCGCGGCGGTGGTCGACCGGCAGGTACTGACGGTCAGCGAGATCACGCAGCTCGTCGAGATTCGCTTCTTTCCCCGCCTTTCCGCGGTGGAGGACGAATACCGCCGCGAGGTGCTGGACGCACTGATCGCGCAGGCGCTGCGCTTCCGCGACGTCGAGCGCTTCGGAGCGCAGGACATCCCCGCCGACGCGATCGAGTCGCGCATCGTGGAGATGCAGAAACGCTTCGCCTCGGAAACCGAGCACGCCGCCGCCCTGACGCGCGCGGAGCTGACACCCGAGGAGTTGCGCGCGCTCGTCAAGCGCCAGTTGCAGGTCGAGGCCTACATCCAGGAACGCTTCGCCCCTCTCGTCTTCGTGACCACCGAAGAAATCGAGGAGTACTACCGCACGACGTGGTCGCAGCAGCGCCGCGATCGCGGACTCCCCGTCACGCCCCTGCGCGAAGTCCTGGAAGAAGTCCGTACCGCAGTGCGCTCCGCCCGCCTGCAGACCGAGATCGACCGCTGGACCGCCCAACTCCGCGCCCGAGCCAACGTCGACGTCTACGCCTGGCGCTGAGGTTTGGTTTGTCGCGTTGTGCGCGACGCCTCAGGCGTGCGGGGCCTGGCGTCTGTACAGCTTCCCGGAAGTCGGTGGCCAGTGGGTTGGGTTGTCAGTTGTCGGTTCGTGGTGATCCATCCGTGGCGCGACTGGGTACAGACAACCAATCACCGATCACCGGCAACTGACAACCCGACCACTGGACACTTGTTTTTCGGGGGCCTGTACTCAGCCCGCATTTCGCCGCCGGTCGTACCGGCTTATAAGTCGAGCATCGCCAGAAACTGGTCTTCACTGAGCACCTCCACGCCGAGGGACCTCGCCTTGTCGAGCTTCGAGCCGGCGGAGTCTCCGGCCACGAGGTAACTGGTCTTGGAGGATACGGATCCGGAGGCCTTTCCTCCCTCCCGTTCGATGAGTTTGTGGATTTCTTCACGGGAGTATCGCAAGAGCGTTCCCGTGACGACGACGCTCTTGCCGGCCAGACGGTCGCCCGTGGCCGTGGCCACGTGCCGAGGCTGCAGGCCGAGGCGCTGCATCTTCTCGAGGCGTTCGCGATTGGCGGGGACGGCGAAGTAGAACGTGATCGACTCCGCCACCTTCGTGCCGATCTCCCGGACGTTCACGAGCTCCTCGGTGGTCGCATTCATCAGCGCGTCGATGGTGCGGTAACGCTCGGCCAGAATCTTCGCGGCCCGCTCCCCCACCATGCGGATGCCCAGGCCGAAGATCAGGCGCGAGAGCTCGTTGGTTTTCGACTGCTCGATGTTGTCGATGAGCTTCCGGGCCGACTTCTCGCCCTTCCGTTCCAGCTCGGCAACTTTCTCCACCGTGAGCTCATACAGCGATGCCGTGTCCGTGACGAGGCCCGCGTCGAGCAGCGCCTGCACGGTCTGCCAGCCCAGGCCTTCGATGTCCATCGCTTTTCGGGAGGCGAAGTGTGTGAGCGACTGAAGCACGATGGCTGGGCAGCCCTGGTTGATGCAGCGGATGGCCACCTCGTCCTCGAAGCGGTGCAGCGGCTGCGCGCACACAGGACACGACACCGGCGGCACGACCGCCTCCGCGCCCTCGGGGCGCAACTCGGTCTTGACCTCCACGACCTTCGGGATGATGTCGCCGCCCTTCTCGACGATGATCGTGTCACCGATGCGCACGTCTTTCCGCGCCACTTCGTCGAAGTTGTGGAGCGAGGCGTTGACGACCTTGGTCCCGCCGATGTGCACGGGATCGAACTCGGCGACGGGCGTGACGGCTCCGGTGCGTCCGACATAGAGGTTGATGGCGCGCACGACGGTCTGGGCCGCCTCGGGTGGGTACTTGAACGCGACCGCCCAACGCGGGGCCTTGGACGTCGCGCCGAGCTCGAGTTGCTCCTCGCGGCGATTGACCTTCACGACGATGCCGTCAATGTCGAAGTCGAGGTCGTGGCGATGCTCGCGCCAATGCTCGATGAAGGACTCCACGTCCGCCAGCGTTCGCCCCACGGTGCGCTGCGGATTGACCGGAAAGTCGAGGCTCTCGAGCAGTTCGTACGCGGCCGTCTGCGACTCGACTTGCCGCCCGTCCACGCCCACCACGTGGTAGACGTAGGCGCTGAGGCGCCGCTGCGCGACGAGCTTGGGATCCTTCTGTCGCAGCGAGCCCGCAGCGGCGTTGCGCGGATTGGCGAGGCGCTCCTCTTCATCGAGGCCTTCATTGAGCTTCGCGAAATCGCGTTTGGAGATGTAGAGCTCGCCCCTCACTTCCAGCCGGGCCACGGCCGGATCGATCTTCAGAGGGAGCACGCGCACGGTGCGCACGTTCGGCGTGACGTCATCCCCGCGGACGCCGTCGCCGCGCGTGGCGGCGCGCACGAGCTCGCCGTGTTCGTAGAGAAGAGAGATCGAGACACCGTCGATCTTGAGCTCGGCTTCGAGATCCACGTTCTCGCGCCCCAGTCCACGCAGGACGCGCTCGTGCCATTCGCGGAGCTCCTCTGGCGAGTAGGCGTTCTCGATGGAGAGCATCGGCGGCTCGTGGATGACGGTCGGGAAGGTGTCGAACGCCGCGCCTCCCACGCGCTGGGTGGGCGAGTTCGGGTCGTGCTCGCCGTGCTTCTCTTCGAGCTCGGCCAGTCGACGCAGCATCTGGTCGAAGTCGTAGTCGCTGATCTCCGGCGCCCCGGCGTAGTAGAGGCGGTTGTGGCGATCGAGGTCTTTCCTCAGTCGGGCAATCTCGGACTTCGCGGACATGAATGCGCCTAGTACCGGACCGGTCGCCGAGTCGTCAAGTCGAGGTGGGTTCCGCGCGCGAGAGATACCGCGACCTCTCCACGATCCGCTCCTCGAACCCCATCGCCCGCAGGCGCGCATCCACGGCCAGCAGAAACTCGCGCCGGCCTTTGATCAGGTTGAGGTTGAGAGCCACGAATCGCATCCCGCGGGGTGTGTCGTGGTAGACGATCATGCGATCGCCACCGATCATCTGCTCGGTCCCGCGGATCGCGTCCCAGCCGATGGTGCGGCTGCGGAACTGATGAAGGGGCCGCAGGACGAGCTCCGACTCGCCGACTTCGGCCACGGTCGAGCGCGTGCCGAGCCAGACCTTCAACCCTCCGGCCCACAGCGTGCCGACGTAAACCCACACGAAGGGCTCTCCGAGCCAGCCATAGCGCGCAGGCGGCCAGGTCGACAGGACGATCAGAAAGACAGCCGTCAACGTCGCGGCCACGGCCACGATCGACGCTCCGGCTCGCCGGACCCACGGGCGAAAACCGAAGCGCATGCTTCTTGCTCTTGCCGGATTCGGCTTTAGTGAATGCTTTAGTGAATGCATTGAAATGGCAACTACTTGAGCCTACACTGGCACTGCCGAGGACGGTACGACTTTCGCGGTCCTTCGAGGAATTTCCCTTGCGCTTGGGTCGATCATGGAGGTCCCGCGAATCGCGCGGAGTGGTCAGCTACACCGAATGCCGACATGTCCGTACAAAAACTGGATGGCAGCGGGAGACGGATTCTCGTCATCGATGACGATCTGGCCATTCGCGTTCTCTTGCAGGCGGTGCTGCGCCGGCTGAAGTTCGAGGTCGAGCTCGCCGAGGACGGCGCGGCGGGCCTGGAAAGGCTGGGGCAGGACAATGGCTTCGACCTCATCCTCCTGGACCTGATGATGCCCCGCCTCAACGGGTATGAGTTCATCGACCAGATCCGGCAGCGCTACTCCGAGGGGCGTCCCCACATCGTCGTCTTCACCGCGGCCGGCAAGCGCGGAGTCGACAAGATCCCTTCCAGCAGCATCTGCAATTCGATCCTCAAGCCGTTCGACCTCGACAAGTTCGTCGAGATCATCGCGGATTGCGTGAATCACAAGCACCCGACCGGCCCGAGGTGATTGTTGGCACCCATGGGATGAATGGGACTTATGGGACTTATGGGACTTATGGGACTTATGGGACGAATGGGACGAATGGGACTTATGAGACAACTCCCTGTCCCATTCGTCTCATAAGTCCCATTCGTCTCATAAGTCCCATTCGTCTCATAAGTCTCAGTCGCTCTTCCTCACCTTCAGCGCCCAGTTGATCTGCCGGATGATCCCCAGCGCGACGCGGGCCTCTCTCTCGTCAAGGGAGGCGCGGGCGACGATGGCCCTCAGGTCGTCGTAGATGCGGCCCAGGTTGTTCTCGTGGAGGAATCCGATGTCGCTGAGCAGCGCGCGGGCTCGCTCGTGGATCCTCTCGATCATGGCCGCGTCGGGCAGCTCGCGTGGGTCTCCGGGCGGGTCCGCGGACTCTTGCTGGGAGAGCTCGTAGCAGAACACGCACGCGGCCTGGGCGAGGTTCATGGTCGGGAAGGCGTCGTTCGCAGGGATGGCCGCGGAGAACTGGCAGAGCACGAGCTCTTCGCGCGTGAGGCCGCTGTCCTCGCGGCCGAACACGAGGGCCAGGATCTGGCTCGTCGCGAGTTTTCGCGACTCCTCGGCCAGCGTCCGCGGAGTGAACGTCACCGGCGTGGCGCGGCCGCGCATCGAGGTGGTGGCCACGGTCATGTGGGCGTCGCCGATCGCGTCTTCCAGCGTGGCCACGAACCGTACCGACTCCAGCACGTCGTCCGCGCCGCTGGCCCACCAGCTCGAGACGGGCAGGAGCGTCGGGTGCCTGCCCACGATGCACAGGTCCGCGAAGCCGAAGTTCTTCATGGCCCGGGCCACGGCGCCGACGTTGCCGGCCTCGCGCGGCTCCACCAGCACGATGCGTAACTTGACCATCAGAGCTCACGCAGCGCGTCGAGCAAGCTTTCGACGTCTGCCTCCGTGGTGCGGGGATTCATCATCGTCACGCGCAGCACGCGCTCGCCGCGCAGCACGGTGGTGGTGATCCAGGCGCGCCCGCTGCGGAGGAGCCGCTCCCGAAGCTCCGCGGTCGCCTGGTCATCAAGGCCGCGCTTGCGGAAGCAGAAAATGTTCAGCTCGGGTTCGTGGACGGCCTCGAAGTCTTCCGAGGCCAGGACGCGCTCGTACAGGAAATGCGTCAGCGCCGAGACCCGCTCGATCGCTTCAACAATGGGCGCCGTGCCGTGGGCGCGCAGGACGAGCCAGAGCTTGATCGCATCGGCGCGCTTGGAGCACTGAAGGGCCATCTCGCCGAGGTTCTGGCCGCCTCCGTGGAAGAGATAGGGCGCATCCGCTTGGAACGCGCGGCGCAGCCAGACCCCTTCGCGGACCAGCACGGTGCTGAGCGAGATGGGCATCCACATCATCTTGTGCGGGTCGCACGAGAACGAGTCGGCGCGGCCCAGGCCGCGCACCAGATGCTCGTATCGCGCGCTGAACAGCACCGCGGCGCCATGCGCAGCGTCGACGTGCAGCCAGGTGCGATGACGGTCGCGAAGGAGCGCGATCTCGTCGAGAGGATCGAAGGCACCGGTGGCGGTCGAGCCGGACGTGGCGATGATGGCCAGCACACCCGCATCCTCGCGCGCCTCCACCGAGGCCAACACTTCCTCGAGTGCCATCACGTCCATGCGGTAGGCGTCATCGGTGGGGACTTTCAGCACGTCTTCCGCGGGGATGCCCATGATCGCGCCGGCGCGTGCGATGGAGTAGTGCGCGTCGGCGGAGGTGATCAGAATCGGCCGCTTGCCGGCGTTCCCCGCATCGGCGTTCCAACGCGCCCGCGCCGCCATGAGCCCGGTCAGGTTCGCCGTTGACCCACCCGAGACCGCTGTGCCCTCGGAAGCGGCCGTATAGCCCGCCCGATCCGCCAGCCAGCGGACAATCTCCTTCTCGATGACCGTGCCGATGGGACTCATCTCCCAGACCGCCGTGGATTGATTCAGGAACGAGATGAGCAGGTCTGCCGTGGCCGCGTCATAGAGCGGCGGACAGACCTGGTGTCCCATGTAGCCCGGATGATGAAAGTGGTTCGACCAGCGCACGACGAGCTTCGCCAGCTCCAGAGGCTCGCTCTTCGTATCGCGCAGGCGCACCAGCTCGCGCAACTCCTCCTCCGCCTTCCATTCCACGGCCGGAAGTGAGGCCGCCCGCTCAGCGTGGTCGAAAAGCAGATCGACGAGGTCGTGAGCGAAGCGGCGCGAAGCAGCGGACTCGGTCATCGGACCGCGGATTCTACTGCGCGATTCCTACTTCACGAACGCGCCGAAGTCCGCACCGCCCTGCATCGCTCCCAGCGGACTGGTGAACGTCCGCACGACATTGTTGCGGGTGTCCGTCACCGTGATCTCCAGAGGCAGGGGCGTGGACACTCCGAAGAGGACCGCGACCTTGGGCTCGCCGGCCGCCTGCAGCACCTTGACCATCACCTCGATGTTCGCGGGATCGTCGAGATAGAAGAATGCGGTCTCCGTGCTTTCGCTCTGCTGGAGCGGAGCTTGGAGGACCCGTGCGAAGGTGTCGACGGGCGCGTGGTCGAAAGCACCACGATAGCGGACCTCGATCTTGAAGCGACCGATTGCACACGCGGTCGTCTCGCCGGGCACACAAGGCGAAGCGCCGGAGTCCGCGGCGACGACGAAGGTCCGCGTCTCCACGAGACTCGGCTTCTCATAGGGATCCGGGTGGAGCCTGACGGTGTAGGTACCCGGCTCGAGATACCCAAGGTCGACGAACACCTGCCCGCCGATGGGGAGAATGGGACAGTTCTCCGCGTTGTGGGCAAGGTCGATCGTGAAGCCCTTTCTCAGGGGAACGACGCTGAAATCCGAGCAAGACCCATGCTGCAGTCGCACCATGACCCGGGTCCCGTTGGTGGGCGCGACGGGGTCAATCGCGGGGGTATCGAAAAACACGAGCTGCGCGTGAACCGTCGTGGCTGCAACGAGGATCCCCAGCGCCAACATCAATCGTCTCATGAGCTCTCTCCGACAAATAACATTTGTCCGACAATAGCGGAGAGGTCACGGGACTGCAAGTTATTTCGAGATATCGGGGCGGAGTCCGCGGATTCCAGCTCGAAGCCCTGCGCGGCGTGTCGGGCCTCGGAGCGACCTCAGCATCGAGGTGTGAACTGCGCCGTTCCGGAGCGGCAGCGTGGGGGCGCTGCCGCTCCGTGGGATCACTGTTGCAGACGAAGGGTCGGATCGCCCATGAGCATCCAGGTCGTCCGGACGTCCGGGTCGAGCGTCGATGCTTTGGCGAGGGCGACGAGCTCGCCCAGGGTGATGGTCGGATTCGCGGCCAGGATCTGATAGAGCGCCTGATTGACGGCGGTCTGAGGCGGAGGATCCGACATCGCCGTGGAGGCCCACACCGCGATCGCGCCGCCATCCGGGACGCGCAGCAGTGCCTCCGCGAGGCTCGTCGCATCGGAGTCCGCGAACAAGGCGTTCAGGCAGTTCATCATCAGGTAGAGCGGAGTGGAGCCCGAGCCGGCCAGCGAGGAAACATCCTCGATGCCGAAGATGGCCGTGTTGCTCCATCCCTGAATCGAGCCGTGCCCGATGTAGTTGACGACCGAGGGCCGCGAGCGGAGGGCGGCGATGAGATCGGAACGGCCGGACGGGGAGACGATTTGGAAATCCTCGACCGCGTAGCTCGCAGGAACCGAGCTGCGCACTCCAATCGCGGCATTCGCGAAGCTGAACGTCGTATCGTCCTGATCGATGACCAGCAGCGCGCGCTTCGTGGAGGGAGGCTGGTAGGCGACGATCTTGTCGATGACCGCCTGCGCGTCCGCAACCGTCTCCACCGGCAGACGCCCGAGGAAGATGTTCGGCACTCCGTCGTCATCGAAGTCGGCCAGCCAGTCATCGGATGCCGCCTTCATGTAGATCGTGGGAAGGAAGCGGGTGGGGATGAAGTCGTGAATGCCGTACCCGATGTAATCGCGCGGATCGAAGCTGGCGTCGCCGACGAGCATGGCATGCCGCGGTCCGAGCACCCACTTCGTCTGAGCCCAGCGCAGGAACTCGCGGATGGCTTCCGGCGACTTCGAGCCGTAGCCGAACTCGTCATAGACGTCGTCGATGTTCACCACCACCGTCTCGATCCCCTGCGCCCGGCGCTGCGCGACGAGAGGTGCCACGGTGGCGATGAAGTTCGGATGAGAGAGCACGATGAAATCGGCGCGGTTCTGCCGCAAAGACCAGGTGCTCGGCGCGTTCGCGGCGATCGACGCCGGCGTCGTGGCGCTGCCGATCGCGGTGGCGTAGAGGACCCGGTCCCCACGCTCCTGCGGCAATGCGACCAGCGAGTAGTTGCCGGCGCTGCCGGTCATCTTCGCCTCGATCTCCACCGGCTGGGCCGGATCGGTCACGTCGATCACGCGCACGTCCTGCGTAGTGAAGCCTGCGATCGTGATCTCGCGATTTCCCGGAGCCGGGAACCGCAGCGCGTTGCTGTCCGCCGTGTACGTGTGCGGATAGGTCAGACGGACGAAGTCGATGAAGGAGATGTCGAGCGGATCCGCAACCGCAACGAGTGTGACCTCGTTGTTTCCCGCGAGCAGTGCCGAGGCCGGCAGCGTGAAGGTGGCGGTCCCGAGCTCCTGATCCCGGAACTCGACGGTGCCCACCAGCGCGCCGTTGAGCAGGACGCGCACGCGATGCGGTGTGGTGGTCGCGCCCTGCACGGCCACGGTCAACTCCACGGGGCCGGCTCCTGCGGCGAGATTGGTGACCTCGAAGTTCTGCGCCGTCGGCTCCGACCAGACCACCGGACCATAGAAGCTGTCCCGATCGCTGGCGGTGGTCTGGGCGCCGAAGAAGATCATGCGGTCCCTCCGCTCGAGCGTGAACGGGAAGCTCGGCGCGCTGTACGGCGTGCCCTTGGTCTTTCCCTTCGGTCTGAACCGGAGGCCGGTGCTGTTCCCGGCCGCGAGCCAGTAGGCCCGCGTTCCGGAGTAGGCCGTGTCCATGCCGTAGGCATAGAACTCGAGATAGTCGGTCGCATCCCAGCGGCCATCTCCGCCGTCGCTGACGGCAATGGGAATCTCCTGCGCATCGACCATGAGCGCGAGCGTGCGCGGATCGGCGCCTGGGTCGTACCCGGCAGCGGCGAGCTGCGCGCGCGTCACGCGGTAGTAGCCCTCGCGGGAGATGAGAATCCTGGCCGCGGGCCGCCCGGCCAACTCGAACTGGCGGGCCAGCGTGATGTCGGCCGCGGAGTTGGTGGCCACGGCCGAAATGAACGGCGTGGCGGGGACGCGCGCGGCGTTCCGGGGAGCGACCGTCAACTCTTCGAACGTGACGGAGTCGCGCATCGGGGTGAGGCGCGAGCCACGGACGGACTCCGTGGTGGTTCTGAGGGTGACCGTTCCGAGGCGCGGAAGAACCGGTCCGGCCAGCGTTCTCTTGCCGTTGAAGTCCACCGCTTCGATCCAGTAGACCGCGCCCGGAACCGGCTTGCGGTCGGTCCAGCGGTAGGAGAAGCCCGCGCGGACTTCCGCGCCCACCAGGAGCGTCGAGCCCACGATGAGGGACTGGTTGACCTTGACCCGCGCAGAGCCCGCGTCGCGATAGATGTTGAAGCCGAGGCTGTCGCGCTCCCACGAGGTCTGCCAGCGGATGTCATTGACGCCACCGGCGGAGACCGCCTCGAAATCGAGCATTTTCACGGCCGTAGCCGAGATCACCACCACCGGGGCTCCGGACGTGTTGTTGCTCAGAACCGGATCGGTCTGCGTAGCCGCGACCGTGGCCGTATTGGTCAGCGTCTGGCCGCTGGCCGCCGCATCGACGGTGACGCGTACCGTGACCACGGCGACCTGTCCGTTGCTCAGCGTGCCCACCGCGCACGAAACCGTGCGCGTGCCGCCGTTGTAGCTGCAGGTTCCCTTCGACGGCGAGGAAGAGACATACGTGACGTTCGTCGGGAGCGGATCGGTGACGGTGACGTTCGTGGCCGTGGCCGGACCGTTGTTGGTGATCCGGAGGTTGTAGACCAGGTTCGCGCCGGTGCGGATCGGATTCGAGGAGACCGTCTTGACGATCTCGACGTCCGCCGCGGTCGGCGAGCCGACCAGCGTCGTCACCGAGGCGGTGTTGTTCGCGGGGACGGAGTCGGTGGTGGTCGTCGAGACCGTGGCCGTGTAGTTGATGAGCGTACCGGTCGGCGTCGCGGAGGCCACACTCACGGTGAGAGGGAAACTGGCTGTTTCGCCAACGGCGAGTGAGGCCTTCGTGCACGTGATCGTTCCGGCGGAGCCGGGCGTGGGCGTGCCGGGCAGCGGGTACGTGCTGCAGTCCCAGCCCGCGGGCTCGTCGATGTACGTGTAGGTCGTGTTGGGCGGCGTCGGGAACGTGACCACGACGTTGAGTGCCGGGACGACGCCGTTGTTGATCACGTTCTGCGTGTAGAGGATGCTCTCGCCCGCCACGACCGGATCCGGAAAGTCGCTCACGGTGATGGCCACGTCCGCGCTGTTGGGCGCGATGATGTTCGTGCTGGCCGTGGCCACGTTGTTCTGCGTGTTCGGCTCGTCGGTGGTGGTGTGAGCGTAGGCCGTGCTGCTGAGATTCGTGCCGGCCGCGCCGGACGCGGTCAGGTTGAGGCTGAACACGGCCGACTCGCCGACCGCCAGCGGCGAGCTGCGCGTGCAGGTGATCGTGTCCGGCGTGACGCCGGCGCCGCACGTCCAGCCGGCGCTGGGGGTGGTGATGGAGTTGTAGGTGCTGCCTGCGGGGATCTGCGTGGTGAAGGATGGGTTCGCGGCCGTGGCCGGCCCGTTGTTGGTCACGGTCTGCGTGAACGAGAAGGCAGTGCCCTGGACGACCACCGCGGGAACGGTGTTGGTCACGACCAGGTCCGCCTGCGTGGCGGAGGCCACGATGGTCGTGGTCTGGGCCACGTTGTTCGACGGCGTGGGGTCTTCGAGATTCGAGGCGATCGTGGCCGTGGCCGGGATCGTCGTTCCCGCCACCGTGCCGGGAGCCACCGTCACAGCCAGCGTGTAGGCCGCGCTCGCGCCGGAGCTGAACGTTGCGTTGGGCGTGCAGGTGACGACACCAGTGGCCAGCGCACAGGTCCAGCCGGGCATGGAGATGGAGCTGAACGTGGTGTCGGGAGGAATGGGAATCTTCAGCGATCCACCGTCCGAGGTGGTGACGGGACTGAGTCCGGCGTTCGTGGCCGTGCCCGTGTAGGTGATCACGGCGCCGGCCAGGACCGGATCCGGCGAGTCGGCAATCGTCACCCGCAGGTCCGCCGCCGCCGCCGCGTCGACCACGAGGCCGGCGTTCGAGTTGAAGTCGCTGTTGTAGTGGTAGCTGGAACCGGAGAAGTCGTAGATCAGGGCCTTGAGCTGCGAGCCACCCGGAGGTGTCGCGCTGAGGATCTGCACCGTGAAGAACGTATTCACGTTGCCGCCGGCCTTGCCTCCGGTGTAGTTCACCGGGCCGATGCAGCTCTGGTACGTCCCTGAGAGAGTGTCGTTGTCCCAGCCGCAGGCGTCGGCGTAGATGGTCGTGTTGAGCTCGTTCGGCGGGTTGTCGTACGTCGAGTACGACGAGAGCAGGCGAAAGCTCGTGTTCACGAGACTCACGAAGTGCTCGAGCTGTTCGTAGCCGCCCGGGGCGGTGGACCACTGCACGTTGAACGTGTAGATCCCGCCGACCTGAAGGGCGGTGGGACCGAAGACGCCACCCACCTGATTGCGGTTCTGGGAGTTGAGCTTCTCGATGTAGAGCGCGCGATTCGCAGGCGTGACCGCGGAGAGCACGCCGCTGGACGCGGTGACCGTGAACCCTTGCGACGTGAAGTACGCCGCGTTGGCGCGCGTGATGCGTCCGTTGAAGTAGAAGTCTTCGCAACGGCCCGGGCGGATCTCGGCCACCGAGAGCGTGGAGTTGTCCGCCAGATTGATGTTCGTGTTCACCGCGCCGACGGTGTTGTACGTGGCCACGACATTGGTCAGCGTGGTCGCGCCGGTATTGCAGGCGCGCGCTCCCACCATGAAGGTGTCCGGTCCGTCATTGTTCGGAGGCACGGCCTTGTTGCTGTCCAGTCCGATGACGTTCCAGCTCACGGGGTCGATGCACAGTGTAGGGGGTGTCACCTGATCACACGACTGTGCCTTCGCCGATCCGGTCCAAACGCCGGCACACACCACCACCCCTAATAGAAACTTGCGCAACATGGATATCCTCCGGACCGGGTTCCAACTCGGGAGTGGCCGATCGGCCTGCACCATCGCAAACCCCTCGTCCCGACGCTGGCTCTCGTCCCTCATCATAGGGGACGACTCGCGTTATTCAATGTGAATGATTTGTGCGAGCGGACGTGAAAGCGTCCGCTTTCGCCGAGGACTGGACAACACTTCTGCGGTAAAAAGCACGCTGGCCTCGGAGCTGCCGTACGTGCCCAAGGCTATGCCAACCAGCGCTGGCGGCCGTGCCGCCGTCGAGACCGTCAGCTTTCGTTCTCGATGCGGTAGTTCGGAGCTTCCTTCGTGATCACGACGTCATGCGCGTGGGATTCGCGCAGGCCGGCCGCGGTGATGCGGACGAACTGCGTCTTCGTGCGCAGGTCTTCGATGTCCTTTGCGCCCGCCAGTCCCATCCCGGACCGGAGCCCTCCAACGAGCTGCGGGATCATCGCGCCGATCGAGCCCTTGTAGGGAACCTTCCCCTCGATTCCTTCGGGCACGAGCTTGCCCACTTCGTCCGTGAGCTCCTGGAAGTAGCGGTCCTTCGACCCGGCCTGCATCGCCCCGATCGAGCCCATGCCGCGGTAGGCCTTGTACGTGCGGCCCTGATAGAGGATGGTCTCGCCCGGAGCCTCGTCCGTCCCGGCGAAGAGCGAGCCGATCATCACCGTGTGCGCTCCCGCGGCCAGGGCCTTGGTCACGTCGCCGGAGAACTTGATGCCTCCGTCGCTGATCACGGGGACGTCGAACTTCTCCGCCGCGCGCACACATTCGAGGATGGCGGTGATCTGCGGCACCCCGGCGCCGGCGATGACGCGCGTCGTGCAGATCGAGCCGGGCCCGATGCCGACCTTGATCGCGTCGACGCCGATCTCGCACAGCTCCATGGCCCCCTCGTAAGTGGCCACGTTGCCCGCGATGAGCGGCGTATCGGGGAAGAGCTTTTTGAACTGCCGGGCGGTCTCGAGCACGCCGGTGGAGTGGGCGTGAGAGGAGTCGAGGACGACCACGTCGACTTTGGCGTCGATCAACGCGCGCGCCCGCTCCAACCCGTCCTTGCCGGCTCCGATCGCCGCGGCGACGCGGAGGCGTCCGAGGGGATCCTTGGCGGCCTGCGGGTAGCGGCGTGCCTTCTGGATGTCTTTGACGGTGATCAATCCCTTGAGGTCGCCGTTCTGGTCGACCACCAGGAGCTTCTCGATCCGGTGATGGTGCAGGACTTCACGGGCCTGCTCGAGGGTCGTGCCCACGGGCACGGTGACCAGCTCTTCCTTGGTCATCCGCTCGGCGATGGGCAGGTCGAACCGAGTCTCGAACCGCAGGTCGCGGTTGGTGAGAATGCCCACCAGCTTCCCGTTCGCGTCCGTCACGGGTACGCCGGAGATCTTGTATTTCTCCATGACCTGCAGCGCCTCGGAAATGGATTGCCACGGCCGCATGGTCACGGGGTCAACGATCATCCCCGCTTCCGAACGCTTGACCTTGTCCACTTCCTCCGCCTGGCGATCGATGGGCATGTTCTTGTGGATCACGCCCAGTCCGCCGTGCTGAGCCATGGCGATGGCCAGCCGGGCCTCGGTCACCGTGTCCATGGCCGCGGAGACGATGGGGATGTTCAGGCGGATGTCGCGGGTCAGGCGGGTGGAGACGTCGACGAAATTCGGGTGGAGGTCGGATTTGGCGGGCTTGAGCAGGATGTCATCGAACGTGAGCGCCAGCGGGATCTCGGCAAAGCGGTCCCCGGAAGGCACGATCTCGGGCTTCTCCACCTCGTGGATCTCGACTCGCCCAATGACCGGAACATCTCTCAAAACACGCTCGTCGCTCATGTCCGCCTCCGAAGTTGAGTATAGAACGGCAGGTCCTGCACCGGAATTGCACGGTCAGCGATCCGTGGGAGAGACCCGGGCGTGAGGATGCGGTACACGATCGAGGAGCGTCATCTGACGGATGGCGAAGGCCGCCCCGTCGACACGGGCTCCTCGCACGCGGTCCTTTTCCATTCCCTCGAAGGGGACTCCATCGACGAGGCCATCCGGCTCTTCATCGAGCAGGAGCACGCCGAGATCATCGGCACCGTGCTCAAGTTCCCCGGCTTTCAAGCCGTGGCCACGATCCGCAAATCGTCCGGTGTGTTCACGCTGCAGTTCACTCCCGCGAGTCAGCAGTACGCGTCGTCCTAGCGTCGGCGTTGGCGGAGGGACTGTGTTGCTGGCTGCTGGTTCTCACTCACCCGGGCATGTTGTGCGCTAGAGCTAGGCTAAGGCTAGGCTAGGCGAGGGTTAGGCGTGGGTTAGGCGGCGAAGGATGCCCTGTGATGCAGCGCATGCTCGCGCCGTCGGCAGGGGATCCTTCGCCTTCACCCCCTGATGCCGTTCAAGCCCGGTTGCTTCGCGAACTCATGAAAGTCCCTTGTCCGAGGGGCGTTCCGTCAGTTCCGGCACAGGGACTCCTTCAGGGCAGGCCAGCCGGGTGCACACCGATTCGCCCGCAATGGCAGCGACAAAACACGCCGGAATCACGATATGCAGGAGTAGTCGTGATGCAGCGACCTGCGCCAGTTCAGGGATGTTCCAACTGGTTACAGCGAACGTGATCGAGTATGCGCAAGCTGTGAAGAGCATCACCAGTATCGGCCCACCAGCGTAACGGCGGCGCCTTCCCACCGCGACGAGGGCCGCCAGAAGGCTGACCGGCCAGAACCAGCCCCACGTTGCGACGTCCACGCCGTGGCTGACCAGTGCCTTGAGGGCAGTCGGCAACCGATATACGACGTCAGGCAGAGTCCGAATCAAGACATCGTACTGCTCGTCGTACGCCGCCGGAACGCGCCCGCGCCAGACTAAGAGCAACGCCACCGCGGCGATCACCGGTACGAGAACGCTCATCCAGCCGCGGATGTCGCGAAAGCGGAGCGCAATCGCGAAGCTTAAGAGAATCGACAACGCTAGGACCACGCCTTCGTTCTTGCACAACACGAGCGCGGGCAGAAACAGAGCGGCGGCGCGTACTCCCGCCCCCCCCAGCTCCCGCGTGCCCAGCGAGACGACCGAAACCCCGACCAATGCGAGCACGGTCACATCGTTGTAGGCGGCCAACGCTCCGCCCTCAATTGAAAGCAACATGGGCAGCCAAGCGGCCGCTGCAACAACCCACCCCGCTGATTGCGGCTGGCTCACGGCAATCAAGTCGCGTGCTGCCAGCAACGCAGCGATCGCAACGAGAACATACAGCCACCTCGCCGCTTCGGGCTCGCTGCATCGGACTGCGATCATTACGGCAGCGGCGTTGAGCGGCATGAGCAGCGGATACTCGTTGTGCAGGTTGAGTCCTGCCTGCCCCTGAAAGAATGGACCGTCGATCGCGGCGTCATGTGCGATCGCGCGGGCCTTCGGAAGCCATGTCACGCGACCGTCGTAGTCGCGTATGGGCAGCAGCGCGGCAGTCGCGAGCAACGCAGTCAGTGGCACGTAAAGCATGACATTCGCGGCCCAGTGGTGGCGTACGCGTAACTCGTGTCGCAAATGCGCCCGCCTCGCCATCACGACCCCGAGTGCGACGAGAGCGAGAGCGCCGACCGTCAGCGCCGTAACTGGAACACCCATTGTTCCTAGAAAGTACAGCGTCGTGCCGGTTGCAGAAATGCCCGCGAGGAACCAGTAACCGATGCGGCCGGGAATCGTGCCTGGCACGGTAAGGCGAAGGGCACTCGCCGCCGCAGCTCCCGCGACGACGAATAGCAGAAGTGTGACGAGAAGCGCCATCATCACGGCACTCGAATGACGCGGAATCGCGGAATCACTTCTGCGTCGACCAGCACGACCGTGGCCGCGGGCGTGGGCGGTGGGCCGGATGCGGCGTTGACCGCCAAGTCGTCACGCAGGAACGCCGCCCGCCTGCGCAACCGCCACGCCTCCCAGCCATCGAAGAATCGGACGTCGCGGGGCTGCAGAACTGCGCCACCAAGCACGGCGATATCGCGCGCCGCAGGCTTGGCCATCACAAAGTCGACGGTGCTTCCCGCCGGTAGCTCGTGATCGAGAGCCACCGCCTCCTGATACCAAGGCGCGAACAGCACTACTTTTCGCTCGTCCATCGACAGCTGGCGCAACGCCCAAGCAAGCCTCAAGCGATCCACATAAACCGGGATGCCATACGGCACGCTCATGGCTAAACAAGCGACGATCAATGTGATCTTCAGCACAGATCGGGTTCGCACCATCTCCATTCTCAGAAGTCAGCCGCTCGTTCGTCCGACTCACCCGTAGCCAGCGAGATTCTAGCATGCGACTCTCGCAGTCAAAGAGATTCATTCTAGTTCTACTTTGTCAGATTCAGGTTGAGGGTGATCGAGCTGGAAGTTTGACACCTCGCCTACGCAGCCGCTTCTCGAGAAGCATGAGGATCTCGTCCTCTGTGCGACCACGAGACGGAAGCATCTGTTTGAGCACCCATTCGATGTCGCTGCATGTGATGGGCAGGTCATCGCCGGATTCGATTCGTTCCTCGAGCATGAAAAGCATGGCCATGAGCACCATGGCCATGTGATGGTGCCAGCCGAGCCAACCCCTGACCTGATAGTCCGCCATTCCGGCCTGTTGCTTAGCTTCTTGAAGGCAACGCTCAACCCAGTAGCGCTGGCCTTGCAGATAGGCGAGCTGCTGCCGTGGAACATCAGGAGCGGCATTGCTCAACGTGTACTTGATTTCGTCTCTGGAGGCGATCTCCCGTCGAACGATCAAATGCCAGCAGTACGACTGCGACTCGGTCTTCTTCCGGAACCAGACCCGCCGATGGAGTAGCTCGATCTCGATCGGCCCCTTAGTCCCTTTGCGGATCACCACGCGCCGCCACGCCTGAGGTGGCTGAGCCGCCACCCATTCGTCTACGCGCAGCGATTCGACCGGGCCCTTCGCGATCTGAGGGTCTTCCGCGTACATCAGCTGGTCTTTGTGGACATCGGCGACGAAACGAAGTCCGGCGGCGTCCAGAACGCGCAGCAGCTCTCCGTTCGAACCGTAGAATCCGTCGAACGCGATGTAGCTGAAACGGACACCAACCTCCAAGGCATTCTGCACCATCTCAAGCGCGATCTCATGCTTGGTCCGAAAGCGCATCTCCTCAGCAGGCACACCTGCCTTGCGGCAACGCTCCACATCGCTCGTCCATCGCTCCGGCAGGAAGAATCGCGCATCTATCAGAGTCGCTTTGTCTCCGCGCACGAGCGACGCGTAAACGCCGACCTGACAGTTGTCGACTTTCCCGGTCTGCCCGCAGTACTGCCGCGACACCCCCACCGACTTCTCACCCTTCTTCGGGATGCCGCTCTCGTCGATCACGAGAACCGTATCGTCGTAGCCGCCAAGCGCGGCGTCCGCGTCGGCGGCCACCTGATTCATCACCGCTCGCGCATCCCAATTCGAGTTCGAGATGAAGTGTTGGAGGCTCTGCTCGTCGGCGTCTGGAACGATTTCTTCCATGCGCTCCATGTTGCTGCGTTCAGTCTGCAGCAATCCGACCAGATACTGACGCGCCTGCGATCCGCGCGACCGCGTTAAACCATTGAATAGAAAAGAGAATCGGTTGGCGAAACGACGAACGTTGCGAGCGATTCGCCGAAGTGGGTTGCCATTCGATTCCTTCCTTCCTCTACATAATTCTCCGAAGTGTGTTCCGCGTCATGCTGACGCCATTTTACCGCCTGTCGTGCGCCGCTCCAAGCGCGAATGTGACAAAGTAGAACTAA
>Ga0307505_10001089_pt1 | contig 23934 bp, 21 predicted proteins | sample 23_S_MG_FD_202183 | JGI IMG/M metagenome (GOLD analysis project Ga0307505, IMG submission 202183) | Soil microbial communities from Populus trichocarpa stands in riparian zone in the Pacific Northwest, United States - 23_S | ecosystem: Environmental > Terrestrial > Soil > Riparian zone > Trees...
TCGATTGGGATGAATCCTATGCTCAGGGATCGTTAGTGGAAGCGGGAGCCTGGGTCAGAGAGCGTGCGGCAAACGACGTCCTGCCGCACGACTTCGTGCATGGCACCAGCATCACGATACGAGGTCTCAAAGACTCCTGGACGACGCAGATGTTCAAGGAATTGGCGGCCGAGCTCTGGTTCCTTCAGCCTCCCCCAATGGTCGCGGCGGACGTCGAAGAATCCGCCAAGTTCAAGATTGATCTTCTGGGAGTAGACGAGCTAGACCTACTCTTCTACGAGAGCCAAACGACCGCGGCTCTTGAGAACTGGATCGCAAATATCACGGGACAGGTCAAGAACGGCAAAGTAACCAGGGCGGCGAAGCTCCGGCTTAAGTTCGCCGATGGCGAGACGTTCGATGCTAAGTACGATCTTCCGAACGGAGCTCTCGACGAAGCCCGGTTCGAAATCTTGGTATTCAAGCTTTCCGGCCGGCAGGCTGGTGGCATACCCGTTCTCGAAGCGCGCGAGTACTTCAAGCGGTTCGGCGGCGTCCACATCTATGATTCAAGTTTTCGATTGCCTTACTACGGCGGCGGAGAGCAGGATTGGCTCGGGATCGAGATGGACCATTCCCACCGCCTCATTCAGTCGCAACTCGTGCCAAACCATCTGCGTCCCGAAAGTGGGACGCTACAAGATCTACCGACGCTAGGCCGAGTGTTCGGTGTTGTGAAAGTGTCAACGGCACATGAACTGCAGGCGGCCCCGCCGAAGACCGCGCCCTCTAACATACTCACGGTCCAAGTCACACGTGACAAACTCATCGACAATCGCGCTTACGAGGACCTAGTTCATTTCGTTCGCTGGTCTTTCGATTTCTACTCGTACCAGTCGACGACTCGACGGGCCAAGGCCGCGTCGCAAGTTCTAGCCGGAGCTCGAGAAGACTTCACCGTCAGGCTCGATACCGTCCGGCAACGAGCGTTGGAGCTGAAATCGAAAGTTCCCGCCAAGCTCGTCGAACCGCTGGAAGCCGCACTCGAACAGTTTGAAGAAGCCGAGCAACGGCGTAAGGAGGAAGCTGACGCCGAGCGCGTTTTACTGGGGGCCTTGGCGACTGCAGGAATGGGGTCGGTAGCATTGCAGCACGAACTCGCCAAGGAATTGAGTGCGTTGGAGAACGTGATCAAAGCCTTAGAGACACATCTACCGAACGAGAAGAGTCAGGCGCTATCCGATGCACTGCAGACACTTGGAAATTGGGTCAAGACCGCCTCGCAGACCCGTAAGATGTTTTCGCCGTTCTTCGATGCTGAGGACCGCGATCAGTTGAAACGTATGCGTATCGGCAGGACGATCAAGCGGCTGGCTTCGAATCTCGCGCCGCTCATGAGAGGTATTAAGATTGAGATAGGTGAAATCCCGGACGAGTTGCGATTGCCCAGAGGGACGTTCGCAGGTTGGAACGCTGTGTTTCAGAATATCTTCGTCAACGCGGTCAACGCGACGTTGGAGGCTCCACAGAAGCGCATTCGCTGTCGAGCGAGCGCAGACTCAAAGGGAAAGGTCCGACTCGTCGTCGAAGACACGGGCGTCGGACTAGACGTGGACGACTCGGAGGAGTTGTTCAAGCCATTCGTCCGAAGACTGGAACTGCCCGAGGATCGACGAGCGCTCGGGCTCGGTGGCATGGGGATCGGCCTGACGATCGTACGAATGGTATGCAAGACGTTTGGCTGCGATATCAAGTTCGTCAAGCCTCGCTCACCGTTCAAGGCAGCCTTGGAAATTTCATGGGAGGAACCCGAGAATGCCTGAAGGCGATCTCTGTCGCGTAATGATCTTCGACGATGAGCCGGAGAAGGCTCAGGCGTGGCGCGAACAGATCGAAGGTCTGAAGGTGGCCGGAGTTGAGGTGGCTTCGCTCTCGAAGATCGATATTCAAGGACACCTCGACGCTCTGTATGGACGCAGGACAGAGGCCGACGAAGGAAAGTCGGTAGGCGATTTTCCCTCCGCGCTAGACGACGTCGACATACTCATCGTTGATTTCGATCTTCGCCATCTAGATGACCACCGCGGATTTGCAACCGGAGAGGAAATTGCATACGCGGCGAGACTATTCTCGCGTGTGAAGATCATCGTGGTCGTGAACCATCCGAATATCGGGTTGAACAACTTCGACCTCACGTTGCAGCGCGACCGCGAGCTGAGGGGCGACGTATACGTAGGGCACAAGCAAGTCGGAAATCCCGGTCTTTGGCTGACCGATCCCGGTTACGACGGCTTCCTGCCGTGGAGTTGGTCGGTTCTGATTGAGGACGTCTGCACATTTCGGAAATGCGCAGAGGAAGTCGCCGCTAACTTTGAGAAGCCGATCTTGAGCTATTTCGGACTCGATCAACCAGAAACTAGCCCGTCGCCCGATATGCTGACCTATCTAGGCATCAAGCGCGACGAGGATGTGGTCATGTCGCAGCTTCTGAATTCGACCAACTTCGTGCGACCCCAGGATCTCAAAACCCTCGTCAAGGACCAGTCACGACACGTGCACGTGACTACCGCATTGCTACGAAAATGGTTCCGACGCTGGTTGCTTCCGCCGCAGACGCTTCTAGCCGATCTGCCGCACCTAGCATTGACGCTTCCTTGGGGCGTACTCGGCTACCAAGACGTCGAAGTATGGAATCGAATCGCCGTTTGCGGGAGATCTAGCCGACCTTGCGATCTAGCACGACTTTTGCATCCCGAAATTGTCGGGACCGAATTTGCGCATGGCGGTTGGACCGGAAGGCCGGCGTTCGTCGTCAGACGTGCCCGCGCGGCACTCGAAGCGCAGGAGGCTGTTCTTTCAAACTTTCAACTTGAGCAGATGCCAAGTTTGGCGTTCGCGGAAGACCTTTCGCGGTTCATTCCGGAGGATCGCGCGCTTACCTATTCAGTCGCTCTGGATGGTCAGCCTCAAACTCGACACGTCAGTTCTCCAGACGACGTGGAGATCAAAGACAAGCGCTTCGGCTTGTCGGAGATCATCTATTCTCCCCAAAGCTTGATTCTTTGAGCGAATGGACCATCCTTGGCAAGACCTTCTGCTGTTCTTATATAACGAAGGCCAAGCGTGGGCGTCCGGTCTCAGCAGAGACGACTGGAGGCGGACAGCAATGCCAACCGCAGGGCTTCTTTCGCAATGGAATGTTCAGCTGCTCGGGAATGCATGGGACGCACAAGACCATCTGAAGCGAGCCTCGAATCCCAGTGACGCTGGGCCACACAAGGCGTTTCCGATAAGGCCCGGTAAGTTCGCCGAGAACTATCTCACAGTCCTCGCTCCGTTCGTGCTGGAAGGCGGTAAAGCGCCACGACTTTCGCTACAGATCGGCATGCTATTGAGAAGCGGAGAAAGCGAGAACTTCTTCGGTTATCGTTTCGAGTGTCCGGAGCTACCGGGAGAAGAGCACAAGTATTTTCACGCGCAGCCGCTGCAACGAATCGGACATGGCCAAGCGTTGGCCATGAGTGTGGTTTGGTACCCGAATCGTTACCCGACCTTTCCGCTCGCCGCAGAAAACGCCCTGGAGTTGGTCATCGCTTTGTTGGCGTCGGTCAGAGAGTGGCAGAGGATCGCGGATCTACGTGCCTCGAATTCGAACGTGTCTCGGGAGACGCGGCAAGCGGTCGACCGGTTCATAAGAAAGATTCGTCCGGAACCCGCGATAGCCGCTGACCCAGCCTGATGAATTCGATCGCCGCGCGCATGAAAGCAGTCCGGCGCAAGAACACGACGCCGGAGTTGTTCGTGCGATCCGTCGCGCACAGCATGGGACTACGTTTTCGGACGTGCGATCCGACTCTTCCGGGAAGTCCGGACGTGGTCTTTCCACGGCATCGCGTCTGCGTCTTAGTTCACGGCTGCTTTTGGCATCGTCATCCCGGGTGCTCGAAGGCTTCGTTCCCAAAGTCCAATCAAGCGTTCTGGAAAGAGAAATTCGAGCGCAACGTTGCACGTGACGTCGAAAAGGCCTCGAAGTTGGCAGATCTTGGATGGCGAGTGCTGACGATCTGGGAATGCGAGACGCTCGAAAAGGAAACCGTCGAACGCAAGCTCCGTCCTTTTTTTGATCACCGTAGAGAAACGAGATCGCCGCCGCCGGCGGCTTGCCGACGGTGAGTTTTCTCATCCGCGCTCGGCTAGCGACGCGTCTTGATGCGCTTGACAGACGTCTTTCGCTTTGCGGATTGGACGTGAGCGACGATACTCTCACCGATCACTTGGCCTAGCCGAACAGGTACGGCGTTGCCGATCATCTTGCCGATACTCTTGAAGTGAACCTGGTCACCAGGTTTGACGAATCGATACGTCTCCGGAAACGTCTGTAAAATTGCACCCTCCCGAAGAGATAGGGCTCGGTCTTGTTCGGGATGTCCGAATCGCCCGTTTCCAAAGCCGAAGAACTGCGTAGTGATCGTGGGCGCCGGCGCATTCCAGGTCATGCGGCCATAGACGCCAGGGAATGTCTCTCCCGATTCTGTGCGATGACAATTGGCAACGAGCGATCGTTCCCAATCTCGCCACGTACCGCCCGGTATGCTGGCTTTCAGACGACGCATGTTCACGTCGGAAACACTGCTAGCACGATGAAGTGGATCGCGGTTGGAAATTCCGCCTGCTATCAATTTCTCAAGCTTACCGATCACGGTTTTGACGGTTCGTGGACGATCCCGTTTCGGGTCGATCGGTCTAAGCGAAATCGATCCAAGGCGGGAAGCGAGTAGGACGAGCCGTTTGCGACTTTGAGGAATTCCATACTCGGTACAATCGATAATCGCGTAGTCGACAGAATAGTCGAGCGCACGGAGCTCCTTCACGAATCGCCGAAAGACCAGATGTCGCTCGGCTTTGGGAACGTTCTCCATCGTCACGATTTCCGGCTGCAACTCGCTAACGAGACGACCGAATTCAGATAGAAGTCTCCATCTTGCGTCACGTTTCTCCGTCTTTCCCAGGCTGTAGCTGGAAAAGGGTTGGCATGGCGCGCACCCAGCCAAGAGTTTGATCGCCGATTTCGGATACATCTCGGCGAGCATCTCGCCCGTCAAGGCGGCTACGTCTGCGGCCAGGAATTTCGCCGGCTTGTTGTTTTCCTCGTAGGAGTAGCGGCAGGACTCGTCCATGTCCAGCCCAACGGTCACGTCGATGCCGGCTCGGATCAGGCCGTGTGTTAGTCCGCCAGCGCCGCAAAACAAATCGACACATGCGATGGGTGTCAAATCGAGCCCTCCAGAATTCGAGCCTTATCGCAAGGTTAGCGAAGAAATCGCCAAAGATCGAGGGCGAGGCAGAGGATCGTGTGATCGTCCGGCGCTGCGGCGTCTAGATAGCCAGCTGGACTGGGCGCGGGTGCCATTGGTCGAATCACCGTCGGTGACTGGCCGAGCTAGCTCGCTCATTCTGCCGCCGCCTTGAGCAAGGGAGGCGGCGAAGGTGGCGACCCGTAGGCCGAGCTCCATAGCGGTTTCCAACGCGGCGGCAAGCCGCGCCCTCTTGGCAAACGCCTTCACCTGGGCATCCCGCCCAGGCTGTAGTCAAAACTCGGGATCCTCGGAGGCTCCGCATGGATCGGAGTCCGGCGACGCTCGAACGTATGCCACACCGCTTCGATCAGCAGTATCCGGTCGAATCGCTCGGTCCGCGCTAGATAGTAGATGGCAAAGAAATCCTTGTTGCCGCTCCCGCTCCAAACTACGCGGCCGCTTCCGCTGAAAAGTCGCGGCAACAGCCTGAGCAAGAGTTGGTGTTGGTCGAGCGTCTCGCGCAAAGCTTCGCCGCCGTTCCGCCGCGCACCATAGCTGATCCTGGCTAGATTCGTCCTGCACGATACCAGCGGCTGTCGCCAACTCCTATACCTACCGCAGAAAGTCACTGGCGACGCGCTGCGCGTGACAGGACCGCGCCATCTCCAAAGGGCTTGGTCGGTCCGGTGCTGAGCCGTTCTGCCGCCACCCGTCGAACCGTTACCGCGCCGCTGCGCATGCGTTAAGCACACCAGCAAAGTGTGCGCAGTGGCGACCAAAGAGGAGTAAGGGGTAGCTCAGCCTATGCTTGCTCCTGTTCATCGTGACGATCCCCTGTTGAAGAACAGCGGCTGATACGGCCGCAGCACCAGATCCCGGTTGACGATGACGCGCACCGGCAAGCCGGGACGCTCGGTCAACGTGGGCTGAATGTTCATGTTGCGGCGGGTCATCTCCTGGCCGATCTGGTTCACGCTGTCCTGCACGCTGTCGCGGCCGGCGATGACGACTCGGTTGCCGTCCTGACGGTTCTCCGGCGCGGCCAGTTCGGCGCCGATGCCCAGCAGCGTGGTCAGCGCCGCGCCGGCGAAGATGCGGTCCCAGTGCCAATCGACACCATCCTCCAGGCCCGCGTAGCCGGCCGGATCGGTGCCGACGAGGCTGTCGAGCTGGAACGAGGATGTGTCCGGCAGGATCACCCGGTTCCACAGCACCTGCACGCGGCTCTGCCCGTAGCTCACCTGGCTGTTGTACCGGCCCAGGATGCGCGAGCCCTGCGGGATCAGCAGATGGCGGCCGGTGGCCGAGTCGTAGACCGGCTCCGTCACCGCGGCAATCACATCGCCCGGCAGGTCGGACTTGATGCCCGTCACCAGCGCGGCGGCGATCACCGTGCCAGCCATCACGTGGTACGGCGAAGCGGGCATTTGCAGGTTGCCGGAATTACGGGTTTGCGTAGAACCAGCATTACTCAGAAACGCCTCCTTCTGCTCCGGCCGGTTCTGCAGGGCCGCGGGATCGACCGGCTGCGTGGCCGTCGAAGCCGGCCCGGCCGCGAGCGGATCGAAGGCTGCATTTGCGGTGCTTACCGGCGCTGGCGCTTGGGACGCCGCCATCGCGACAGCGCGCTGCCCACCAGCGCGGAAGAACACAGACGAAGCCGCCGCTTCCTCTGCTTCCTTCAACCGCGCCAGGCGCCCGGCCTCGACTGGGTCATGGCCGGGCTGCCGGTAGCCCTGCGCCCGCTGCTCGGCGCGCAGAATCGGCGTGCCCAGGTCGCCGGGCAGCGGTTCACCCAGCACCGGCACATCCGGCGGCAACACGGGCAACGCCGGCGGCAGTTGGGAATAGTCGGCGGGCAACCGGGCCAGTCCTTCGGAGCGCGACACGCGCTCGACGTTGTGCAGCTCGGTCGGCCCGTCAGCGCCACGGCGCTGCGGCGGCTGCAGCGACCAGATCGTCGCACCCAGCACGACGGTGGCCACGGCGCCTGCGAGCACAGCCAGCGTGCGCCGGTTCAGGCGCGTGACCGGCCGTGGCTGCGCACGCAGCGCCACGTGCTCCGGCGCCATCTTGGGCGGTGCATCGTGCGCCGACCGACCGGGAGCGTTGTCCTCGTCCATGCTCAGTCCCTCCGCACACCATCGGTCCGCTCGATGCGCACCACGTCGCCCTTGTCGCCGCCAAGACGCAGTTCGGCCGCGCCGAACAGCCGGTCCACGATGTAGTACGGCGAGCGGAAGCGGTAGTTCACGAGTTGGCCGTCGCCCTGCGCGCCGATCACGAACAGCGGCGGCAGCTCGCCCTGCGCGATGCCGCCCGGGAACTGGATGTAGACCTTCTCGCCATCGTCGAAAGCACGCAGCGGCGTCCACGGCGGATTGCTGCCGCTGATCGCGTAGCGGAAGCGGATCCGTTCCAGCGACAAGCCCGTGTCGACCGGCGCCGCCGCCCGCGCGGCCTGCGCCTGGCGCTGCAGGGCGAGCATGCGATCCCTGGGATAGTCCCAGGACACCGAGGCCATCCATGCTTTCTCGGTCGAGGTCAGCTCGATCAGGTACGTCCTGCGGTTGGTGGTGATGACCAGATTGGTCTTCAGCCCGGCGCGGATCGGCTTGACCAGCACATTGACGCGCAGCTCGTCACCGCCGCCGCTGGCCGTATCGCCCACGATCCAGCGCACCGTGTCGCCAGCGGCGACCGTCACCAGTTCCTCACCGGGCTGCAAGGCGATCACCGTCACCCGGCCCGGACTCGCATAGACCTGATAGAGCGCACCGTCCGTGAAGGGCCAGACCTGGATCGCGTTGACGTAGCCCTCACGGGTCGGGGCTACACGCGCCTCCTCGTTGGCGAGGGACACGCGCACCCGTTCGTCTTCCGGTCCGGGAACCGCAGCCACCACCTCTGCTTGAGGCAAAGGCAACAGCTGCCCCGGCAGAGGCAAAGGCTCCGGTACCGCGATCACTTCCACGGGTCTGGGCAGCTCGGGCAGGGGCTGCACCTGCACTGGCTCGTCGAGCGTGATGCTCGGCGGCTTGCGTGGCGTGGCGCAGCCCGAGAGCACGGCGGCGAGCAGTGCAAAGGCGTAGAAACGCAAAGACGGATTCATGGCCTGTCTCCTCCGATCGAGTCGAGTTCCCGGCTCCACGACAAGCCGTCGACGTAGATGCCCAGCGGATTGCGGCGCAGCCGCTCCTCGGTGCGTGGCGTTCGCAGCACGATGGAGACCACCGCCGTCCAGCGCTCCAGGCCAGCCGCCGCACCGCTGACGTAGCGGCGCTCCGACCATCGCACCTGGAACGACGCATCACTCGCGCGCACGACACTGTTGATCTGCACCGTCACCGTTTCCCTACCGATGCGGACGAAGGGATCGTTGGTGCGCGCGTAGTCGTTGAGCACCGCCGCCCCACGGTCGGTGGTGTAGTCGTAGGCGTCGAGCCAGTTCTGGCGCACGACGATGGGGTCGATGGACAGAGACCGCACCAGCGTGATGAAACGCGCGAGGTGGTGCGCGGTCTGCGCGTCGCCGGGCCGGTACGGCGTGGCTGCTTCCCCGACGGCGCGCACCTGCCCGCCGTTGTCCACTTCCACTACATAGGGCGTGACGATGGACTGCGCCGAGCGCCACACGAGACCGCCGGCCATCAGCAGCGCGAGCGCAAGGCAGCCGAAAGCCATCAGCCGCCAGTTCTTCGCCTGCACGCGGGCCGAGCCGATGCGCTCGTCCCAGACCTGTCCGGCGGCCTGGTACGGCGTGGCCGGCTGCGGCGTGTCGGAATAGCGCACCTGCGGTCGCCTGAAGCGCATGGACGTTCTCCTTACGAGTTCGGGGAATCGAGCAGGCTGGGACCGGCACCGGAGCCGCCGCCGTCGCCGCCGCGCAGCGTGTGGGCGATGGTGGCGGCGGCATGAGTGAGTTGCTGGCGCCGATGCAGACGCCTGGCCCAGGCGGGTTGCGCGCTGGTGGCGGACGCGGCCTGCGCACCGCCCTGCACGGCACTGCCCGCGTCACCCGCGAATGGACCGGCGTCAGGATTGATGGCGGCGGCCGCACGCGTCTTCAGAGAACGCACACCGGTGGCGACCTTCTGCCCGAGCGAGTGCGCGCCGGTCCTAGCGACACTGCCGAGACCCGTCGCTGCGCCCTTGAGGCCGCCACCAGCCGCGGTGGAACCGACATCGAATGCCGACCTCGCGCTGGCGGCGGTCGAAGCGATCGAGCGCGCGCCACCGACAGCCATGCGAGCCGCGCTGGGCGCCATGCGCGCACCGGCTGCGACAGCCCCACCGACGCCGGTGGCCGCAGCACCCACCACGACCGCGGTGCCGGCCGCGCCGAGCGCCGCACCGGCCATCGCGCCGGCACCGAGCTGCGGCGCGCCGGACACCAGCCCCGTGGCGATGCCCGGTCCGAAGATCCCGAGCGCCAGCAGCGCCAGGGACGCCAGCATGATGACCAGCGCATGATCGATGGTGGGCTCGTCCGGCGCGACCTGGAATTCGGCGAACAGGCCCGTGCCGATGCCGACGATCACCGCCAGCACCAGCACCTTGATGCCCGACGACACCACGTTGCCCAGCACCTTCTCCGCGAGGAACGCGGTCTTGTTCCACAGCGCGAACGGCACCAGCACGAAGCCGGCGAGCGTGGTCAGCTTGAACTCGATCAGCGTGATGAAAAGCTGGATCGCCAGCACGAAGAAGCTGACGATCACCACGAGCCAGGCCAGGAACATGACCACGACGGGCGTCACGTTCACGAACACGTCGGGGAAGCCCGCCATGTCGCTGATCTGCTCGAGGATCGGCGCGGCGGCATCGACGCCCACCTTGGCAAGCCGCCCGGGTTGCAGGAACTCGGCCTGCGTGATCGTCGAACCCGATGCCATCAGCCCCAGCCCCGCGAAGGAACGGAACACGATGCCGGCCAGCCAGTTGAAGTTGCCGATGATGTAGGCGAAGGCACCAACGTAGAGGACCTTGCGGATCAGCCTGGCGAGCACGTCGTCGCCCTGCCCCGTGGCGTGACCCATCGCCCAGTACAGGCCCGCGATGGTCATGTCGATCACGACCAGCGTCGCGGTGAGGAACGCCACCTCGCCACCCAGCACCCCGAAACCCGAGTCGATGTAGGTGGAGAAAACGATGAGGAAGCGGTCGATCACCGAGAGGTCGTTCATGACGCGTGCCTCAGTCGCCGTAGAAAGGCACGGCCTGCGGCGTGTACCGCGTGCCCTCGCCGAGGAAGCGCCGCCGCACTTCGCGGGCGCGCTCGGTGGCCGCCGCCTGGCGCGCCAGTTCCAGCGATGCAGCGCGGTCCTGCGTCAACTGGAGCTGCTGGGCCTGGATCGCCTGTTTGGCCTGCAAGGCGAGAAGCTGGTTGGTCGCCTGCATGGCCTGCAGCGCGCCGGCCGCCGACTGGCTGCGGCCGACCAGATCGGCCAGCACGCCTTCGTCCTCGCCGAGATTCCGCGACACCTGCGCCTGCATGCGCATTGCGGTGTGCAGGCCGTCGAGCGTGTGCCGCCAGCGCTCGCGCGCATCCTGCGCCATCTGGTTGCCGCTGATGGTCGCGGCGTACTCGCGCGGATACAGCCGGGCGAACTCCCGGTCCATGTTCGCCACGTCATAGGCCAGACCCTGCGCCTCGGCGATCAGGCGTTCGGTGGTCGCCAGCGTGGAGCGCAGCCGGTTGACCACGTTGAAGTCGAGGCTCGCCAGATTGCGCGCCTGGTTGATGAGCATCTGCGCCTCGTTCTGGAGTTGCCGCACCTGGTTGTTGACCTGCTCCAGCGTGCGGATCGCGGTCAGCGTGTTCTGGATCAGGTTGGTCGGATCGATGACGGTTAGAGCCACCGCCGGCTGCACGGCCAGCAGAGCGCCCGCCAGCACGGCGGCGAGCGAACCGGAAAGCACACGGGTCTTCATGGCAGCTTCTCCTGCGAGTGAGTGGACAGGAACGAGGACGCGGAGGGCGTGGAACCCGGAAACTCGGGCAGCAGGTCGGCCGCCCAGCCCAGGCCGCGATGGCGCAGCCATGCACCGACGAAGCCGGACGCACCGGCGGCTTGCAGCACGTGGTCGATGTCGCGCTGGTCCTGCGGCGTCGAGGCGCCGGCGAAGGCCAGCGCCACCGGCCCCAGGTCGAGGTCGAAGAGGCGATTGCCCAGCCGCGACTGGTAGTAGTAGTCGCGCTTCGGCTGCGCGGTGGCGACGATCCCGATCTGGCGGCTGTTCAGCCCGAAGCCTTCGTAGATCGTGCGTATCTGCGGCTCGGTCGCCTGCGGGTTGGGCAGGAAGATGCGGCTCGCGCAGCTCTCCACGATGGCCGGCGCGATGCTGGAATCCCTGACGTCGGCCAGCGACTGCGTGGCGAAGATGACGCTGACGTTCTTCTTGCGCAGCGTCTTCAGCCACTGGCGGATGCGCGCGGCGAACACCGGGTCATCGAGGAAGAGCCAGGCTTCGTCGAGAATCAGCAGCGTGGGCGCGCCGTCGAAACGCTCCTCGAAGCGCGTGAACAGGTAGCGCAGCACGGCCAGCACCGCGGCACGGCTGGCCATCAGCTCCTCCATCTCGAAGCCCTGCACGTCGGCCAAGCCCAGCCGGTCGTGGTCGGCGTCCAGCAGCGTGCCGTGCGCGCCGCCGAGCACGTAGGGCGCGAGCGCCTGGCGCAGCGCGTTGTCCTGCAGGAGCACGGAGAACCCGGTCAGGGTGCGCTGCCCTATCGGCGCGCCGGCCAGGCTCTCGAGCGCCGACCAGATGGCGGCTTTCTCGTCGGGACCGATGCTCGCACCCTCATGCAGCATCCGGCCTTCCAGCCATTCGGCCGCCGAAGCGCGGTAGCCGCCATCGTCGATGCGCGCCAGCGGCTGGAACGCGATGCCGCCCCCTTCATCCAGACTCTTGCCGAGGTCGTAGTGCTCGCCGCCCAAGCCGAGGATGGTGGCGCGCATCGAGCGCCCCATGTCGAACGCGAGGATGCGCGAGCCGCGATAGCGGCGGAACTGCAGCGCCAGCATGGCGAGCAGCACGGACTTGCCCATGCCGGTGGGGCCGACCACCAGCGTGTGGCCCACGTCGCCGATGTGCGTGACCAGCCGGAATGGCGTGGCGCCATCGGTGCGCGTGACGATCAGCGGCGGGCCGTCGAGATAGTCGTTCCTCTCCGGCCCGGCCCACACCGCCGACACCGGCATCAGGTGTGCGAGATTCAGCGTCGAGACGATGGGCTGGCGCACGTTGGCGTAGGCGTTGCCCGGAATCGACGACAGCCAGGCGTCCACGGCGTTGAGGCTTTCCGGGATCGTGACGAAGCCGCGGCCCTGGATCGCGCGCTCGATCAGGCGCAGCTTCGCGTCGGCCGCGCTCGCATCGGCATCCAGCACCGTGACCGTCGACGTGACGTAGCCGAAGGCCACCTGGTCGCTGCCCAGCTCCTGCAGGGCCGCGTCGGCGTCGGCCGCCTTGTTCGAGGCGTCGGTATCGACCAGCGGACTTTCCTGCTGGAAGATCGTCTCGCGCAGCAACGCCACGACGCTCTTGCGCTTGGCGAACCACTGGCGACGCAGACGGCCGAGTTCCTTCTCGGCTTCCGCCTTGTCCATCCACAGGAAGCGCGTGCTCCAGCGGTAGGCGAAGCCCAGCCGGTTCAGGTCGTCCAGCAGCCCGGGCCAGGTCGAGGTCGGAAAACCCCGCACCGAAGCCACGCGCAGATGCGCATCGCCCAGCAGCGGAGTCAGTCCGCCGGTCAGCGGACAGTCGGCGAGCAGCGCATCCAGGTGGAACGGCTGCTCGGGCACGCTCACCCGGTAGTGGCGTGTCGAGATCGTGGCGTGCAGATACGTCAGCGTCTCGCTATCGTCGAGCCAGGCGATCTCCGGCATCACGCCCTCGAGCAGGTCGAAGCAGCGATCCGTCTCTGCGAGGAACGCCGTCAAGCGTTCATGCCAGTCCGCGCCGCGCTGCGGAGTGTTCTCGTAGAGCAGCCTGGCGGCGCGCGCGCGGGACTCCTCCGGCGGCAGGTACACGAGCGTCAGGTGGTAAGCGCTCTCGAAGTGGCTTTCGTCCTCCTCGAACGCCGCGCGGCGTTCCTCATCCACCAGCCAGGACAGCAGCTCGGGAAAGTCGGAGTGCGGATAGCCAGCAGCGGCCCGTCGCTCGGCCTCGACGAACAAGGCCCACCCGGAACCCAATCGGCGAAGCACGTTGTTCAAGCGCGCCGCGGTGACGATCAGTTCGCCCTGCGTGGCGCTGTCCAGGTCCGGCCCGCGAAAGCGCGCTGTGCGCTGGAACGAACCGTCCTTGTTGAGCACCACGCCGAGCGCCACCAGCCCGGCCCACGGCAGCCAGTCGGCGAGCAGGGCCGGACGCCGGCGGTATTCAGCGAGGTTCAGCATGGCCCGATCTCCATGTCGGCCTCACACGTCCAGCAGCGGCCGGTGCCGGATGTGGCGCGCGAACACATGCATGAACTGCGGGTCCAGCCGCGCGCCCCACACCGCCAGCGAGTGCCCGAGGATCCACAGAACGAGGCCTGGAATCCACAGCTGCAGGCCGAGGCCTACGGCGGCAGCCAGCGTTCCATTGGCGATCGCCACGGTGCGCGGCGCGCCGCCCAGCAGGATGGGCTCGGTCAACGCGCGATGCAGTGGAACCTCGAAGCCCGGTGCGAATTCGGCAGACTCGTTCATGCAACCACCGCGCCGCCCGAGAACGAGAAGAAGGACAGGAAGAACGAGGACGCAGCGAACGCGATGGACAGGCCGAACACGATCTGGATCAGCTTTCGAAAGCCGCCGGACGTATCGCCGAAGGCCAGCGCCAGGCCGGTGGCGATGATGATGATGACTGCGACGATGCGGGCAACCGGCCCCTGAATGGATTCGAGGATGGCTTCCAGCGGCCCTTCCCAGGGCATGCTGGAGCCGCCCGCCTGCGCGGTCGAAACGATGCACAGCAGCAGCGCGGCAAGCATCAAGACATGCAGCGCCAGGCGCAGAGACGGATTTGCGGAAAGGCGGAAGGTCGCAAGGTCGGGATGCGTCATGGCAGTTCTCCATCGGTCGTTGAAGGGTGCGGCGGGAGCGCCAGCGCGTCGTCGAGCTGGTAGCCGCGGTTGTCGAAGCCGGTGACGCGGGCCACGGTCTGGATGTGGCGGGCGCGCCCGCGCCCGGCGATGAAGACGATGACGTTCACCGCCTCGGCGATCAGTGCGCGCGGCGGGGTCAGAGCGACTTCGAGAATCAGTTGTTCCAGGCGCAGCAGCGCGCCGTGCGCGGAGCTGGCATGCAGCGTGGCGATGCCGCCGGGATGGCCCGTCCCCCAGACCTTGATGAGGTCCAGCGCTTCGCCGCCGCGCACCTCGCCGACGATGACGCGATCGGGCCGCAGCCTCATCGTGGCGCGCACAAGTTCCGCCATCGACACCACGCCGGCGCGCGTGCGCAAGGGCACGTGATCGCGCGCCGCGCACTGCAGCTCCACCGTGTCTTCGAGCACCAGCACGCGGTCGTTGGTCGCTGCGATCTCGGCCAGCAGCGCGTTGGCGAGCGTGGTCTTGCCGGTGCTGGTGCCGCCGGCGATCAGGATGTTCCGGCGCTCGCCTACCGCGTGACGCAGGAACTCGGCCTGTTCCGCGCTCAGGATGCCTTCACCCACGTAGTCGGCCAAGCCGATCACGCCGACGGCGCGCTTGCGCAGGGCGAAGGCCGGGCCGGGTGCGGCCGGCGGCAGGATGCCCTCGAAGCGTTCGCCGGTCTCGGGCAGTTCGGCGGTGAGCAGCGGCCGGCCACGATGCACTTCCGTGCCGACATGGGCCGCGACCAGCCGAATGATGCGTTCGCCGTCGGCGGCGGACAACGACATGCCGGTCGCCGCCCGCCCGGTAGAAAGGCGGTCGATCCACAGCGCTCCGTCCGGATTGAGCATGACTTCCACCACGTCCAGGTCTTCCAGTGCGGCGGCGATCAGCGGCCCCATCGCCGTGCGCAGCATGCGGATGCGTCGGTCCAGCGAGGTCGCGGATGACGACGGCTGACGCAGGACGGCGCTCATGGCACAGCTTCCTGCGCACGTTCCCGCGCCTCAGCCAGCACCGCCGCCTCATCCAGCCGCTGCGCATCGGGCTGGATCTCCTCGACCACGTCGCGCACCAGGCTGCGACCCCGCAGCAGGTGCCGACCGAGTTGCTCGACGAACCGTTCGAAGCGCGCCTTGCCCTGTGCCTTCGCGGCTTCCTGATGTGCCTCCGGCAGCGGCGTGCTGACCGTGAGGAAGTAGCGCACGTACAGCGCCAGCGTCTCGATCAGGATGTTCTGGTCGCGCTCCAGCCTCTCGAACTGGCGCGACAGCCGATCCAGGCGCTTGGCCATCGCGGCTTCGCGCTGGTCACCCGCATCGGGCGACAGCCAGGACGCGAGTGCCGCCGCGACGATGGAGGATTTAGACACGCCCTTCTTCGCGGCCAGTTCATCCAGACGCTTGGCATGTTCGCGCTCGATGAACAGGTTCAGACGATGGCGGGAATGCAGATGGCTCATAGCTGGATGCCGTCGTCGAGGTCGAGGGCAGCCAGCCGCGCCACTCGCTGCAGGCACGGGTCGAGCTGAGACGGCAGGGGAAGCGGCAGGTCGTCTTCGTCATCGAGCAGCGCCAGGTCGCTCGCTGGTTGCTCTGCTTCGGGGTCGAAGGCGATGGCTTCGGACAGCTCCGGCTGCTGGCGCAGACCGCCGTCGCCAGCGTCTGCAAGGCCCGCAGCGGTGACAGGCACGGCGGGAATGGCAGGAAGCGCCAGCGCACTCCAATCGTGCGGCCGCGAAGGCGGCGCATCAGCGTAGCGGCCGCGCGTCAGCGCAGGCGGCGGCAGCACGCGCCGCTTGAAGTTGGCGTCGGCGAAGTAGCGCAGCTTCTTCGCCCTGATCGGCGGATGCCCCGAGACCATCACCACGGCCTCGTCGGACGGCAGCTGCATCACTTCGCCGGGCGTGAGCAGAGGGCGTGCCGTTTCCTGGCGCGACACCATCAGGTGCCCGAGCCAGGGCGCAAGGCGATGGCCAGCGTAGTTGCGCTGCGCGCGCAACTCGGTGGCTGTGCCCAGTGTTTCCGAAATGCGCTTGGCCGTGCGCTCGTCGTTGGTGGCGAAGGTCACGCGCACATGGCAGTTGTCCAGGATCGAATGGTTCTGCCCGTAGGCTTTGTCGATCTGGTTGAGCGACTGCGAAATCAGGAAGGCACGCAGCCCGTAGCCCGCCATGAAGGCCAACGCGCTCTCGAAAAAGTCGAGACGCCCGAGCGCGGGAAACTCGTCGAGCATCAGCAGCAGCTTGTGCTTGCGCTCCACACCGTCGCTGCCGTCGAGCGATTCGGTGAGCCGTCGTCCGATCTGATTGAGGATCAGACGGATCAGCGGCTTCGTTCTGCTGATGTCCGACGGCGGAACCACCAGGTACAGCGACACCGGATGCCGCGCGGAGATCAGGTCGGCGATGCGCCAGTCGCAGCGCGACGTAACTTCAGCGACCGTGGGGTCGCGGTAAAGGCCGAGGAAGCTCATCGCGGTGGACAGCACGCCCGAGCGTTCGTTGTCGCTCTTGTTGAGCACTTCGCGCGCGGCCGACGCGACGACGGGGTGCGACGCATCGCCGAGATGCCGCGTCGCCATCATCCGGTGCAGCGTCACCTCGAACGGGCACGCCGGATCGGACAGAAAGTTGGCGACGCCGCGCAGCGTCTTGTCTTCACCCGCATAGAGCACATGCAGGATCGCGCCGACCAGCAGGGCGTGCGAGGTCTTCTCCCAGTGATTGCGGCGTTCCAATGCGCCTTCGGGATCGACCAGGATGTCAGCGATGTTCTGCACGTCGCGCACTTCATGCGCGCCGCGCCGCACTTCGAGCAGCGGGTTGTAGGCGGCCGACTTCGCGTCAGTGGGGTTGAACAGCAGACAGTGCGAGAAGTGCGAACGCCAGCCGGCGGTCAGACTCCAGTTCTCACCCTTGATGTCATGGATGACCGCCGAGGCTGGCCAGCTCAACAACGTGGGAACGACCAGGCCGACACCCTTGCCCGAGCGCGTCGGTGCAAAGGTCAGGACGTGTTCCGGGCCTTCGTGGCGCAGGTATTGGCGCTCGAACAGACCGAGGAAGATACCGGCGGGATCAGAGAGCCCGGCCTTGCGGACTTCAGCAGCGTCGGCCCACCGCGCCGAGCCGTAAGTCGTGACAAGGCGCGATTGCTGCGAACGCCATACTGACATGACGATGGCAACCACCACGGCCACCAGACCGCTGGATGCAGCGATGGCGCCGCCCTTGGCGAAGATTTCGGGCGCATAAGCGTCGAAGAAGAACCACCACTCGAACAGACGCCAGGGGTGGTAGATCGACGTACCGACCAAGTCGAACCATGGCGGACCCAGGCGTAGCTGGTAGCCCAGGGCCGCTGCGGTCCATTGTGTGGCGCCCCACACTCCGGCGATCACGATGCCGAACACCGTCAGCGCCTGACCGAACAGCACGCCCGTTGCCTGCATCCCTGCCTCCGAATCTCCCCGCGCGTTGTGGCGAAACAGCGCCGCACGCGTCAGGTTCGGTGCCAGATCAGTGCCGGTCAAAGACTGTTATCGGAACAATCCAGAAGGGAAAAGCAAGATTTCCTGCCGGGACGCAGAAGGGAAAAACGCCGCAAGCGACAGCGCCTTGCAGCGTGTAGAGCAAATCCACCGGAAGTTTTTTACGATGCCGCGGGCAATCAGAACTTCGGTTGCTCCTGCGGTGGCGTATAGGGCACCTTGCCATCACCCAAGAAGCGCTTGCGCGTGGCCTCGGCCACCGCGTTGCACAGCTCGTCACCGAGCTTGGCGCGGTTGGACCTGCACTGCTCGCGCAGCTCCTTCAACCGTTCGGGATTGGCCGCCAGTGATTCGACGGTCTCGGTTGGCGGCGCCGGTTTGCAGCCGGCCAGCAATGCGATCAGGGTCAAGGGAAACAGCTTCTTCATGGCTCTATCTCCTCTGCCACATCGGGATCGGAAGACGCGGCACGGCGACGCTCCATCTGCGGATCAATGGAAGCAACCCGGCCAATGAAACGGGCGAGGCTCTGCGAAGGTTCGTGATCGCGTCGAAGCAGCCAGGTGGTCAGCATTGGCACTCGGCCCGCCAATGGTCGCGCGACGATGCCCAGTTCCCGACAATTTGCGATCTGTGATGCACCAGCCAATCCCAAGGCGTAGCCTGCCGCCACAAGCGCCATCATCAGATCGAAGGACATGACCTGCTCGGCCACCAGCGGCTCTTGATCCGCCACACTCCGCAGGATGCGTTCGATCTGCCGGCAGTAACCCTCGCAGAACTGGGGGTCGCCCATCACCAGTGGATAACGCAACAACTCATCGAGCGGGATGCGCTTGTGCACCAGCAATGGATGCCGCGCGGGCACGGCGACATAAAGCGGGTCGCTCCACGCTGGATCAGCCAGGATTCCGTCTCCGACCTCGGACGACAGCGCGAATCCAACGTCGTATAGGTCTTCGTGCAGCCCCTTGATCTGATGCGACAGCGGCATTTCGGAGAAACGGATAGCGATGTCCGGGTCTTCCTGCCGGCACAGTGCCATGAGAGTGGACAGCCGCGCAGCTGTCACGCCGTCCGACAATGCGATACGCAACTGTCCCTGATAGCCGGCGGCTGCGGCTTTTACGCTGGCACGCGCTTGGTCCAGAGAAGCAAACACGCGCGGTACATGCTCCAAGAACAGGTTCCCGGCACGGGTCAAGCGAGTGCTGCGCGTGGTGCGCACGAACAACTGGGCACCCAGGTCTTCTTCCAACTCCTTAATGGCGCGGGATAACGGCGATTGGTCGATGTGCAGGCGCTCGGCAGCGCGAGCGAAGTGGAGTTCTTCGGCAACGGCCAGGAAGCAGCGCAGGTGGCGAAGTTCCATCTTCTAGCTACTCCTAGCGGCGCAACTGATACCAATCGTTAGTACGGTTAACAACGCGCACGACCAGGAGCATGGTCGGAACTTCAACTAACGCTCCGACTACAGTAGCCAAGGCTGCGGCCGAGTGCCGGCCGAACAGGCTAATCGTGGCGGCAACGGCAAGCTCGAAGCCAGGATCACCGGCACGATGATGCAGAGCGCTACGGAAGTCAGCAGCATCTCCTCCTGCCGCGAAGTCACCATGTCGGCATGCGTCAGCTCGTTCGGATGAAAGGACAGGGAGGACGGCGGGATGCCGGTCGCTTCGCTGATCTTGCCGGCGGCCATCTAGGCGCGGCCTGCTTGGATCAGAAAGCGGAACACTGCGAAGCGTGATTCTTGGGGGAGGGCCGCCAGGGTTGTGACAGCGTTCGTTCTTAGATTCCAAGTTTCAATAATAATTTAAGTATAGAAATCAATCAAGTCAGCGCGCCACACCCCGCCCGACCTCCCACGACACCTTGGCGCCTCGGACCATCGCGGTGAGTTGCTTCCCCAGCCGCTGCTCGATAACGGGCTTCCACGGCACCAAGCTGAACCCCGTCCCGTCATCGAGCATGGCGTAGCGCCCGCTGGCGAGCACCACGCTGCGACGGTAGACACCGCTGACGCGCTGCCCGTCACACACGGGGCGGTGTTCCAAGCCAGTTTCTGCCGCGATGTTCTGCGCCATCGTCGCGATCTCCCGCCCGCGCAGCGTCACCAACAGGTTGCGTGCAAGGATCACGCGCTGGCCGCGTCGCTCGGCCAGACCCTGTTCTGCAAGGAAGTCGGCCCGATGCTGGAGCGCCGTACGCACTTCACTGCCGAAGCCAAGCTCGCCCAATCCGCGGCCACCGGCGATCAATTGCTGGTCCAGCCACGTGGCGCCGATCACGCGGGTCTGCCGCTCGATGGACAGGTGCGAGCGCAGCTCCACCGCCACGCCGCCGTCCAGGCGCCGGGCGTCGTACTGCCGGCCCTGGCTGGGCAGGTCGGCCGGCACGCGCCAGACACCTTCGGTCAGGCGCTCCACGATGCCGGCCCGGCGCAAGGCTTCCAGTCGGCGAACGTGCTCCGCGACCACCTCGCTGGCATCGCGGCCGCGTACAGCCTGCGCCTTGGCGACGCCCAGATGCTGATCCGTGCGGTAGAGGCCATCCGCCGCCAGCGCAGCGATGGTCTTGTCTGCCGCGCGTACGGCGACCGAACCTTTGACTTCGACCACCGCGCCGGTCGGGTACTGCGCCAATTCCGCCCGAGGCGGCAATGCCACATAGTGCGCCTTACCGTCGGTGCCATCGACAATCAGATAGCCCTTGTCGTACAGCTCATCGGCAAGCCCTTTGCCCGCGACGCAGCCGATGACTGGGCGTGCATCTTTGCCGGGCTCGAACACGGCCAGCTCGCGCGGCGTTGCGGCCATCGCCCGCTGCATGGTGCGGATGATGTCGCCGCGCTCGCCCATTACGCGCAGCGTTTGTTCAGCTTCGACGTGGACGGCCCATACACCGGGCTGGGGCTCACTCGCCAGTCCCATGCGCCGCAAGCGTTGCAGGCGACCGACCAGCAGCAGACGCTGGTGTTGCAGTCGGGATTCGGCCAGCCGCTCCGCGTGCACCAGGCCGTCCATCGCCTCGCGCTGTAGGATGCGATCAAGCCCCGTCCATCGCTCCTGATCCACTTCACGCTGCATGCTGCGCTGGATCTCCGGCTCGGTGCGCGGTCCCAGCCATTCGGTGGCCAGTCCGCCAGCGCGGTGGCGCATGCCGTCGGCAATGTAGTCTCGGGCGATGACGAGGTCGCGGCCGGCGTCGTCCTTACCGCGCAAGACGACGTGGGTATGCGGGTTGTCGGTGTTCCAGTGATCCACCGCCACCCAATCCAGCCGCGTGCCCAAGTCGGATTCCATGCGCGCCATCAGGTGACGGGTGTAGGTGCGCAGGTCGTCGAGCTGTTCGGCATCTTCCGCCGAGACGATGAAGCGGAACTGGTGCCGGTCCTCGCGGCCGTGCTCCTCGAAGGCGGCCAAGTCGGCATCGTCGGTCATCGGGCCGTATGCTTGGCCCAGTTCGCCGTCGCGGCCAACACCCTCGCGCTCAATGTAACGCAGGTGCGTGATGGTCGAACGCGGCCCGGCCTTGGCTAGATTCACCAGCCGCGTCTTGATGGTGACGCGCCGGGGATTGGGCGCCAGCGACTGGCCGGCAAAACGCGCGGCGACGTGCCCGCGCCCGAGGCACGAACCGGGACGCCCGCCGCCTTTGCGCCCACTGCCGCCAGCCTTGCTGGCTTGCTTGAGTACGCGATTGATGAAGGGCTGCCCGCGATCCTTGGGTGCGCCGGGACGGGCGCGGAAGCGGTCAGCGTCGTCGCTCGGATGGCGGCTCATGCAGCAGCTCCAGCGAAGATCAGCGCACCAGCGCGTGCGAAGCACGCGGTTTCGCCAGTGCGGACGCGGCCTTGCTGCCGCGCACGGCACGGTGCCGCTTTCCAGCGCGTGCCGCGCCAACCCCACGTGCAGACGGACTTCTCGCGTGCCGGCGTGCCGCGACCTTTTATCTTGCCCTGCACCTGTCCCCGGCCTGACGGCACGGAGATGCGATGCCCCGGCGGCGCTGCGCAACGCGCAGCCCGGCCGCCGGCGAGCGCCTGCCATACCAGCGGCACGGTGCGCTCGGGGCAAGCTGTCTGCACGCGGATATGCCGCAAAACGCGCAGCGCGAACGCGCTGCATTGGCATGAACGCGAACACTGCGTGTCGACCGGCGCGACGCTATGCACGGTCATGGCTGCTGCTCCAAGTGGATCGGCTGCGCCACGCCGATCACGGCGGCGGCGCTGACCGGCCCGAAGTAGCGGCTGTCGAACGACGCCGGGTTGGTGGTGCTGAGCAGGAACAACTCACCTTCGGCGAGCGACCGGCACTGCGGCCAGGATGACAGCGGCCGGCCCCAGCGGTCGGCGTGCAGCACGGCGGCCACCAGCACGCCGTCGATGCTCACGACGCCACTGACGATGCACACGTGTTGAGGCGCAACGGCGCCGACACGCTTAAGCAGCGGAACGTGCGACGGCAGGTAGCCGCGCTCCGCAGCGAGCGCCGCGGCGTCTGTCGGCAAGGTGGTCAGCACGATGCTGTCCACTCGCAGCGAATGCAGCGGCTCTACGCGATACCAGCCGACCGGCACACTGTCGGACGGGTTGTAGACGATGCGCACGGCAGGCGGCACGAAGGATGCCCAGGCAAGCGCAGCGAGGCCGCAGGCAGCGAGTGCGGCCAGCACGAAGCGAGCGCGAACGCCGGAGCGAGGAACGGCGGTGGTCGTGGCGGTCATTGCAGCACCCTCCCCGCCAGCCACGCGGCGTGGCGCTGGGCGGTGTAGCCCGGTAGCGACTGACGCGCAGCGAGGCGGTTGCCCAGCGTGCGCCAGTACGCGGGCGACACGTCGACGGCGTCGATGCCCAGCGCTTCGATGGCGTCGAGCTGCGCGAGCACAGCTCGCACTTTCTGTTGGCCCTCGGCGTGCAGCAGGATGCGTGCGCCGGGACGAACGCCGGGAATGCTCTGCATGACATCGACCGGCGTGCAGGCTTGCATCACCATGAGCTGCCATCGCGTGCTGCCATAGTCGTTGGACTCCCAGCGGATGCGGCAGAGGATCGCGGCCGGCAGGAACACCGCGCAGCGCCGCCAGCGGTCGAGCTGCAAAGTGCGCGCCGGACGGCCGAAGCGCAGGTAGAGGTTGATGCGCTGTTCGATGTAAGCGAGCGACACGCGCGTGAGCGGCACGCGGCTGTCGAGTCCTGCGAGCAGCCGCGGTGAAGGCGGCGGTGCAGCCGTGTCTGCCCGTGCGATGGTGTTCATGGTGTCTTCTCCGGGAACTCGCGCTCCAGCAACGCGCGCAGCAACTCGGCCACGGTCACACCCTGAGTGAAGGCCGAAACCTTGATGCGTGCGCGCATCGCCGGCGTCACGTCGAGCGTCAGACGAGCCGTGTACAGGTCGCCTTTGGTGATGTCGGCGCCATCGCCCTGGCGAATCCAGGCTTCTGCCTGTGGATTCGCCGGCGGACGCACGCCGATGGCGATGCGTTTGCCGCGTGCGCCGCTCATGGCGACCACCGCAGCAGTTCGTCGGTCAGCGCGGTGATCTCGCGCGCGGCGGCACTGTCGGGCGCGGTTTCGCATGCGAGCCGGCCAGCCGCCACGCTGTCGGCGAAGACGATGCGTTGACGGATTTCCGAGTGCAGTGCGGGCAGCGGTTGTTCGGCGAGCGCACCACGCGCTTCGCGTCCGATGACGGTGCGCACGATGCGCCGGTTGATGACGAAGGCCGCACGCAGCGTCGGCCTGAACACCTGGGCATCGCGGATCAGCGCGACCATCTCGGCGCTGGCCCACAGGTCGTAGGGACTCGGCTGCACCGGCACCAGCACACGGTCGGCCGCCAGCAGCGCGGAGCGCGCGAGTGCGGCGATGCGCGGCGGACCGTCGATGACGATGTGATCACAGCGCCGGGCGAGTTCCGGCGCTTCCTGGTGCAGCGTTTCGCGTGCCAGGCCCACGGCGCTGAACAGGCGTGGCAATCCCTGCTGGCTGCGCCGCTGCGTCCAGTCGAGCGATGAGCCCTGCGGATCGGCGTCCAGCAGGATGACCTGTTGAGCGCGCAGCGCGAGTTCGCCGGCGAT